>Ga0209092_10003087_pt1 | contig 14767 bp, 10 predicted proteins | sample FraStrMetagenome_FD_187446 | JGI IMG/M metagenome (GOLD analysis project Ga0209092, IMG submission 187446) | Marine eukaryotic phytoplankton communities from Arctic Ocean - Fram Strait ARC3M Metagenome (SPAdes) (version 2) | ecosystem: Environmental > Aquatic > Marine > Oceanic | place: Fram...
AGATCTGTAAATTTCTACTTTTGTCATTTAACGGAGAAAAACTGCGAGATGAAAAATGTGAACGTGAAAAATTACTTATAGCAAGTGTGTTAAGTATGAAATGTCTACGTGAATGTCAGTAAAAAAAACAGATTAGTGAAATTTACAATAAAAAAAACAGATTAGTGAAATTTCTCTTTTAGAAAACTCCTCTATTTTATTTATTTTGCGAACTTCTAAATATCGAATATCGCACCGAAAGATCGCCAGCCCGGCCAGCCCCAGTCCAGTAGAGTCCCTTGGTCCAGTCCCCAGTTCCATCAAAAATATCAAAAAAAGCTAACGAAATTTTTATCCTCTCCTCCTGCAATCCTGCTTTGTGTGTTTTGTATAAGACTCAACGCCCATGGCTCGCACTATTCATCGATCAATCCCATATTATTATTATCATCCATTCACTCCATACTCACTTTTCGGCCAAGCCATTCCAATTACGGAGCATTATTTGTTCAATACTAGCCAGTACCTTCGATCAACTGGGAAGAACATACAAACACAAAAATAATAATAATAGCTTTGAAACGTTACAGCAGGACCGATACCGGTATACGGTATACGTATACACCATTATATTATACTGTTTACTCTTCCGGAAATTTTCAATTTGTGACTTGTAATTGTTCATATATATTATACACCGTCATCAACGGTATATATATATATATATCAAAGACCTTGAAAGTGAAGAATGGATACGATTGGATTTATTTCCGGCACAACGCCTTTGACTGAGAAGCAAGTTAAAGAACAACGTAAGGCGAACGGACAATGCGAAACGTGCGCGATGCAATGTTTTGAGGTGTATCGATATGCCGGGTTTAAAAGAAAGAAGAAGCTTACCAATGACGTTGTAATTGAAGGAATTTGCCTGCGTTGTAATCCGGAGGCAGCACCTAAAAAGGATACTTTGTCAGCGGGGAATGTCACCCAATCATCATCTAGTTTGAATCATCATGCAAACACAAATGTAACGCAGATCTCCTCATCTCGTATGCAATCTGCGAGCTCTCAGGAGAATGTCCCTTCCACCGATCGTGCGCTAGGTGAATATTCTCCTCTGTCTTTAGACAAGAGTAAGAATGCTCAACAGAATTGGACGAGAGGTACAGGGAAGGTTATGACTCTGAATGCGTTCAAATCAGATAAGGACGAACCTGTAAAGCCTGAATCTAATTTGCCAGATGAGTCGTGTGAGTTGAAGCCTCCTGCAAAGGTCACGGAAAGAGAGCCCACAGGTACTGGGGAAGAAGTACACACTTTGGAGGAGGAACAATCGATCGAAGTGACAACCGTAGAACCGGTGGAAGCAGAAATTAAGGAGGGGCCGCCAAAAGATAAGTTACTTAGGCGACGGTCGTCAATGGAATCATCATCTACGAATAATTTTGATGATCCCTCACGGCAAGACACATGTCGTCGAAGTACGATGAATCAAATGGCGTCTATGCTTTGGTCATTAGATATAGGAACAGTTTGCGAATATATGGTAGACCTTCACAACAATTCATCAATGCAGACAGAAGCTTTTAAGGTAATTAAGGACAGATTGAATACGGGTGGAATTGATGATTTCATTTCAGTAGGGGGGACTCTTTTCGCTATCGATGCGATTGAGGAGCACTTTGTGAACAGGGAAGTAGTTTTGCTTGGTTTTGAAGCGATGCAACTCGCGTGCATCAAAGCTGATGTTGTGGTTGATACCTTTATTGAAAATGATGGGCTAATAATGATTAACAATGTGTTTGTTTATCATGAACGTGACGGGGACTTATTGTGTTCTGGATCGAAACTACTATCGGATCTTGCAAACAATAGAGATCGTGCAGAATTGATCACGGCTAATGGACTGCTTCCAAATTTAGTTGATGTTGCTCGGGATAGTAAATATGATAGCCGCGTACGAGCTACGATGAGCAAAACTTTGTCAAGAATATCAAGCTACTCACCAGTTGCACGAAAAGAGTTAGAGATATTAGGCTATTAATTAAGTCATAAATATTAAAGCTTCCTAACCACTTTCTCAATATCAGCTCAATAAAAATACATCAATTCACATTATGATGCAATTACAGAATTAGTGAAAACGCATTGAATTGAAACTAAGCGTCGCACCAGGAAAGCACAATAACGTGGATTAGATAATTATACTATTGAGTAATTTAGAACCAATGCAACCCGTTAGCATCCGAAGAAAAGCTATCTCTTCCTCGTTTTCAAGTACATCAGCACCATAAATTCGTAGCTTTCCGATACCAACCCTTTCATAATGGCTTAGAATATGATCAAATTCGGTATGGGAATACCTCCCTACTGAAACTTCAAGGGCTCCTTCAGCTTCGAGCTGTTCACATGCAGCAACGGTTGCCGAACGTTTTACTGGCCGCGTCTTATCAATAGCTGCAATTATTCCACCTTTCTTCATCAAGGAACTATTGTTTTCGCCAAAACCCATTGTGAGCATGGGCTGAAAAGCAGATATCAAATAATGAGGAATGGGCGTTTCAGCACCCTTATAATCCATATGGTAATATAGTGGAGAGTCGAACCAAGAGTTATATTCATCAAATATTGTATAAAATGCAAAGTTATCTTGGGTCATAAGTTCTGACATGGTTGCTATAAACGCAACATCCGCAACATCTATACTGTCTTTACCTGTTTTGACTACATCCCTCAAAGTCCCCGACTGCAAATCATCGGGCAATAATGCTATGTTTTTTTCTATAGTCAATTTAAGGTCTTCTAGTTGATCACCGTGTGCATCATATAGTTGTTGCAAAAAAGACATAGACAAAAGTGGAACATCAAACATTTTGGAATGTGTTGTCGAAGGCTCAACATATTTGCCACTCGATCGTAGTTTACTAACATTTGGAACGAATAATACGATCGACCCTTCTTTTCTAGCTGCGGCAACAACGGTAGATATAGCAACAGACTTCATAAAAAGTCAAAATCATTTCAATTTTTTGTAAATTCAGATTTACTGAATATATAGATGACTCACCTTCCCAACTCCTTGCTTGCCAGTAACAAAAACTTTAGCAGCCTTTCCAGATTCTTTACAATTTAACATTTCTTGTGCAATACGCCGCATCGGTTCCCGAATCATTATCATTCTGGCCTCTTTGTCGGCCGATAGTTCCCAATCCTCAGTAATTCGACCCGGTATGCCAGTAGAAGAAAAATATTTATCAACTCCTTTTGTTCTAAAATCCATAAATGTAGGTGCTGAATCAGCGTCTTTCTGAGAATGGAATATACTATCATTTTTTCCTTCTTCACTTTCAATGATATCATTTGTAGAGCTCTTTTCTTGTGCCTTGATTGTTATTGCGTCTGCTCTTTGGCCCTCTCTACGTCTTACTGCCTTCAAGTAGTCAATTAATGACTTTTCGACAAGTTCATTGAATTTTGGTTGATCGCCAAAATACACCACCTCACCCATTGGAATTTCTTTTTTTACATCCTCTGCCATCCTCTCGAAGAGGGCGTCCACAGCTGCTTGCTTTTTATCATCCTCCATGCGTAGAATTTTCAAAACATCTGGCTTTGCAACAGCAGCCACTGCATTGTAAATATGGATTTTTTGCGCTCGCTTGCGATATTGTTTGTAAGCTTTTTTATCCTCAGAAGGCACCGGAGGAGCAGGCAGAGGAAGTGGCATATCGGCCAGCTGCGTCAAATTCGGGATACACGTTCCGTCGCCATCTTTTTGAACGCAAAACGTAAGCCGATTGCGACTTATTTTAGTAACAGTTTCTTCACTCCAGACTGGCAAATCTTCAAACTGCAAATTCAACGCAATATCATCTTCAGTCACTTCCCATGGATCCACAACTTTATAAAACGAATCCATATCATTTCCCCCATCACTGTTGTCAACATTTACATGAACCGCACTCTCCACAGCTGGACGACTGGCTTCATAACCCAAAGCTGAGCTTCGAACATCATCATCAATCCCGTCCAGTTCGGATAAAAGATCCTCCTCTTCGGACATGAGACGTCTCGTAAGCTGATCCTCCTCCAGCATACGGAATTCATCCTCTAACGTACCCTGCTTTCTATCGTAACTTCCACGACCAAAGTATCGCAACTGCTGCTGCTGCTGCACGATGGGAATATGGCGCATCCATTGACGCACTACATGTCTGTTTGCTCTTGTAAGGTACAGTGAGGTAGTCATGGCTAGTGTTTGTTATGTGGTAACAAAATGTAAAATGTATTAACATATGCCGTGTATGTATTCTGGACTAATTACCGGTACATGTACCATGTACGGTGAATGTGATGGGTGGGTGATGGGTCCGATGCGAAGTTTGGTGGAGGTGTGCGCGACCGTCAACGATGATGGCCACTCATTATTTTCCCTCTGTTTTCTTTTGGATTTTTCGGAATATGTGATCATGACACTGTTATTTTTTGGAGATATAAGTGCCTTTCCTTTTATTTCAACATAAACTCTTTTATTTTTTGCAGTAAGATTCAGTAATCACTTCATTGCCTCGTCATGGGTCGCAGGAGCCGAACATCGGCACGGACGGGTGATAAAAAAATTTATGCTGGGCGTGGTAGTGAAAAGAAGATGGAGAATGATGACAGTCTTTGTGGAGATGAGGCTGAAGAAATCTTCCATAATCAGCGTGAGTTGGAACAAGATACTATTCTATTTGATAGTCGGAAAGCTGATGGTGATAGTGAGGATGAGCATTATGGTGGAAAGGTTGAAGGGGTCTTTGATTTAGGTGGTTCAGATTCAGACGACGACGATGTCAGTAGCGATGATGATTCCTCTTCCAATAAAGAAGAATCTGCTTCGTCATTGGAACAAGGCGCAACAGACTCCGATGATTCGGAAGATGATCAATCTGACGATTCTGATGAAGAAATTGATAATCTTCGGGAAGAACTGAATAAACCAACAGTAGCAGACGAATTATTAAATTGGGGAAAAAAGAAAAGGGATTATTATCATGGGGACACAGCAGATCTTGAAATTGGACAAGAGGAGGACGATGCTTTTCTCGAAGAGGAAGCAGCACAGGAAGTCTTAAAGTCGAGGTACGCGCAGATGGATGAAGGTGATTTCGAAATGGATGTTGACGAAGACGAAGAGGAAGGAGTGAAAGTACCGAAACGGAGTGCAGTTGCAACTTTTGCAGATATTCTCTCCGGAGTTCCAGGCGGTAATAATATAGATCGGATGACTTTACCAACTCATGAAAGAATACCGATAGAATCTTTAGAAGGAGAAGAAAGGAGACTTGCAATTGAATCAGATCATCCTGAGTTTTTCCAATTGATTGAACATTTTAAAGAATCGGTTGACGTTTTGGCTCATACTGTCCTTCCAGTGACGAAGCAGATCTTAGAAAATGAAGAGAATGCAAAGGTAAGAACTTGCAAAAATTTAGTTTTGATGGAGTCACAATACGCATCTATGATAGCCTGAGATTGAGGCACTTGCCGTCTGAAATCAAAGGAGAAAATGATGCTATATAAAATGGTTTTAAAACATCCCTGACAGGTTGTTTTGTGACAAATTATCCTACGAGAGCTTTGCTAATTCATCAACTACTCTCGCTTGATTGTCATCGACACTTTCTGTTTTCAAATGTAATCTCATCTTGGGCTTCTAATTGATAGGCAGTCGGAGCAACAATAGAAGGAAGTAAATATCTTCAACATAAAAAGCTTCTTCTCCTTGGCTCTGCACTCAACCTCACAACATACCTGTTGCTTAAAAACGAAGGTACATCCAATGTTAGAATGCATCCAATAATGTCGAAGCTCAATTATTGTGATGAGCAATCAAAAAAACTTCGTGATCGTGTAGAAGAACCTCTTCAACTCGAGGGCCAGCTTAAAGCAATTGTAAAGGCCACTGCACTGATGGACGATGGTGAGCTTTCAGATGTCGAATTCGATGATGACGAACACATTAATAGAGATCAAACGTTTCATGAGGGGAACACATCTGAAGGTGATGTTTCTGAAAGTCGCGGTGATGTAGATGATGAATCAATAGCAAGCAGTAGAGATGATTCTTCTTCGGAGGATGAGGAGGTTTTCGAGAATGAGGCGCGATTTGCTATTCGCCCTGAAGATGTAAGCATTACTCATGACCAAAAAAAGAGGAAATCATCAAAAATACGAACGTCAAATATCGAGTTTGGTGATGATGATTTGGATGGAGATGGTACTGCGCGTGCAAGAAAAGGCTTGTCAGCCACTATGAACACATTGGCTCAACGAGAACAAACCAGAGCTAAACGCGCTTCAAGGGTTGGAAGTGAACATACTGATGAAGTGAAAAAGCGTGAAAGTGGTAATCTTGAAGATGCATTTGCCATGATGGATGAGATGATAGGACCAATGAGCGAAGAAGAAGAAGAAGGTGCAATAGATAATGAGCTTGATAGCGAAGATGACAACGATTTCTACTCTGCTATCAAAAAGAATAAGCGTGTGAAAAAAGAAGCCAAGCAAAGTATGTACACGGTGGCACCCAAATATCCAAGGCTCGAAGAATTTGCTGATGGCGAACGTGCTATTTCGAAGAAGATTCAGAAGAACAGAGGTTTGGTTGCGCACAAACCAAAGATAAATAGAAACCCTCGTGTGAAAAAGCGCGAACAATATCGCAAGGCGCTTATTCGTAGAAAAGGCACTGTCCGTGATATTCGTACAGGTGAAACAGACGCTTATGGTGGCGAGGCAACAGGTATTAAATCGTCCATTAGTAGAAGTAGAAAGATCAAATCATAGAATATTAACCTTAAGATCGAATTTGGGGCAAGTTTATAATAAGTCACCCGATACTCTCTCACACACACACAAACGCTAACTTGTACACGTATTAACAAATGACTGATGAACGGATCCTAAAATATATAGAAATTCGTATTTATTATTTCAAGTTAGACGTCAAACAATTCCAAGTATGGTAGCGACGTAATGAAGAAACCTCTGTCGTCTACACTTCGTAAATGTACTTCGAACAGTATTCAAGATGGTACCCATGTCACATGTCTGGTGACCACGATATACACACAGGTATGCTGGCCATTGACATGTGAATAAAAAAAAGCGTCAAGCTTCTACCCTCTTGGCGATATTGAAAAAGAGGAACATCCAGTAGGAAAAATCGTTTTTGGTTCCGGAAGTCGTCATCGTGATGTCATGTCACATGTACGATCGTACGCTCGTACCTCGTACATTACATATATGTACTTGGGGAATGAACCTGCGCGTCCATGTTCGCTGTCAGTGATCTTGTGATATACCGGTACATTTTTTATACATATATACATCAGCTGCCTTCTGCCAACGAAAGAACTCTTTACTTATTACTTGATGCGCATACTATCCACGACAGGTGTCACTCGAGGGGTGAAATGGGGGGTTTCTGAGAAAAAATATTTTTTTGTTGAAGATAAAATTTTCTCTATCAATCATCTCTTTTTAATCATTTTTTAACTCACAATAATACGTATACTCTCGAGTAAATCCTTCACTGAAACCTGTTAGGAAAAATTGAATCAATTATGAAGAACGTATATTTGCTAGCAGTTGCCTGTTCCTACCCCATCGTTTCCGGGAATATGCCGGTTGTTTTACCTCTTCAAAATTCGATAGATTTCTTCCGACAAATACAAGTTTGTGAGAGGAGTAACCCAGATGTTCGAAAAGTGGCAAGCAAACGTGAAGAAATGAAGGCTCATCACAAAGGAGACGTTGATGATATTAATGGAAAGGACCAACACGCGATATTTGGTAAGATGCACCCAAGGCATTGGGTATGGGTTGGACCAATTGGCGATTGTAATGAGAAGGCAGAATTTTAGGATGAGAAATGATTCTTAGGAGTGTCAGGATATGTCTTTTCTTGGTAATTCTCTTGAGGAAAATGAGAAGTGAAGTTTACCGATGGCCGATGACATACGTATGATGCTAAATCTGACGGACTTTCGGGATTTGGGTGTACAAACTAGTTTCCAAGCCAAATCATCTTAGCCATTGCCTTCGCTTTTCCTCATCTCGTCAGAAACACCATGATATAGTTGTGTACATAAAATATTTATATTTCAATTTCTCATGATGAATATTAGTATCGCCTCGTAATCTTTTTCTAATTATGCACGGTTGAGGAACGTACTTTATTTTCGTCTCCTACATTTAACATCAAACAAGCCTCAACGCAAAGAAGATAGAATTACCACGGAACAGCTTATATTGGTAAATTTCCCGAAACGTCGTTAAAAAAAGATCTAGACACCGATCGCGTGTATTGAATTTATTACTTTATTTTTAATTACTTTGTTTATGATATACTTGTATGCCGCTGTTGATAAAAATTTATGAAATAGTAGGCCTATTACGTTTCAATAAACGTGAATATCACTCAGCAGAACTACCCGACTACACGATAATAGAAAGAGACATCTCATCTAAAGATTAAAACACACATCTTCTATTCTATCATTACCAAGAGTTCTGATACAAAGCGTGTATCTTGTGGTTAATTTATAGAAAATTATTCAGGACGCATATTCGTTAAAGTATTTATATTTTACTATTCATCTAAATCAACCAATGATGGATAGCTATGGTTGCGTCGCCGCCAAAACTCAAGCCCTCGAAAGCTTTTTCTGGTTTCGCCATTTCGTATCGGTCCGTATAGATGCTTTTCGCTTTTCCTTCTTCGGCTTTTTTCTCTTTTGAGTCCGCGCTTCGCAGCCGTTCCGGACTCGACGTGAATATCAGGATTGATCTCGTCAAGCTCAGTTACACATGATACTGTCAGGATAATTCCTATGACAGAGATAGATGCACAAATGAGCATAATGGATGCGTCACCCAAAGTTGTCGCCAAGGGAGCAAACGTAGACGCCCCAATCAGTGCCCCAGCTTTTCCACATGCAGCGCTAATGCCATTCAAAGTCGATCTGCATGCGGGAGAATATGTGAGGGATGGCATTGCAAATGTGGTTGCATTAGGACCGAAATTGGCAAAGAAAAAGGTTAGGCCGTACAGAATAAGGAGCAGATATCTATGGCTAGTCAATTGATCAAAACCCAGCCCAATTACAAAATACAAGATGGCCATTAAAACGAAACCCTGAATTTGGACATATTTTGGACTAACTTTACCAATCACGGCAACACTGACAAAATAACCAGGTAACGCGATAAGAGCAATGAGAAGTTGATCACGAATAACTTTCATTACAGTCTCCGAATTTCCAAAGGCCTCAGCGAGAACAACATTTTGAAACAAAGAATTGCCGTAGAACAAAACATCGAAGAGAAACCACGTGCCCGCTGTCCCCGTTAACTTTACCAATAGGCGATCCTCTCTTCGAATAAACTCCATCAAACTGGGTTCTGATGGTGGTGCCTTCCTATGCTCGTCATCGTCATCCTGATCATTTATTGCCTTATATCCATTCTCAATGGTGATGTCTTCTTCAATCAAGTCGCGAAGAGGCGATACACTATTTTCTTCCTCGTCAATTGATGACAGAGAAGAATCGCTAGATTCTGCCAAAAGAGACGTTTCTAGGTCCGTACTTTGCTCAAATGATTGTGCGTCAACTGAATGAAATCTATGCATTAGGCGTACCAAAAGTAGGCCTGCCCCAGGAACGCATCCAATTCCTAATAGGAGTCGCCATGCCATATCCGATTCTTCCCCAAGAATACTTACTAATAAAACTGCTATAAGCGGCGAGGCAAGATATCCAACACCCTGCATGGAAAAAGTTAGTGCAACGAGCTTCGCTCTATATTCTGGCGTACGTGTAGCGGTTGATTCAGCTGTTAAGGTCGCTGCCAACGGGTACACACCCCCACACCCAAATCCCAACATTAACCTCCACACTGCGAGCAAATGATATATTGTAAAGTCCGCAGATCCCGTGGTAAATGTACAAGCTGCTGACCCAATCGAGGATAAAATTTGAATGATCATCACAATACTCATTGCCTTATGCCTTCCAAACCAATCGCCAAATGCACCACCTCCAAGTTGCCCCAAAATCATCCCAGCAATCAACGCTGAAGCGCATAGTGCCTTACCCGATTCCGAGTCGTCAATTTCATCTGAATAAATTCCCCCCATGATCTCCAGCGCAATACTAACATTGATTACATTATAACTCGTCGCAAAATTAGAAATGAGGGACAGTCTCATATCAGGAGAGGCAAGAGGATTAGATCCACCGTCATTTTGGGAATTAGACGTTGACGATTCGCCATCATTCGAGTTGTGAAATCCGAGCACATGCGTGAAACATGAACTCGTCATGGTATTTATGAAATGAATGAAGCAGTTTGAATTGCAATAATAATTTGTCACCTCTCTATCTTCCTTTGTTATTAGTATCTCTCCACTAGAATTGTTATAATCTGCACACAAAAGTAACCAAACATCGAATTCAAAAAGTTGAGTGAAAAAACAAAAAAAATATGATATGGATAAAATTTCTCTCTGCAGATGCAAATTTCGACACGATCTTCCTCTTTGAATAGGCCATGATCACTTTCTCTCTGACTGACATACCTAATAGTGGCCACTCTTCTCCTTTACACTGTTTGAATCGATCGTCTGATGGTGGCTGTAACGGGCAGTAATGGTAGGATTGTGTTGATGTGGATGTCGATGACGATGCTGCTGTCGAATTTGAAATCGAATTGTACGAAGAATTCTTTCTGACATCGCTACGGTCGTGACGATTTGACATTCTTAGATTAGACCGTTATTGCTTTTTCAACTCCCAAATTCGATATTGCAACGTGGGAAAGTCAAGTACTGGTATGTTTCGTTTGAGATTTCAAACTTTTCACAATGAAATGTTTTGAAGATAGATGATCGCATAGATAGAGCTTTGATCTTTAATGAATATTTTTGTTGTAGGTGATGTTTCATTTAGGTCTAGATGCAGCGAAAAGGAGTTTGTTTTTGTTTTTCGCCATGTGATTCATTTTTCCTCACAGGAATCGAAAAAGATTCGATTTGTTAGTCCGAGATTCAAGTCCATTTCTAGCTAGTAATACCGGTAGCTCTACGATCTACGATATTGCACTAGACTCTAAACAATTATATATGAATCCTCTGCTATTCCCTCTTTTAGTACCACCATCCATACTCATATTAGCGGCGGTACAGCACGAACCCTTGCGCAAGATTTCAAGATTGTCTCATTACCACGATAAAATGATAAAAATTTAACTTTAAATATCGCTTAACGATCATTAACTCTCAACTGGACATGGTCAAATAACTCTGATAGTGGTAGGTTGAGAGCATTTGAATTATTGTAGAGAAACACTTGAGCGGCAACAGCATTTCCCTTCATCCAGTTGCGTTTGGCTGAATTGACAATACCACACGTTGAAAAACTCTTTCGCTTGACGTCGAGGTTGAGCACACGGAAAGCCATTTAAGAGCAGCCAAACTTACTCATGGATTATTGTTCCGCTTTTCTTTCCACCACAGTTATGAATCTAAATCATTGCCTCTTGCACTTGCATCGCGAACGTACGCTTCTACCTCATGCTTCACTGCAATTGTTTCTCTTTCCATTTGCTCTTGTCTTTGAGAGTCTGTAGACTTGTCATCATTCGTCGCTACTGGGATACGTGTTCCTGCCAACTGTAATATAAAATCTACATCATTGTCATCATCATCGGAATCATCAGAGTTTATGTCAGTGCCGGCATTTTCATTCAAAATTCCTTCATCTGGTTTTGCAACCCAGTCTTGCATTACAAGATGAAGAACTTCATTCTGCAAGAGGTACTTCGCTCTATATTTTTCCGATCCCGATAAATATCTTGCTCTGGCAAATCTTGAATCAAGCAATGAACTCCAGAGAATCGACGCATCAACATCCGTAAATCTTTTAGTGAATTACTTCAAGAGAGAGGTACAACATTCTTCCAGTCAAAAAACATGAACGCTCTAACAGAATTTTGAAAAACGATAGTTACTTAACGTTAAGGAGCGGGAACAAACTAGCAATCAACGTTCATGATAGTTAAAGTTGACATCTCTAATCATACGTACTCGTAACTACCGGTAGTAACTATACGTATACGATACGATATACGAGTATTTCATGTAAATTACCGGTAATACATTGTGTAGTTGGTAGTTGGTGAAATCTGAGGCTAATATAGTCGGTAAACCTCTTACCATAAAATCATCTTTGGGCTCTGGGTTTCTCCTATCCGTACAGTAAGTACGGTACGTGAAACTTGAAACTCTTTCACCACTCTCCACTTTCCGGGACCTGCTTTGAGATTTTTATGACACCATTTTTTCTTGTTGCGACAGGCAGATATGAGCTTACGAACACAAACCTATTTCACGTTCATTATTTTTGTTTTCAAGCAACATCTCTTCGTTCATTAAATATCGTATTATCTTATATAAAAGACTCACAATTTACTTTTGTCCGATCTAAGCATGAGTCATCGTCGTCTTCTTTTTTACTGTCCTTATTTGTTCCCCCGCTTCTTTTGTGCTGTAGTCTTTGTCTTTAGTATTGCACATGAGTTCCTCGAAAAATCTGTTGTTGTAAGTTCCTTAGCGTTTACTTCTGCGCAGACTCGCGAATTGTTTCCCGTCACAACCCCTTTCAAGACAGGAAGTGTTCAAGAACATAACTTGTATTATGAGATGTATGGTAATGAAAAGGGTGTATCAGCGCTCTTCCTTCATGGCGGCCCAGGAGCGGGATGCTTTCCTCGACATGCATGTTTTTTTAATCCGGAATTTTATTGCATAGTTCTTCTTGATCAAAGAGGATGTGGTCGAAGCAAACCATTGTTGTTGACCGAAAACGAAACAAAACGTTTAGTGGAAGATTGTGAAGTGCTTCGGAGTGAGCTGGGTTTTGATAAATGGGGAGTAGTTATGGGAGGTAGTTGGGGAAGCTTTCTTGCTATAAGGTATGCTCAAGAATTTCCTTCAAAAGTCCGTTCAATTATTCTCCGTGGAGTTTGTCTAATGCGTGCGCCTGAGGTAGAATGGTTGTTTGGTGAAGATGGTGTGGCCATATTGCAAGTAGAAGCTTGGAATGAATTTGCTCAAATGGTATTGGATAGCGATTCGCGTCGTCATAATCGGAGTGTTCTGTATGAATATTGTAATTGGCTCATTCATGGGAGCCCCGAACATCGTATCGCTGCTGCACAGAAATGGTTTCGTTGGGAGATGACGATCGGGAAATATAATGGTTTAAAAGAGGGCGAGAGTACTGACGATGCGGTTTTTATTTGGAATAAAAATAAGTGGTCAATAAGAAACTATTCTAACTCGACCGATAATGATTTACTTGCCAAAGTTGGAAGTTACATACAGCCTAAATTGAAAGACAGCAATTTAGCCCGAAACGTTCCTGAATATGTCCCTGCTTATCCACGAAAGGACGCTCCATCGATCAACATGCAAGCTCTATCTGCACGAAATATGACAAAAGAAGACTATTTGTCGTATGTTCCTGCACAAAACATTTTAACGTGTTGGTATTCAGTGAAAAATGGTTTTGATAGCGATATAATACTGAGCGAAGAAAAAATGAGAAGGATTCGCCATATTCCATGCATTGCGATACACGGAGGAAGAGATTTCATAACTCCAATCGACAACGCGCTGGATTTGGCGGATGCGTGGCCAGGACTTGAGCTTAATATACCGTTGGCGTCGAAGCATTCAATGTATGAACCGAGGACAACAAGTGAGCTGATAATTGCGACTGAAAAACTGAAGGATTATCTTACTTAAATAAGTTCGTGGAAATTGTGTAAAAGTTTGGAAATCTGTGAGAGACATTTTATTTAGTATAAACGGAATATTAGCAAGATGCTAGCAGTAGGTTATATACGCTGAAAAGCAGGATACAGGTATGTTATTTCGAATGAAATACTTGTTTCATACATTTTAATAGATTTCCGTTACCTTTCCAACGTTCTTTAATAGTCGCGTGATGCACCTAAGGGGCCTGGCTTGGTAAATACGATGTTTTCATAAAAAGGTGGGGCGAAGAGCATTGCTTAAATGTAGTATTGCAAATACATAAAAACACTTAGACCTCATTACGCTATTTAGAAATCTGATTTCTACAATATCTGAAAGTGGTGGTCATGTCGCAGAAATTGAATACGTCTAGAAAAATCCTAAATGATAATGTACTAGATTTCTAAATCCCTCTTCTTCTCTTTCTTTCTGCCTTGTCTCCAACTTCGTCACCCGCATCAACAAACCCGACAGCAACCTCAATAGAGGCGGCAATTCAATAAAAATTACTATTGCGAAGAAGACAGCATAATCCGTAACCGTAGGATCTATATCATTAGGCGTACCCCTAAGGGCAATAAAGTTCATTAGCCGTACCCCTAAAAAAGCCAATCATATTGCCGTATTTTCAAAGATACAGTTAAGAAAATCTAAAAAGGTCAAACTCTTCAACAGAGGTGTCAACTGCGAAAACATTAACCTGACAGCCACAGCCACAACCAGAAGACACCTCTACTCTTTCGCCAAAGATCTACATCTTTGGTTTAAACGACGGACCAAAGCATACCATGACTGATAATCCTACATGATTCGTCAAGGCGTGTATAAAAGCGAACTTGTAAGTACTCATGAGCATCGAAAGGTCGTAGCGTGTATTTGAGCTACTCATCTCGTGGAGTTTATTGCGACAATTGTTACAAT
>Ga0209092_10003088_pt1 | contig 14766 bp, 11 predicted proteins | sample FraStrMetagenome_FD_187446 | JGI IMG/M metagenome (GOLD analysis project Ga0209092, IMG submission 187446) | Marine eukaryotic phytoplankton communities from Arctic Ocean - Fram Strait ARC3M Metagenome (SPAdes) (version 2) | ecosystem: Environmental > Aquatic > Marine > Oceanic | place: Fram...
TTCATTTGCGAAATGGTTGAGGTTAACCTCATACTCTCATTGATTTGAATCAATTGATGATTCTTGAATTATAATCAAAATGATATTTTGTGAAATCACTAATATGTGCCAAATCTTATCAAACGAGCAAAATATAGACATAACTGTCCGTTTGCAATATAAATAAAACTGATAAATAGACAGATTCAAAAATATTTAATAAAATATTATGGATATCTTTGCTAATGAATTTTTGTATAAAATGAAAGATTCCCAAAAAATTGGAACCAAATTTAGAATTCCAATTTTCATAAATGGAGAGATTTGAATCCGCGTGGAAGAAAAAAAGACTAGAACGTCACAGTCAGAAAAAAAAAGACGGTTGTATAGACGGATCTACCTTACTACACAAAAAACTAAACAAAAAAGTTCTATTTCGACAGGTCCAATTTTACGTAAACAAATTGTTTCGTAAATTGCGAGTTGCGGACCACAATTTAAGTATGAATACACATAGAATTGTACGTTTGTTTGGTATGTTATTTTTTTAAACTAAGGAAATTCGAGTTCTCTTCTATATAGTTTTTAAATGTGCGGTGCTACGATACTTCATAGTAAACTTTTTATCTCCCTACACTTTTCTACTTTGTTACGGTAACGTAGAACTAATATAGTTTATGCAGTACTTTGTTACAAACACTGAGTCGCCTTAGGAGCAACCTTGTTGCGAAACTGACGAAATAAAATGTTGCATCGTGAAGGTACAGGATCCTCTGCAATGCGTAGCTAGTCTCACCAATTAAAATATACCATAGACTTTTTCAACTTCGTATTGCTTTCTAAAGCTTACTTACAAACGAAAAGAACAGAATTTGTTTAATTATTTTAATGTACGCAAACATCAAATTCCTGCATAATGGTAATAATTTACTATGGCCTGCTGTATGCATTCAATCACAATCGACTTTTCAACGCACAGGCTTCCGTTCGTACTAAGTTCGTATGAAAATTAATATGTTTCCGATCGTTCAAAGAATTTCAAACATGCTATATTTTCAATTCCATTTGCGTTGTAAATTGCGTCTTATCATTTTGGCAAAATATGAGATACGATTATATAACATTGGCGATTTTAATTGGTGATAAAGACAAGGTTGGTAGTACTAATTTTGGTTTCTATTGCAATTGATATATACAAAATCAATCCACTAGCATGAAATATGAAAACTATGTCAAGTCATCAGGATCGCATGTGCAATTTTCTAGGTTCAAAAATCGGGCGAACTATATACGCAATTTATGCACAAAATAAAACGCATTTTGAGACCTTTTTCGAAGAATTATGTTATCTTTACGTGTTAAATCAAACAAATAACACGACAAGAGAACGTTAATAAACCCAACAAAAATCAATAACGTGTGCAGTCTTGCTGCGTTGTATATGTGATCTTAATCTTTACTCAATTCTGAACATTGTGGTCACTTTGAACACAGCAGTCAATATTGAAATTTTTGAATTCTTTTGCAAGGTCAAAGTCTGACCAAGTTCCCAAACATTATTACCTTACAGACTGATGTATGAATTTCTGCACAAATGTTTGCAAAAAAGTTGGAATTGGAATGAGGGTTCTCGGAAAAATAAACTTTGTCCACCTTTGTCCACTTTTCTCATGTGCTCAATGGTATTTAAAATTCATCAGAAATTGTATTGATTATTCTAATCTGCCATTTACTCCCATTGTCAAACCCTTTCTAAGTTAAAACAACGATAATGAAGTCAAATGAGTGAAAAGCAAACTTTTCCCGTTCAATTGAAGCTGCATTTACGGTTCCTTTTCTTTTTGTTTTGACTAGGTTTTGTACGTAGGCACATATATGACTCCGATAATAAATACTCCTTAACCATAATTGCTACAGCTATAGGCTATAAAAGCCTCGCTTCATGAAGCTCAATTGCTATCGACATACATACTATTTCTATATGATGATGGTATTCCAACGCCGTTTACGTGAATAGTCCAATTTTTAAAACGAAGGATATCTGAATTGTATAAGAAAAAATTCACTTAAACACAATAAAATGTTCGAAATCTGAAAAATGTATGGTCATAAGGATTATCGTCATCGCTGAGTAAAATTGCTGAAAAAGGAGTCGGTAAATTATTTTTTTTTCCTATAGATAATTAAATTTTGAGTGCGAAAAAGTTCACATTTGAATTCGTCATGTTACGAGCTCAACTTTTACTCCCAAACAAAGTCACGGAGTTGTTTTCAAGTCGAAACCTATCCATCCATAAAACCACTGCTTTATGTTTTTTATTGGTTTTCAAGCAGCCCGGTACATTCAATCGTACGCTTTTAGATATTTGAATCCAATAAGGCCCATTCATGTGGTAATTGATGAAGTAAATTTTATACATGTAGATTTTGTTATCTTCTGCACACATTAGCACATAGACATATAAAATGTACTTTTGAGGCTCACAACATGGATGAAATTAAGTTTCAATGGAGTATATTTGGATGCTATTCGGATGCTATTTAGGTTACATTTCCTACTTACATTTATTAGAATCGTGGATTTGTGTATAAACATACTATTTAGAAAAAATCTACTCCAACAATCAAAAAAATCTACTCCAAATATACTTCCGAGAAAATTGGTCAAAAACTCCAATATATTTGGAGTAGATTCTTTTAAAACCTCGAGTAGATTTCTTTGGCCTGTTAAGGCTTATGTCCAAATTTGCCCAAATCTACTCCGAAAAAGTAGATTTTGATGGAGTAGTTTCTACGGATAAACTCATACAAATGAAAAATCTACTCGAAATATTTTACCACATGAACGGGCCTAAGTCCAACATCTTAGAATATTCGTGTCAAGAAAAACTAAGAATTTGATTATAAAGTTATGTTCACCGGCTTGAAAACACATTGTGATGCAGCTATAGCTCATTTGTTGATAGCGTACACAACACAGATATACGTTATCTTGTTTTTTATAGCTTTGACAACCTGGTTTTTGTCATAGCTATTTATTCTATTACTTTTTTAATAGCATTATAATCATAGTGCTTTGCCAAAAAGTCTAACTACATAGTACATAACTCATAGATGTAACACATAAGGGTGCGTATATACTTAGACGAATGTTTTCAACAAAATCCTTAATATCTCGGCAACGATGGAAACGTTTATATTATATGATGAGGTCCGGCAAGGGTCATCTATAGTACATTTTTAAACTATTCAAAAAGAAATAGGAGCCTCAATTAGAACTTCACATTTCTCGTACAGCTTAGAATGTAATATTTTATTAATGTTAATTTCATTTTATCCTGACCATCAAATGCTCCCCTGGAACAGAAATGTAATGAAATTTGCAATGACATACACATATTAATAGAGTGCTCCGTGAAACCCCGATATAGTCATAATCTTCTCAAATTGCTTGTTTGGTACATCTTGTGTTGAAAGGAGTGACCATTCCTTCAAGATGAAGTATGACATAGTGTCCTTTACTTTCAAGCGTCACCATTGACTTCTGTATCATATGCAAGATTGTGTATCAAAGTGATTGAAACCCCTATAACGTTTTCAGATTTTAATGTTTACTAAGATTCATCAGTGTATCATGTATATATTTAAGGCGGCAAATCAATAATCCTTGAACAAACTACTAAGCAAGATGTTGCATCAAGTAAGTTCAATGCTTGAGAGTATATTGTGGCAACTCCTAAGACGAATTTGCTAGGAACTCACTTAAATATACGCTGGTACATAATGCTGGACTAACTTGGTCTGTATGGGGTTTAACTACGATCTAGTGGTATGTTGTTGTTGTATAACCGATATGGTAATTATTAATCACATTATTGTTATTGTATCCAAAATCATCAGACTGTGTTTACTCACATGAAAGTTTTGATAGATTAATAACAACCAAGATATAACAAAGATGTATATACCGTAGCATGAGGTGTCAAGATTTCTTCAGGAAAAAATATTGAAGCCATTGAATGTACAAGATATATGCATACCTTGATTTGTGCTTTGGCTTCAAGAAGACTAAGTCATCGTGGAGTGGAAATAGTTGTAAAGAAATGATGTAAGAATCATATTTAAACTTGATACAGTTTTGTATTCACAACCAATGCTTTTCAAGTTGGTATCATATTTATAGTGCACTTTGTCAATATCTAAACCTCTACCAGACTTGGTGTCAGAGAGTTTAGGGTATGTTTTGATTAACATGCTGGCAGGTAAAATAAATCGTAACCAAACATTCCTTAAATTTTCTAAGCTCGTTCATAATAGCATCTTTTTCTCCGAGATAATTAGATCTTTCATACTTTTGGGAATACCTATTATGACAATGACCATTATCAGTGACAGTGCATGATAAGATTGGCATATCGCTAGCTCTTATATCCTTTTCACTTTATAATGTCGCAAAATAATACCATCATTTTATTTCTGAAACTTTGGGATATTTATATTTTTCTCAGTGCAAACTTGTCTCTTTGGTGTGGGCTCTTGATTCATTTTCAATTTCGAATCCCACTCTTTGGAATGATACTCATACACTTTTTATCTAGGTTTGCGCACAGGAGTATATACAACTTTAGTACACTATTTGTTAGTAAGTTTGAGTATTCTGGTAAAGTTACACATAGATATTTCATGTGCTGTCAATAGGTTTATTTCACAACTTCCCTGTATTTTTCAAGTTACAATAAGTGCAATATATAGTTGGTACAAATATACATATTGGAAGTAACTTTTTTTCCTTCGTAAAAACAAAATATTTTGTATATCAATGTATTGTAATGATTTCATTTCTTAGATGCTATTATACGCAGAACTCTACTTACTAAATATATCCCTAACTTAATAAACACACAATTACCTCATCTAAAGGTTATGAAAGCCCTTCGCTGCATGGCGTAGACTAAAGAGAAACGACCGTCGATTTCATACATTGTCCACTGCCATATAGCAATCATAGGATTTCCTTTAAATGTTTTCAATAAGTATCCTGATATCTATATCCGTGAAGCGTACTGTATTATGTATAGTCTAGCATCGAAGCATACAGTAACACTATATAAGAACTAACTAACTAACTAAATAATATTTGCGATCGTCGTGAAGTGAAAGCGCCTGCGGATGGCTACTACCATAAATAATATCATGACAGACTAAACGAGACTGGACTAAATATGCATGGTGTCACCATCTTTGATAGAGCTGCTACACTACCAATCGTTGACATGGCCTATCATTTCTGCTAAAATAATTTGTTACTTACGTATGTCTACTGTGAAAGATTGTGTATGGTTGAAAACGTTGACTTTTTTCTCTACTCCACGGAATGCACTAGTACTCTACGAGACACTTGGTGGGATATATTTCTCGTGTTCTCTCTATGTTCTTGATGCCATTATTCTTTACGTATGTAAATGTGTAATGTTTTTCACGTGTTACTATTGGGAATCACGCTTATGTGCATGGCCAGTCTTCACGCCCCACTAGGATTCCATATCCTCCTTTCATATGAATGATTCACCTCAAGTACATAACCGAAGTTATCACCTATGTAAAAAAATTGAGAATTTTACATTTGTTTATATATCTACGCTGTTTCATTCTTTCACCTCAGTGTGATTCCCAATAGTAACACGTTTAAAACATAACATACCATAACATTAAATAACGTACGAACGTATGAAAATGAATGGAAAATCCTTGAGTAGTAACTTTTTTTAAAAGAGTATAGGTGTACTTGATCCCAAATGAGAAGCAACGAAATTAGTGCATCCAGTACAATTGTACTTCGTTAGAGGGAAACAATACATGTGTATAGAATCAGAAAAACAATATTGTAAGTAATTTTTCGCGACTCATTGTTCTGCTATGATGGGATTGAAAAAATGTTTTGAATCATAACGTTATACTACGACAACTGATGAAAAATATAAACAATAAAAACGACATTGATTCATTGCAAAAGTAGGAGAATCATAGACAAAAGTAGGTACCAATGAGAAATAGGCAAAATGCAGCATGCAAGTTTCCCTCATCTTCGGCGTCACAAACTAGTAGTTCAGAACGTCCAAACCGTATTCGCAAGACTCGACTTTTTAAATGCCCATTATGCAATGGTTCTTTTCCTGCGTCAGAAATTGAGCAACATGCAAGCCACTGCTTAGAGGTAAATGCGCCCATCACAACGAATCCGAAGAAAGATTCAAGTTCTAAAAGAGATAATAGAACTAACGGAGTACACTCCAGAAGTGCTGCTATATCTGATTCGTCGATGAAATCCCCCATACAGAATAGTAGAAAGGCAGATGTTTTCCAAGGTAAGCTAATCGAAATAAACGTTGAATCGATTATGTCTCTTCAAGTTCAATTTTTTTAAAACTAGTATCCTGCTGCTTTTACTTTAGCTGCTTCTAAAAGGAAAAAAAAACGGAAAAGAAAACAAAACATACTTGAACATTCAAAAAGAATTGTTCCAAAAATACATGGAAATGAATCTTATCGCTGCTTGGAGCAATCAGATCATCCCGCTGTACATGAAAATCATAAAGAAGCAATGAACGGGAACGTTGCACGTCAAAAATTAGATTCGCAAGATAATAAAATATCCAGAAAATATCCAATCGATGAAACAATAACTACTACATTCGCACAAAAAGCGAGAAAGAAAAGAAGGAAAAATAGTTTTTCTGTAGCAAATGGAAATATGAATAAAGCTTTTCATGAACAAAATTTAGGTAATGAAGACTATATAGAAGAAGAAAAGATGCGGAAGCTATCGAGAGGTCATAATCCACACCGAAGCAGTAAAAATAATCAAAGCGTGGTCGAAATAGAAGGAAGAAGTTCGCCTAATCCCACTGCACATTCCAAGCCATCTATTCTGCAGTCCACCTCTGGAAGAACTCTTCAAGTTGGTGATTTTGAAAAGGCAGATTCAGGAATTTTATCATCTTTTCCTGCCTATCTTCAAAATGGGATTAAATTACAATGGGTATCAGAATCCTCAAACCCAATTAAGAACGAAGTACTAGCCCCCAGACAAAAGCCATTTGCTTCCGTAAGTGACGCTAGGAGTTTTCTGGAACGCTTAAGAAATACAACCGTCAAATGTTCGAAAGTAGCTGCGATTTCGAATAATACGGCACCTAAGGAAATTCTTGAACCTACTCTCGTTATTGTAAGGTTTCTTTTTTTGATAAGACTCGCTCGTCAGGGGAAGATTTCCACTTTGAATTTGTTATCCAGATTGAAAACAATCCTACCTCCAGAGCTTTATCAAGAATTTGAATCATTTTTGCCTAATTTTTTTTCTATGAAACATGTCTTGGCTATGAACTCATTCCGAGCAACGAGACCTTCTCTAAAAGAAAAACTATCAGAATCAGGAACGTGTGCAAGGACAGACATTCATATTATTTGGGATAAAGGAAAAAAATGTGTCGTGACACGGCCAAGGTCGGTGGAAGTCCGAAGTAAGAAGAAACAAGCAAATCATAAAAAAACTGAAAAAGAAATAGTTGAACTAGACCATGCCAAAGAAAAGGTAACAAATGATAAATTTCCAACACCAGACACTGCTCCACCCCAAGCCATTGACAAAAGTCCCCAGCCTCAATTGGTATCCATTGATTCAATAACTGACAAAAATATTTCTTCATCTGAAGTAGCGCCTAATCAAGGCATCGAGGAAAAGTCTCCAAAGGATATTTTTGAGTCAGGTTTGAAAAAGAAAAAACCACCTCTACATCATAACACAGAGAAACCCGTGCCCAATTCAGCTGTGACAAAAAAGTCCATAGAACCGGCTTCTACTAAAAGTGAAAAGTTACTATCAAATAAAAAAACTCAAATCAATCAACCCAGCTTAAGAAAAGGAATACAAAAGAAAAATTCCAATGAAATCTCGGTTAGTCTTAGTACAAAAAAAACACCTAAAAAGAAAAGAAAAGAAAAACCAAAGGTAGATTCAAAGTCCAGCGCAAAGCGTGTTGCTCATGGTCATGAAAAGAATTCTCCTTTTTTAAAACATCAACCACTCTACAAAATGCCAACGAGCTACCCAAATGGGAAACAAAATCCATATCAACACAAGCAAATTACACATGTTCCAAATCCAATACAGGGAAATTCACGTTACCATCATCTTTCGCCACCTGCCGCAGCTATGCAACAAATGCATGGGTATCAACGTCCAATGAACAATAAATTGCCACAGCCACAACTTCACATGCAGCCATCTATCCCTTTTCCGATTGCTCCTCCGTATGGCCATTATATGATAAATAGTGGTGTACAAAATGAGAAAAATAATGCGTTAAGTGTACAACCGAATCAGCATTTGATACAACAACACATTTTGGTACATCATAACCAGCAGCCGCTTGCTTTTCCCCCGAATCAAATTTCGACTCCACAGAATAAACAAATGCCAAAAACAAACGCAATTAACAACAAGGGTTCTGCAAATATTTTTTTAAACAAACAGCACAATTTACAACCACAACAATTTCACAAAAATGATTCTCTTACGATGAATCAAATCCGTCATGGATCTAAAAGAGGGCCGGCATCCTCTCTTAAACAAGTATCTGCACCTCATCATCAACCCATAGCGTCTCCTCCGATGCAAATTCAAAATATAAATTATTGCCATTCTGGAAATATTCATAATACCACAGCAAAAGTTCCAACATCGCAATCTAATCTGAACATCCATTCATACCATACGAATCAGTATGGGAGTCAAGTTAGACCTGGTGAAGCATTCCGATTCAATCCGATTGGAAATAAAATTCCACCAGTTGTTCCGATTATGAGACCGGTGAATCAGGTCAATACAAATTCTTTATCTTCGACTAGAAATAAAATTATCATGAATGACAAATTACAACAAATATCGAATAAGCCTACTCTGAATCAAATTACATATGGGGGTAAAAAAAAAGATCATACTCTCTTTGCAGCCAAAGCGATTGAAAAGCACAACAAAAATAATCTTGTTAATGCTGGAAATTCTTCTAGTCATCCCACCAAGATAATGCCACAAAAAAGAGCGAGATTAAAAATGAATCAAAGTGTGAATAATTCAGATGATGAAGTTGAAATAGTAAAAATTCAAAAGGCACAAACCACTTATTGGAAGTATTCACCTAAATCCATTAATAATGGAGTTGCACCTACACCAAAATCTTTACTCAATGAGGCAATTAAGACTAAGACTGGTTCTGGCGCAGATAATGAATATGATGGAACGACTAAACCAGAAAAGGCTAAAAATCCATTCACCCATTTCTGTCGCATGATGAAACCAGCAATTCGAAGTGAATTGTCACAAAAACATCGAAACGCCTCGATGAATCATATGAAAGAAAAAATCCAGGAAGAAACTCAGAAGCGATGGCGGGCACTTCGTGATGAAGAAAAACAAGTTTTTGTCCATAAGAGTGTATTGGATTTCAATCGGTTTGAATTGCAGATGCGAAGGTATAAAGAAGTTCAGCAAAGACGATTTCAAATAAGTCTTTTAGGCAGGTCCAACTTGCATTGAGTCGTTTTATTCATTGGTAAAATTTCTTTTTGTATATTAATTTGCCTAGCTACAGCAGTATGCAGCGCAAAATGTTATTGCGAGCAACATCATAAAGTTAAAATTGATCATCTTTGAAGAATATCAACGAGAAGGGGCTTCACAAATTTATTTGCTACAAAAGTGTTTTTGGGAGCAAAAAAAAGAAACAGGCTACAGCAGTACAATTATCCAGTTGCTATTGTTAAATGCCTTTTACTTTACATACAGGAAGTGCCTCTATTGAGAAATTTAATTCAAAGTAGATCTAATAATAGAAAGTTTTGAATGTTAAATTATACTTTATCTGAATTAGGATGGTATGGATACAATTGAACTAGAAAAGAATATCGTCTTATTTTTTATGTTTAGATTTGTATCACTCTGGACATTCCTTGCCATCACTGGTCTGATTTCTTACTGTATGGATATGCGTACAATTATTAATATGTATACGAGTATATATGCAAAAAATTATGTTCCCAAAAGATTTCAAGTCAAATCATTGCTTCATCGAAGAACATCAACCATTGTATACTATGACTAATCTTTGGTATCGGGGATCTGATGTGTGAGTTGGCAATGCACTTTTATGTTATTCCTAAGATGCTCTACTTTTCCTGCTTTACACCGAAAAAGATGTTTTCACTCATAGATTTCTCACAAATCTTTCAAATGAAGGGCGAAAAACTCATTGACGTACAAATTAAAAAACACTTTTATAGAATATGATAAGTTGAGATCAATCAAACTAAAAAAAAGAGTCTTCGAACACGTCAAGATCCTTGTTTCTATAACTTTTTTTCTCTTCATTTCTTATGCATTGACGGGAAATAAGCTCAATTATATGAATGTTGTTAGCAAAGAGAAGAAGCTACAAGTGCTAGGTGAAAATGCTTTTGATTACCTAGTTATTGGAGCAGGCAGTGGAGGTATTTCTTCTGCAAAAAGAGCAGCTACTTATGGAGCAAAAGTAGCAGTTGTTGAAAAGGCTAGATGGGGAGGAACGTGTGTGAATCTAGGCTGTGTACCAAAAAAAGTGATGTGTGAGAGATGGTGGAAGCATTTCTTTTGTATCTGACTCTGTAAATAATATTCTGATAAAACTCCGATTTTTTAATCTTTTAGGGAATGCTGCAACAATTGCTTCAACAGTTCAACATATGCATCACTATGGATTTTCTGAGGGCGAACACAAAGTGTCCTTTGGTTGGTTGAATCTAAAAGAAGCTCGAGATAAGTATATATTACGTCTAAATAGCATTTATGAAAATAGCATGGAAAGTAATGGTATTATAAGCATAATTGGAACAGCATCTTTCCCTGATAAAAAAACACTACGAGAAGGTGATGCAATGAAAAAAGTTCACGTCACGAATGAAATAAACAATGAAAAAACTACATATCTTGCTAAGCATGTCCTTATAGCTACAGGTGCTAGACCAATTTTTCCGGAAGGAGATGGAATTTTTGAAAACTCATTATCATCAGATGGTTTTTTTGAATTGAATGAACTCCCTAAGAAAGTCGTTATTGTGGGGGCTGGTTACATTGGAGTTGAGCTTGCGGGCATATTGCAAGCTCTTGGAACAGATACTTCCTTAGTAATACGAAAGAAAAATATATTGAGCAGATTTGATGAAATAATATATGGAACTTTAGAGCAAGAAATGACGAAACAGGGAATTAAAATATATAAGGAGACAGGTGGTGTACATTCCATAACAAAGAGTGAACAAGGAGAAAAAAGTGTGCTTTTAAAAAATGGCTTGTCTATTTCTGGAGTTGACTGTGTTATCATGGCTACTGGAAGAGGGCCAAATATTGAGAGGCTAAATTTGAGTGGCGCAGGTATACAACAGCAAGAAAGTGGACACATACAAGTCAATGAATATTCGGAAACAAGTGTTGATGGAATTTATGCCCTGGGAGATGTTTGTGGAAAAGTCGAGTTGACTCCAATGGTATGATATATTTCTGTTTTAATGACCTAAGGTGATCAAAAGTATGAAATATTTTTCTTATTTTTTATTCTACTTCGTATTGGAACAATAGGCAATAGCTGCTGGTAGAAGGCTTTCAGATCGCTTATTTGGTTCTGAAGAATACAAGAATGCCAAAGTTTCATATGATCTTGTTCCTACAGTTATCTTTTCGTAAGTTCTGAAAATCATAACAATCATATGTGATCCGATCTTTTCACTGTATCATAATAAACCTTTTTAATTTGTAGGCATCCGCCTGCTGGATCAATAGGACTAACTGAAGATGAGGCCATTGCAAAATATAAGAAAGAAAACATTAAAATGTATCATTCCAAATTTACAAATTCATTTTACGGGCCTTGGCAAGTAAACGCAGACAAAAAACCGAAAACTGCAATGAAAATCATCTGTGCAGGCGCAGAAGAATTGGTGGTGGGCCTTCATGTGGTTGGTATGGGTGCTGATGAGATGCTACAAGGATTTGGTGTAGCCATGAAGATGGGCGCTACGAAAGCTGATTTCGATGCCACTTTGGCAATACACCCCACAGCTGCAGAAGAACTAGTAACAATGTCTCCTTGGGGTTTGAGTAAAGCCGAAAGTGGGGCAAAACAAAGCCCTTTGAATGGATCGCCTATACCTGAACCAAAGATGATGGATTAGTTTTCTACTCTGTGGAAAATAAGACGACTTGCTTCAAAAATAACTTTCTTTACTTAAATTAACCATCAACCTAAGCTTCGCATTTGAGCATTACGATAGGCTAAACCAGATAAGAAAAATCATTTTCTGTACGTTATTCATTATAATGCAAAATAGATGTATAAGCGAATGGCATTAACTCTGAATTATAACTATTTCATTCACGCCGTAGCAGGAACTCCTTTCTCCTTTTTGTTGATCATGCCCTTTAGTTTCAACATGCAGACACTAGCTAATCCAAGAGCACCGGTACTTACACCAAGAGCACCACTTACACCCAGCTTCTCATTGATCAAAAATACAGTTACTACTAATGTATTCAAAGGAATTCCAAATAGATTCAAAATAACGCTGCGATGCGAATCTGGAACATATTTCGAGCGGAGGGTTCCAATAGATGGAAAGTACATTCCAACACATGCTTCAAAGAGGAAGAAAGAGATTGATAATGCTGATAAGACTATAGTTGGAGAAAAGGAAGCCAAGGAAGTTGTGGAAAAAGCTGCTGATCCCATAGCAAGAGTTGCAAGAAGGAGCATCCCAGCTGAAAATTTTTCATCTTGGACTGACATTTTGTTTACAAGTTGGCTAAAGGTGGTAGATCCAAGGAGACAGCATGCCATGAAGCAAGAAAAAATTGTTCCGTAAGGTGTTCCTACGTTATTAGGAAAAGCCTTAGATATTGCGGATGTAATAGCAGGAGGCCATTGAAGTACGAAAATATACATTGCTGCTTCAAAGAGTGATTGAACTCCTCCTACTAACATGATTTTAGGGTCGGATTTTACAACATTGACAGCATCACGAATTGTGGGTTTAGAATCTTCTGATCCTGATTCTGAAGGTGTAGATGCTGCGACATTTTCTTTCCACAGTAGGGCAGTAAGAAGAGCTCCTAATCCAAGGAATACTGTGGAAAGTTCAAAAGGCCCAGTTGGACCTTTCTTAGCAGCTGCAATGCCTGATAGTTTTCCAGCAAGAATGGCAACTAACGAATCTCCCGCATACGCCTATATTGGGAAAATAAAAAGGATAATTTATATAATGAAAAAAGTACAATTCAAAGTGTGTCAGTCAAAGCATATTTCTCCAATGATTTTTCTTTACTTCAAAGTAATAGTGTGGAGCACAGATAAACTTACCAATCCGAACGTTTCTCCCAGGTATTTTCCTCCATCTTTAATGGACATTGCTTCTCCTACAAGCCAAGATTCAGGAGCTGAAAATAACAAACTAGTTCCAATACCATTCACTAATCTACCTAACAACAAAACAGTCAAAAGAGCACTTTTTGTACTGAGAGCGCCTAAAGTATAAAGAGCACAAAATGCGAGTGTACCCTTCTTCCTGCCATTCGAATCAGCAAAGCGGCCTACATAAGGACCAAATATTGCTGTTGATGCAAAACCAGCCAAAAAGATCTTGGAGATAATTCCTATTGTGGCAGGAACTCCATTAAAAACCTTCGATTTGTAAACATCATAAAAGTAAGGTCCCTGAAGCCAGTCAGCACATCGAAGTAGCCAAAAAACGAGGAGAAAACGTTTTTGCAAGGATTTGACAGCGGCGGGTTTTTCTGACACAGCATTCTCCTCATCAGAGGCAGAACTGCTACCTTTTCGTTGTTGCAAAAGTTTGAAGAGAACAGCCACGACACCTAATGCACTAAAAATTGAATTGTACACACTCTCAGGGCTATTCAAATTCAAAGAAGCTAAAGCCCCACCACGGGGAATTTTCATGTGTAGAGCTAAATCAGCGGATGACTGAGAAGATGTATTAATATTCAAAAATGCATCTTGACGATTGCTCAAAATGTGATAATGAAGATTATTGGTACCGCGATGAAGAGGTTTGTGTAGGTTAGAGAGTGGTAAAGCTGGCTGGTGGCTGAATGCGGAGCTTGGTTGAATGATCAGCAGCATAAGGGGTAAAACAAGCATGTTGCACTGGACCATGTTGTATGTAATGGTTATTGAGGTGCCAAGTTTATTTGAAAGTCAAAAATTGTTGGTCAAGCCAATCATGTCACAAAAGCGTGACATTAATCACGTACATTTTTTCTGTACTTATTCATGTAGACTTTCAGCAGGTTTCTATATTGCTGGATTGTTCAGCCTGGAGAATGACGTATCTTTGTCAATAGGTCTAGGATAGTACGGTTGGGTGCACTATACCAGTGTAGGGTACACGATAGTACTGTAGGATGTCCTTAGCTACGTTTATTCCTCAGGTGGATATTTATGTTTCAGCTGCCTCTGTTCACTTATCACAATTCTGCAGTTGCAACTAAAAAAAAGAAATCTTCCTCTTGATTTTTTTAGATTTTTTTCAATAAGTGGCAACCAAAATAAATCCTCAAAGAATTTTATATTATTAGACGATCGATATATGGATTAATTATAATTAGAACTTTGATATTGTAATCATAATTTATGATCAAAATTGTCTTTTCTGCTCTCAATTGATGTCAACAAGCTGACCCAC
>Ga0209092_10003089_pt1 | contig 14765 bp, 9 predicted proteins | sample FraStrMetagenome_FD_187446 | JGI IMG/M metagenome (GOLD analysis project Ga0209092, IMG submission 187446) | Marine eukaryotic phytoplankton communities from Arctic Ocean - Fram Strait ARC3M Metagenome (SPAdes) (version 2) | ecosystem: Environmental > Aquatic > Marine > Oceanic | place: Fram...
ATGATATTTTCAGAACGTCAGTAACATGGGGGGGGTGTTGTAGTACATGTCGTATGTAGGGTAGGTTGATTAGTATTAATAGCCTATCTCACTTTATAATAGTAATCTAGTTATTTACACTATATCATTTATTTGTGGATCTTGAACTCTAAATTCATTCTCCATCTCTTCTATTATACAGCAGTATCATACCTCGAACAAAACAGAGATACTATGGACTTATTGCGGAAAAGATGGGTATCCATCTTGTTTTTCTTCCTTTTCTCTCGAGAAATAACCTTTGTCCATTCATGGGCAACCAACCCTATATACCCCTCATATATTCCGACTCAAAATAACTATTTCCATATCTACAAGATGAGATTCACTCCTTTGTCTAGACCATCACGAATGCAAAATAAAATTATCTTATTTGGACTAAAAGATGATACCACTGAATCCATACAGGGTGAGAAAAGTCTGCCTCTCGTTGCTGATATGAAATTAAAAGAAATTCAATCAGAATTAAAGAATCGTGGTATTGCATTTGCGGACTGCTTCGATCGTGATAGTCTTACAGCTCGGTTAAATGAAGCCAGAGAATCATCTGAGTTGTTTCCTACCCCAGATGATATCATAGAAACTGAGGAGGAAGAAAAAGAAATAAAAACTCCATCTACAAATTCTGAAGAAATCATCTCACAAAGTGACAAAACAAATTCATCTTCGGAACCAAAACCAGTTGAAAATGAAACATCATCAAATAATTCACCCTCAAAATTTGATAGAGAAAGTACACTTGAATCCATCCGTTCTCTCCGTGTTTCTGAACTCAGAACTCAACTCGGGTCTAGAAATATTCGTTGGGCTGGAATGTTAGAAAAGGAAGAATTAGTTGTTGCACTAACCAATGCTATGGAAGAATCAGCTAACTTTTCTCCAAGCGGTGTCATTTCTCCCGGAAAAGTTGCAGAATTAACGGACAATGAACTTTCTCAGGAATTAGAACAAATTAGTGATTCTGCTCTACCACCACTCTTGCTCGATGTATACGCAACTTGGTGTGGTCCTTGTAAAATGATGGCACCAGAATTAGAGAAGGCAGCCAAAGAATTAGGTTCTACTGTCAGAGTCGCAAAATTAGATTCGGATAAGAATACTCTTTGGGCGAGCAAATTAAAAGTTCAAGGGTTGCCAACCGTAATATTATTTGATGGTAGTACAGGAAAGGAGTTAGACAGAGTAGAAGGGGCTTTGCCTTTCGACAGCCTTATTACATTTGCAAAAAAACATATCTTATAAAAGCTAAACATGTATTGAGATATAATTACACTATATTACTAATGTTTCTACTCAATTGGAAAACACTCAAAAATGAAATCAGTGGCAATAAAGATCTACATCATGTTTTATTTACTAGCTTCCAAAAAGTGCAAGTCCCTGATTTCAACACCCAGTGCACCAGCAACCAAAGTATGAGAACAAAATGAGTCAGAACGTGAGGGGATATGTTGTTCATCCCTTGAACTCAATGATTCATTTGAATTTTCGACATCTGGACACTTAACATCTATGTCTTTGTCGTTCATTTTCAAATATTTTTTAATCTCATCAACTCTCTCTTCATTCCAGCTTGGAAACATTTTATCTACAACAGCCATTGTTTGCTCATATAAATCATTGATAAACAGCAAGACAACAGTGTTTATGATCAAATCAGTATTCGATGCCGCTGTAGCCAAGTTAAACTGTAGTGAAGATGTTAATGACAATATTGTTAAACCCAACAATAAGAACCCGTTGATAAATAGACGAAGATCATATGAATTAGCAATAGACTTCCGGATTTGAAGTATTGCATTTACAATGTCTGTCCCAAGGTATAAAAATGTCAATAAATAAAATAAGAGCCAACCAATCCATCCCAAATTTTCTTGATCAACACAATTGACATTGTCAGGACCACATTTGAAGTTTGCTGATATTAGGGAATTCGGGTTTGTATTTTTAACGCTGCTGTAAATGCTGCTGTTTTGTGTTTCATGCATAAGCCAATCTACGTAACATATGGGATCCTTTACGTAGGACTTACGTACTAACATCCGACAGTATGATGCAACATATACAAAGCTACCTAGCGTACGGAAATAGTAAAAAAATATTCATGCTACATTTCAAAAGGTTCCACGTGTGTAGAAACAGTTGCGATAGATGAGAAGTCTCCAACTTCAACTTTGAGTTCTCTGCTCTGTGTTTGACACCTGACATTTTATGTTTCAGAAGTTGCCTTCAAAGTCTGAAAATGGCGAGATCAAATACACTCTCGTTCCCAGCCATAATCCAATTGCTCCAGTTGCTGGCATTATTGCACGCACCTCAAAGATGTCATTCTTTTCTTTTAAAGAATAATAGTGGATTTAAAAGCGATCTTTGGCTTTCTCGAGAACTGCACTCTAGACAACATGCACGTCTTTTCTCCACATCAAGTCCTTATGGTTCTGGGATGGATCAAAATGATATGATGGAAAAAGATATGCTTATAGCTGTGAATTCAAAAGACGAGATCGTCCCCGATATATCACTCTCGAAAAAAAGCGCTCATCAATTTAATTCGAATCAACCTCGTGGAACAGTTCATCGTGCCTTTTCTGTCTTTTTATTTAATGCTGATAAAAAACTTCTTCTTACGAAACGAGCATCTACTAAAATTACTTTCCCAGGAGTATGGACGAATACTTGCTGTTCACATCCCTTAACTGGGCAAACTATTGAGGAGGTAGATGTAGTAGAAAAAGATTTTCCACAATTTCCTGGAATCAAACATGCAGCGATACGGAAACTAGAGCATGAATTGGGTATAATGTCAAAGGATGTGCCACATAAAGATTTTCGCTTTTTAACAAGATTTCATTATTGGGCAGCAGACACTATTACTTATGGAGACGATGCTCCTTGGGGAGAGCATGAGATCGATTATGTGTTGTTTATTCAATGCGATGAGGAACCCACCGTGAATGCGAATGATGAAGAAGTTGATGAACATAAGTATGTTTCAATTGATGAATTGAAAAAAATGATGTATGACGAAAGTGAACAAAAATTATTATGGTCACCTTGGTTCATAGGTATTATGGAACGTGGAGGGTTTGAATTATGGGAGAATTTAGAAGAGGCCTTGCAAGAGAATTCAAAATGGATTAACAAAGATATCACTTACTTTGATCCTCCCGAAGCGCATTGTGCCAAATTCAATTTACCAGAACATGGAAAAGAAACAGGAGTTTTAGAATTGACTAGAAAAGCTTAATATAAATTAAAATGATCGATGCAACTTAGACTGATATCTCTACTCTTTCAACTAATACAAAGAAATCAACTTATATTTTATAATTTTTCATAGCCTTATGCATATTGCGTGTTGCATATTCAGGGTCGTCTGCCTGCATAACACTTCTAATCATTGCTACACCATCAGCTCCAAGATGTACTGGCTCCCAACAATTCCCCTCACTAATGCCACCTATGGCAAATATTTTTGGTATAATTATTTTATCATTTCCATCTCTGTAAAGTGTCTCACGTACCAATCCAGGTAAAGTAGGTCCTTCTAAATCATCTTCTTTAGTCTTTTCAGGATGTGATTTTGTCATGTAACAAGTACCAACAAACAAATAATCAACAATGCTTGAAGCTTTTGTTACTTTATCATTGGATACCTTTAAATCAAGTATTTCTTTGGCAGATTGAATGCTATGACAAGATGTCCCAATGATATTGAATGCTTCTGAACTTCCTTGACGTTCAAAAAGTTCTCGAATTTTTGGTATATCTTTTTTATTACGTTCCTTCACATGAATTCCATCCGCACCTGATGCTAAAACGGCTTCAATATTGTCATTAATCACAATTTGAGGCAGACGTTTTTCAACCTGTTTAGAAGTATCTAAGCTATCATTATAAAATTGAAGAGATTGCATACGCAATTCATTCCGATGACTTATAATTCGTTTTGTCAGTGCAACAACCCGTCCTTGAAAGCTAAGCCCTTCCACATCATCTGTATCATCATCACTCTCTTTCAAACATCGAATGGATATTAAATCCACATATCCAGATGACATGGCTTTCGACAATGCATCAAATGTCTGTTCCATTCGTATCGAAGATGATACAGCATCTGTTTCTGTAATGATAGCGAGGAAAGGTTTTTGCGGTGACCAATTGGATGAGTCTATGGGTGCAGATTTAGCACCTACCCCTTCCATGTTCATTTTATCGTTTGAATGGCTATGAAGGTTGCTACAATTCTCTTCTTTTATCGAATTTTCTGGAAGCTTTTCATTTCCATTCATGACTTTATTTCCAATTAATGGAGGTGGGAATCCATGCACGGCTGATGCCTTTGCACATAGAACGCACAGGTATATCAAAAGATGAGATGATACCATCTTGTTTCATCTGCTTCATTGTGGTCTACGATCTAGTAGTACGTAATTGTCTCAAAACTACGAAACACAATTTGGGCAAATTTATCAAAACTGAACCTTTGCAAAGGACACTAGACCGGAAGATATTACAATTCACGAACCACAATTCAAATTAAGCAATGAGGGTAGTAGCTACAATAGTATATTTAAAGTTTGTTTGAAACTTTTAATAGTCTATTTTATTCCCTTACTTATCCGTTGCACGTATTTGGTTCTCTTTTTTTGACTCTTTTTCTTTTGTTGCATGGGGTTGTCTTTAGTCATTTCATCCTTTACAGTCGACTGTATTTTAAGAAATACTTCTGGATCAAGAATTCTTCCAAGAGGTTGTTCTTTTTGTGGTAGAGCATGCTGTTTCTTTCCACTCTTTCGTTTTTGTTTCGTTTGATTTATATTTTCCACTCGAAACTTTATTTTGAACCTTGACATTCCCTGAGAGAAAGTTTGTACATGATCATTAGATCTCTTCTCTTGTTTAGAAGTATTCGATTGCGACTTTGTGGGTTTTTTATGGGATGGTGTTTGTGACGAAATTAACGATGATTTTGAAGAGGTTGGATCCTCCTGAATTGCTACGATATTTGTAAAATTGGAGCTTCCCCCTTCCTTTACATGACAAGCTTCTTTCACACTTGAATCATCTTTATTACAACAGCTTTCTTCGCTTTTACTTTTTCCATCACCACAAGATTTTTTTGATGCCCCTTTTTCAGTTGTATTGAATGTACTGTTGCAAACTTGTATTGTTGAAATTTCTCCCGGTCCACTGCTCAACATCTTTTTAATTTTATCTTGATCTCTTTTGCATGAAAGATCAAGAGAAGTTTCTTCCTGTTGTTCTCCTTTCGCGTATTTGGAATATCTTAGGTCATCACTAACGTTAGAATCCTTTTGACTACATTCGAAACTAAAATCATCTCCTTTATACGTTGATACCCCTGTTGATTCGGAACAATCATCAGCTGGGTCAAATCTTCTAATCCTTTTCGACACGACTTTCGTCTTTCCCTTCGCATCATTTGCTTCTATTATTACTTCTGTTACAGAAAAAAGCGAGACATAATGTCTGTGAGATACTACAATCACGTAATAATTCCTATCAATATTCAACCTTACCTGCTATGGATTCATTCAGAGTATTATTTTCTGAATAAAGAGTTTCTACAGCAGACATCTCATCATCAAGTCGGTTAGTAAAGATTGTTACAGCGTCATCATCTATTTTATTTCGAAAAAATGGATGCGTTAAGTATATGTAGTTTGGGAAACTCAACAATGCGAAACAGAACAACCAGCACTTACCCATGACTCTAATTTCTAATCCACAACAATAAAATGGTTCGTTTAATGATATTTCAGATCCATGTTCTATCATATTCCATAAAGAACGCCAAATATTTTCTCCCATATTGTTTTTTCCAATGGATTTATGATCATCTTCTACAATTGAGTTGGTTTCAGAACTCGTTGATAAATCTTCTGAGCAAATTTCTTTCAAGTTTTCTATCTCTGGAGGTTTGCGTACTTCCAAATCAATTTTTTTAATGTGCTGGGCTTGTCTTGTTTCCTCAAACGATTCTGAGTCAATCGCTTTTGCTTTTATTTTCATGCATGGTTCTTGATTGGAGTCAGGACTAGATGCACAAGTGATGGTTTCCTTAGATGAGTTTTTCTCCAACGAGGTATCATCACTGCATTGTTTTGAAACTTTTTCAACACGTTCTATCATGAAATCACTATTTGCAATCACCCCTCCATTCTTATTTTTTGCTAGTTGGGCAATTATTTTCCTCTTCGTCATTTTATCTTCAAATTGCTCCATCGTGAGTAAACTGACACCATCGTCATCTTGATTGTTAACCGATATTGACCGAAATAGATGTGGGCTTTTTTGCTTTATTACTGTTCTCATGATGATATGAGCTTTAATTTATTGGCACTGAATAGACGGTGCTGTTGATTCTTCCTTCTCAGAAGTCCTTTGCTCTAGATACAAATGTTGAATTAGATGACCACAGTTAACTCAAATAAACACAAACAATTGAGACGACGATAACGTGAGCAAATGAATTATCATTCTTTTTACATGCATCCGAAAATTATATTAACAAATTCATGTTATCGTATCGCTTTCATATATTTTTAGCTTATATAAATGAGAAACTTAGTCATTCAGATTTTTATTTAGATTGATTCTTAGAGAACAAAGTAGCGAAGGTTAGATCTGTATTCATGTGTGTTGATATATTAATACTCATTCTGGATGTCCATTTATTTATTGAAAAATACGAATTAATTACATACTCTATTACCAGCAGTTCGTAACGAGAGACGTATATCCCACGAGTTTTCAACATACGAAGCAGATTAAGTTTTTTCTCATATAGGTAGGATTGCACTTTGTTTGTTTAGTTTAGTTTAAATTGTGTCAATTAGGAGTACACTTTCTATTGTGTACTACGCACCCTGGATCACATTTCCCACATAATTATTAATGAATGGTTGTTCTTCAACATTCACTTTGATTCGAACCCTTAAGCAAACAAGCAATTCTATTGCGACTTTCGTCGATTAAATAGTACCTCTCCAACTGAGAAAAATGTTTAGAAAACCAAAACGTTCTGCTAAAGCAACGCTTAGGAAACGCAATAAGAAATCTACTGATGGCGGCGATGACATTCCTGATTCAAGATTTACAGCACGGGAATCAATACATAATAGTAGTGACGAAGAATCGAATGCCGTTATTCATCACTCTCGGTTGTCAGGTAAACGCCGCAAATTACAGAATAACAAAAAGAAAGCTGCTACTGAATCCGGACCTACTTCATTGGTCCACCAGTACGATTCCTCAAAATCGAAACTCCTTACTGCGAAAGAGTTGGCTACACGTGAAGCAGAATATCATCCAGAAGAAAGATGTGTAACAATTCCTCAAAATGAAGAACTTAGCTACGCAGATAATAACACCAAAATTTACAACGGGGCGAAGAAAGAAACAAATAAATTTCACGCTGGACCGTTAAAAGCCCCGACTTTTATTCGGACAACCTGTAGATTCGACTACCAGCCTGATATATGTAAGGATTACAAAGAAACAGGATTTTGTGGATTTGGAGATACTTGTATATATTTGCACGATAGAGGGGATACATTATCGGGTTGGCAGTTAGAACAGCAATGGGAAGAAAGGAAAAAGAAAGAACAAGAAGCCAAAGAGAAAGAGATGAATAAATTTATACAATCGACATCAAATGCAATAGGGTCAAAGTCGTATGATGCAAAAGAAGATAATGATTTTGTCGTTGATACAAGTGACGGGATACCCTACGCATGTCATATATGTCGTGGTCCTTTCACAAATCCAGTGGTTACAACTTGTATGCACTATTTTAATGAAAAATGCATCATGGAAGAATATCAGAAAAGTGCTGCATGTCCAATATGTAAGAAAGATACTCATGGAGTATTCAACTATCCAACAAAACTTATTGCAAAAAAACGGAGAGTTGTTGGATCAAAAAAAGGCTGGGACGATTACTTCAACGCTATGAGTAAATCCAATGAATAAAATTCCGACTCTAGAAAAGATTACTATACTTATGTACTTATTCATTTCAATTTATTGTGTGATATTGCAGAAGTTTGACAAAGTTGAAATCGACCATTAAATGAAAAAGATTTTATTGGGAAGAGTATAAAGATGATTTGGTACTACGTTTACACTTAACTAAGAAGCTTCTGTGTCGAGAGCGAAACCACTTTCAAACTTCTTCCAATAAAAAGAATAAATTGAGACCAGGAAAAAGGCAAGAACTACATAATTTAGGGTTTATTTGAGTTTAATTATATTTACATGTAAAAATGTATCAGTTAAATCTTTCCTCTAAGAATCATGTTTGAAGCATTTTATCGATAGATACCTTTCTTTTTTGGAAAATAAAAGTCGAGTCGGACGTCATTATCAGATAACAGAACTTATCTCTATCAACTCCTATTTTTACAGCAATCATTATATCATTAAAAAATATCTTATGCTTTGTTATAAAAACTAGAATGTAAGTAGCTATAAGAGTAAATACACACGAATCCATCATTAAAGATCAAAACCAGCAGCAATTAAGTTATAGATGATGATTGAATAAAAGTTGTTGATAAAAGTTTCTAACTTGAAACAAATATGTGTGCCAAATTGAGCAAGCATAATAATTGCGGTCCTTCTCAGCACGAAGGCATTTAAATCAGTATAAACACATCATACGCAACATAACAACGTACTACTGTACGAAGAGTTCCAGGGTACACAAAAGATGCTCAATTTTATTCACCACTTTTTCGACGATTCCTCTTTACGTAGAAAATAGGTTGTCAGAAAGATGCAACGTCAAAGAGCGACAAATTATTCGACACACGAGCCAAAATAATTAGGAAGATATTTCGTTTTTAAAAACAACAAAAATGTAAGTAGATCTAAATATATACACCAGATATAACAAAGTTTGTCGCTAAATATCGTTCAAGATTAGAGATGTTTAAAAAATCTCGAATAAGCATTTTCATGTGTAATTCCTCTCCATTTTCTTTCCTCGTTCTTTACATTAATGCATCGTGATACAGTGCACTTGTGTGTTTTCTCTAAAAGCGGACCAGCAAGTTGTAAGTGTCCACTCACAGAAAAGCATTAGTAAATTCAGAGATAGGCATCAAGGTAGATATAAGAAGCTGATTTCTGCGAACAAAAAAGTTACGTCGCATCAATGTCGTTTCAAAATATTGGTAGGACCAATGCGAAGACTGTCTCATCCTCAAGAGGAAGATCGTTTCGGAGCTCAGAAGATCAAACTGGATCAAGTGAATTAGGAAAACAAATTCATCCATTACAAGATCAATTTTCCAAAGGCATTAATGGACTAAAGCGTTTCGAAAACAGAGACCCCTTGGAGGCCAAATCAGACTACCCAAAAAATATTATTCCAGCTAAGTTATTTTCACCGAACACCCCATCGAATCCTCTGAATTATAGAAGTTTGGACTCTATCACTCAAAGCAATCAGAATAATATGAAAGTTATTAGACAAACAAAAAGTGAGATTTTATTTAGAATGAGTGAAGAGGTATCAATTTACCAACGGGAAGTCGGCGAGCTTTCAAAGGCTATGAATGGATTGGGAAATCCATCGCAACATCATGATACAAATGAATGGAAATTTAAACAAAAAATGGATCAAATAGAAAAACGTGGTTACCAAATTGAAAAAAATTTAAAGTCTCAAGAAATTAATATTCAAAACTTGCCACGATCTCAAGCTGCTGGCGCTAGATCTTCTCATGTAAGACTTACACGAGATTTTCGATATGTTCAAGGCACCTTTCGATCATTGAAATTAGAATTCAAAAAGCGGAAAGAGCAAAGCAATCCTTTCCAATATATAAGTAAGGCTGATACGAGTGAAATGGAAAAAAATAAATGGAACTCTGAACAAGTTGCTGATCTAAATGAGGTATGTCGATTGCAATTTTTCATTATACATGACATTTTCAATTTGCCTATTTTATTAAGATTATTGTGATGACATTTTCAGGAAGAATATGCTTTGCATGCTATGCACGAACGAGAAACTGCTATAAGTGACATAAATAAGAAAATGCATGCTGTCAATGAAATTTACAAGGTATGAGAACACAAGGAGAACTTTTGTGCTTTGTTTTTCCCTGATTTCACGCTCTTACGCACTTCTTTTCTTATGCAGGATCTTGGACACATAGTTGTGAATCAACAGGAACATATTGATTTGGTGGAAAACACGATTGAACAATCATGTCAGAATGCTAAATTAGGCTTAGGTACATTAGAAAAAGTCAATCAAACAGAAAATAGAGCCTTTGGAAATATCTTTCATAGACAACAGGAAATGCAAATAGAGCAAAATCGTCAATTTCAACAGTTTGATTCTTTAGATAAAAATGCACATGCAAAGCAAAGAAAATCCGATGACTGTGGAATTGGTCTGGCTTTAGACATGTCAGAATTTAGAAAAGATTTGAAGGGCGTAGGATCAGAAGTCATGAATTTAGGAAGAAAAACTATCAGAGCCTTACAGGTGCAGGTCATGAGATGCGCCATCAAAAATTAAGATTGTTTCAAATATTTTAGTATGCTAGCGTAATGAAAGTGCTTCTTTGATTTTGGCATGGAATGGTTTAAGGAATGGAAGAAGGAAAGTAATTACAGACGTGTTTGTCGTCACTGTACGTATTCGTAACCATACACCAACTTGATGAAGTCCTCAAAGGTATTACATGTCATGTGAATAAAAATCAGGCGAAGTGACGATATAGAAGGCTTAAATCCTTTTAAAGAGCTCTGAAGGTGCATTTTTTTTTATACAAGTACAAGCCTCTTGGAACTTGACCAAGAATTCAATCATGAATTATTCTTACAACAATGCATCACTTCATCTTTCATGAGAAGTATAAGACTGTTTCAATGAAATTCTTGTAAGTTAGATTTCTTATTGTGAACACTACGTACAATCCATCAGAGATTTGCTATAGCTCAAGCTATTTTCACGTTGTGATGATGTTGGCACTATTGATAGTGTTCTATTGAACTGTTCTAAAGAATTTAAGGTTGAAAGATAGGTTTCGCAATATATAATCAAAGATCAGTTATATAAGATTTACATTTTATCTAAGATTGAAACCTACTGATGATTTGATGCCAAGGTCATCTTACTTAGTCAACAGAATATAGACCTACTTAATCTAAAAACTTATACTATCCAAATTTTTGAATATGTTCCAATTTTTAATAGCATCTTTCTATAGCCGCAATGCCTTACAAGAATATTAGAAGCGCCTTATCTTATTGCCTGCAAGATAAACGCATCTTGGCTTACTTAAACTGGTCAATCCGCGTATTTTTTCTATTTCACTATTTTGGAACCTAAATGCAAGCAAAGAAGTAGCATTGCAGATACCACAAAGATTCTCTACACTTTTATCATTTATTCACAATCGCTTTGATGAAATCGTAATGAAGCTGTAAGGTGTAAAGAGGTGGTAAATCTAGCTGTTGAATGAGTATATTTTTTGAAGAGTAAATGATATGTGCAATGAGTGATTGAAATGATAGAAAGGAATCATACAATAAACAGAGTTTTTCATGCTTTAAATACCTGGTGTAAAAGATTGCAGGTTTGTAAAGTTTCTTTGACACTGCAAAAATAGTTCGCGCCCCAATAGTCCAGAGAAGAATGTATTAGAGTAAAATGGTTCAATTTTTTACAAGCTATTTCGCATGTCAGACTAGAAATATCGCAAAGAATGATCTTTATGCTCTGAAAAGATGAGTAGTCTTTCTCACCAATAGCTCTTGCATAGTTTACATATTATTTCAATTTCAATAAGTTGCACATCTATTATATGAATATAGATGAGATCATTTATTAATTGACCAACAGTTTTTGGGCATTACCACATGTGCCGAAGTTGATTCTTTTACAAAACCAAACATGACATATTCACGTGCGCAAATATGCAACTTTTATTTTGGGTTTTGCTTTGATGGCTTCGGTATTTAAATTCTGCTTCACTTTCACAAAAAGAGACATTTTTCATTATTTGATGGAAGTGAGGAAATTATAAAATAAGGAGTGATGATATTACCTTCTCATATGACTTTTACAATGAAAGATTATAATCCACTGGATCTGCTTCATAGAATAAAATTGAGAGATTAGCTTAAAAATGTTACTTTTCAATAAAATAATTTGATTGACATTAATGTCAAAATATGATTGGTTTGCACTCTTTTTGCTTTCATTGAATCTTTTTCGCTTGTTTTAAAAGAGTCAAAATAGACTTCATGAAAAAAATCATGACAAACCGATTGGAATGTTTAGCTAGCGTCACTTTCAAGTAGTAATGACAATTTTTCCAACGCTTTGTCCACTTTGAATTAGTTTATGGGCTTCTCCAATATCATTTATTCGCATTTCAGTTATGCTTGGACATTTTAATCTCCCTTGCTCTACCCATGAACAAACTTGATCCAACAGATCACTACAAACTTCTTTCTCCTCGGAAAAGAATGAAAGGTTAAATCCCAAAACAGATTTATTTGAAACGGTCAAATCCATGGGGTCAAACGTTGGCATTTTCCCCAAACCTTTGATCATACGAAACCATTGTTTTGGAGATAGAAGTGCTTGACCCATGGGTAAATTCGAATGAAAACCAAAGATGATTAGACGGCCAGTAGGGGTCAAGTGGTTGTAAGATTCTTGGAGTGTCGAAACTCCATTTGCATCCATAACAGTAGAATAGCCATTTGGCGAGGCTTTTTCAATTAATGTCCACAATGACGCTGAAGTAGTACATTCGCTTTTATCAATGACTACGTCGCATCCTAAGGCTTTTGCATGGGAGATTTTTTTTGATGATCCTACCACGCCAACAATTGGGGACAGTCCTAATATTTTAGCCATTTGTACTAACATCCCTCCTACTCCACCTGCAGCAGAATGAATTAATATTGCTTTGTTGGTATATTTGCTCGGAAGAGGATAATGTCCAGCTAACGAAAGAGCGTGAAGAGCAGTCAATGATACTGCAGGAAGGGATGCTGCTTGAGCAAACGATAAATTTTTGGGTATTTTTCTTAGTTGAATGCTTGGAACTAGCACGTGAGAACTATAAGAACCGAATAAAGTACAGCCAAACACACGATCGCCTTCTTCAAATTCAAGTCTCCCTCTACTTGATCTTTCTTCAACATTTGTCTTTCCTGCTTTCGATTTTATGTTTGAATGACTTTGTATAATGCCTGCAATATCAAAACCTGGCACGATTGGCCATCCTACAAATTTCTTTGCACTTTCATACAACCCCCATCGAATGGTACAGTCTGCATAATTAACAGAAAACGCTTCATTTTGTAGAATGACGCAATCTGATGGAATAACGTTTTCTGGTAAATTCAAATTTGGTGTGAAAGGTGGCATGCAAAAGTGTTTAACATTATATCCAACTGTATAAATTCCCTCTTTCAAGGTAACAACTCGAAGCTGCTCCAACCCACCAGGACGGCCGATAGAGACACAACGAGTCAGAGATTTATCATTCCTGTGTTCGCAAGTTTCTGAAACATATTCCTCATCATATTTGGGCAATAATCGATGTGAATGCGATGGAGCAAACGTATATACTAACCAAGAGAGAATATTTCCCCATACAGCTAATAGGATGTCAGGATCTTGGCCTAAGATGGTCCAGGATTTCTTATTTTCTTGATTGGCACTTGCATTTTTTGACATCTCCTCAAATGATTAGTAGGAGTTACTCATCCAATTGGATTGGATAAAATGATGATATCAGCAGCCGTCCCAATGGTGATATTGTCCAAGGATGAAAACTGTGGACTTTAACACAAAATTTTCAGGTTTCACCTATATATCTATTTTTCTTGTATACCTATGAAACCAACTCTTCCCTGCCAGCCTAACACAGATACTGATATCATAACAATCCCAACATCCAAAACCAATAATTCAGATAGATCTCAAATATCTCAAATCCCAAAACTACCACAACTGAATGCAAAAAATAAAGGTCCCTCAACAATAAAGCTCAGCAACCCATCGACCTCTTCCAACCATAATACCTGCAACAACACAAACCTAAACTGGATCCTTTGCAATAATAGATTCCTACCGGGTTCCGTATTTGAATCTTTTATCATACTTCTTCGACAAAAATACAATAGCCAACCAGTTCACATAGCATCCACATCAGCTATAGATACAATTGATTCCCCCAACCCAGACATAACCTGGAACCAATTTTCAGGCTTATTTGGACGCTCTACAAGACATACTAGAACACGAAAACCAGACGGACTATATCTAATTCCTCTTTTCACTGGACATCACTCAGCAGGACATTGGTCGTTAGCCATCATAGAAAAAATTCAACACAGATGCAATGGATGGATCGCAGATCCCTTAGGCACCAGCAACATCTCTCAATTACGCCTAAACAATATATCTCAACATTTCTACTCAACTCGAACAACTTTCCACTGGAACAATTGCCACTCCACCCCACAAACAGAAGTCGAATGCGGACCAAGAACAATGCTGGTACTGCACTCCTTAGTACACAACTATACCTCAACTTCGGTCTCAATATCCAATCTCATCAACACGGCAACTACGCCAAACCAACTCAATATGTACGACTCTACACATATCCGAAATGCGGCAACATTAACTTATCGGACACTATACGACCACACCA
>Ga0209092_10003090_pt1 | contig 14765 bp, 14 predicted proteins | sample FraStrMetagenome_FD_187446 | JGI IMG/M metagenome (GOLD analysis project Ga0209092, IMG submission 187446) | Marine eukaryotic phytoplankton communities from Arctic Ocean - Fram Strait ARC3M Metagenome (SPAdes) (version 2) | ecosystem: Environmental > Aquatic > Marine > Oceanic | place: Fram...
TCATCCTATTTTTCAAAGAAAACCTAGACAATGTGTCAGCATTTTTGTTTGGTTACAAAAACATATGGGGACAAAAACTTGATGTACCCGTAGGTTTCGTTTAGTGTAGTTTAGTTCTGCTATATTTATTTATTATTGTGAGATATGGCGTGAGGCTGCATAGGTATATTTGAAATTTTACGTTTGTAGACATTTGGACACGAATCTTAATATCCACATACGACGCAGTATGAAAAAATAGATAAAAAGTTGTGAAATCTTTATGGCTCGATGTGTTGGATGACTTCAGAGAAATATCCTTCTTGTCCATAATAAATCGGATATCTACGCTGCAAGTCCAAGCTAACATTGTTAAACTTTCGAACTCTTACAAAATGCTCTCTCGTGTATTCTTCATCTCCCTATTCGGTCTTCTCAGTGTTGCCTTCGCCGGAACCAATCCTGAAGATGTTGCTTGGTTATCCGCCAAAGCTAAAGAAGAAGGCGTTATCACACTCGCTTCTGGTTTGATGTACAAAGAACTAAGAGAGGGTAAGTTTTTCTATACTTCATGATTAAAGAATTTCTTATGTGTGTATCTCATGGTTTCCTTTCTCATATTGGCTTTACTTCTTTTGATAAAGGTACTGGAGCATCCCCAGATATTGGTACTCCTTGTGAATGCCATTATGCCGGTACACTCACTGATGGTACTGAATTTGATTCTTCTTACAAGAGGGTGAGCTGATAAACTGCCCAATTATTTTGTACCACTTTGTTATGTCATAAACTGAATTGTGTTGACTTTCCATGAATAGGGATCCCCTTTGACTTTCGCCCCTAATCAAGTTATTAAGGGATGGTAAGATTTCGAATGCTATCTCAAAAATATAACTTAGACGCATACGTGATTGTAATGTAAATCTAATATTCCTACCATTTCAATATTCACAGGACTGAGGCCATGCAATTGATGAAGGAAGGTGGTAAATGGGAATTATACATTCCATCTGAACTTGGATACGGAGATCGGTGAGTAGTTCTAATTGTTGAGAGCGATCGTTTTCAACTTGTGCAATAAATAGATTGGATATTTCTAATCTGATAAAATTAATTCTATTGCAGTGGTGCTGGAGGAGTCATTGGTGGAGGAGCAGCCCTCGTTTTCACTCTTGAGCTCTTGAAGGTCAAGGGAAGCGCATCTGAGTTGTAAGAATCCCAAGAGAATTTTATTTTGCGTGAAGAAGATTCATAGTTATGTGAAAGTTATGAAAAGGTGTTCTACTATCTCTTGAACAGTGAAGCTTCCATATTAGAAATACTTTAAAGAAATCTTATACTCAAAAAACGGTTTAAAATTAAAAATATATGAATTTTTCTTGAATTAGATGTACATTTTTCTTCATTGAGGTAATAAAGTAAAATTGTAATTTTCATTCAACTCAATCTATAAAAACAAACAACAGCACAACATATAATCATGCAAATGTTATAATTATGAAAAGAAGGAGTATTTTGAATTTCGTACTTAAATATGCGATTAAACCTGCAAATCCTGATCATCAATGAACACTTCTTGAAGGAGAGATTTGAATTCATACTTCTCTTCAATCGAAAACATATTGTTGTGTCCACAGTGAAGATTCAGAAAACACCCTCCATTGGCGACTTCTCCCGCACTTCTAAAATGTAAACTATCTAGAGCCGCCTCAACCTGACTGTTTGAATTTATTCGAGACACAATGTATTCCATCATGAAGATACAATACTTTAGTTCGTTTGCTATATTTGACAATATAACTTTCATATAATAATGAATTGGTAAGACAAACTTGAGTTCGATTGTACTTTTAGAAAATTGAAAGGAGTTGCAAGTTTCTTACCATCATTTCCTTCACAATGCTCTCCATAGAATTTATTTAATTTCTCAATTGCTGTTGGAAGAGGGATTGGCGTTGACAAGAACTCGTTCTCATCATCTTTATTTATACCTTCTCCTTTTGAATCATAATCTACTGGTTTTACAACAACTGAATTCTCCAGTAGTTCATCATCCGGGGCTAATCTTAACTCTGTCCTCTTCGCCACCCTTTGACATCCATATGTTACCGCTGCACATAACCACGATACGACACAATCTGGGCCATTTTTGACAGCAAATCCTAAAGGTGCACCACATAGGCCATCGCAACATGCAAGGATATTCCACACTTCTACTATAGCATTCTTCTCATTTCTCCTAGGAGAATTAAAAAACCTTCGTTGCTGTATTCGATTATTTCCATCATCACTATCATAGTCAAGAAAATGTTGAGATGTTTTTCCGACGCTTTTTAGAGTTAACTCTACTCCTTCGTCGGGATTATCATCCGCGTCATTTGAAGGTGCGGAATTCAAAGTTCGGTCTTTTTTTTTTGCTGCCGTTGCCATTTTGCCAATGCGTCTTAAGCAAGCTGCGAAATGGAAGGCCTCTCCAGTGGAAATATGTTTATCAGCTGGCCATATAGGTGAGCTGATGTTACGGCTTGCTATTGTTCCAAATTTCGTTTCTAGGCGTAGAAGATAGAAGATTAATATTGGGCTATAAAGGCTGAATTAAGTCATGAAATAAAAATGCTTAAAAAATATCCGTACCTAGTACTCCCACATTCTCAAAATCAGACATTCGATGTTCAAGAGGAGCATCCCTTATTTCACCAACACAGGAAGTGCTTCCTCCTCTCATTTCTTTCGCTTCGGCAACACCTGATTTGAGAGAAGACGCATCGGCGATGATAGCGTCTGCTGCATCCGTGCAAACAATCTTTGAGCAATTGGAAGTAAGAAAGTCGTATGCGACATCAGTATTCCAAAAGGGTGCTAGAATCTTGATAGCAATAGCAGTCCAACCGCCTTTCAAAAGATCAAATGAAAATGCATACCAGGTTAAGAATAAGTATGTCACATTTGCTATAAAATCAAAATGATCAAGCTTACCGACAAGCCTTTGCGCAACAGAAATCAAGTTGCAGAATGTCCTATCACAGACGAGAAGTGAAACTTCGAAATCAGATTCCGCTACTAAATTAAAATCTCTTTTATGTGTTTGTGCCTCTTTATAAAGATATGAACTCAATTGTTTGGCGGTACTTGCAGCTGCCATGCCTCCTATACTTTCTCCATGGATAACTAAATTCTTAACGCCTAAGGCATCTTTGATATGAAGACCAACAGCAAGAGCATCTTCCTTAAGCGTGGAAGGAGATGGCTACGATGAAGACATTGCGGATATTATTTTAGAAGAAAATATTTGACCTTATTTTTCCTCATTTAGAGGTCTTATTAAAGTCTCTGTTATCAACAACAATGCACTTACCGTGGAATCCAATAATGATGATGATATGATTCTGACTAATGCACCGCAAAAACCATTGCGACGTGTCCATTTAGAAGTGTTTACACCACATAGTCCTGAGCTGAAACTACGTCCATAACCTGTGTAATTGAAGAGATACACATCGAATCCATTCTCTATGTAAAAGTCAGCCCAACAAGCTTCATCTTTACTTGTAATTTGTCCATACTTTTGGCTCTCATTATTATTTCCTAAGTTTCCACTGAAATAATTCAATCCAGTTGATGATTCATAAAATCCAGCATTAGGGTTACAATACAAAACAGCTTTTTTGCATGTTCCATTTGTCGGAGAAGGAATGTGAATGGCATCAATCATTCCTTTTCCATTAGGCTTAGATATCCAAATTTGCTTTGCTCCATGGTATCGTGATAAAACACACCCTCTTAAAACATCTAAACCAAATATAGTAGTATGAAGTGGTGGATCGATCATTGGGAGAACTGATGATACAGTTTCTTTCACATTTTCCCAAAAAGACTTGCCATTTTCATTTTCATTGTTATCATTTCCATGCGAATCAGCAAGAGGGTTTGAGGAATTTGGTCTTTTTAGCAAGCATAAAAAGTCCCTTAATTCATTTGATGTTGTACGCATTTTTCGTGCAATAACAAAAATTTCTTTTGTACCAGTCAATTTGACTTTTCCCTGGTTTATCGAGCCAAAATGGTTTTCCATCAACTGTATATCATCCAAGATACGAATTAAAAGTTTATGTAAAGTCTCCCCATTTTCTCTGGCTTGTGAGGTTATGTCAGATAAATTTCCAATACTTCCAACAAAGCAGTTGCTTCCATAAGATGTAATATTAGTCCGTATGGAACCCGGTTCATCAAGCTCTCGATGTCTAATTCCATGCTCGTACAATAAACAATTCAGAACATCTACAAGCACACCAAATAATCTATCTCGTAAAAAGCAAAGCCTGGACCAATGCTTGAAGGAGTCTTTTGACAAAACTATACTTACATCACCATTGCTTTCGATGACACTTTTCTTTTCACATGCTAAAATTAAATTGGCCACATGAGAACAAGTATTTGCACCGGATTCTAGTACTTTTACAGACATTTTGGAAAATTCTTTTTCTATTTCATTGGATACTCGCTTAGAAGCCCCTGGGAAGGCAATGAGTCTTGAGATAAAACATTGGTTTGTTTTTGCAGCATGGCAATTATTTGAAACGTCAGATGTGGCTTAATGTATGCTATGATAGCAAAAAGAGGATTTAAGGCAAAATCAGAAGAAATTCTTACCTCAAAACTGATCTTCCAATTTTAAATCCAGAAAGTACCAAAGTTATGTAAACACCAAGTTCAGAGAGAGCGTATGAAAGTAACCAAAGGGGAAACCAAAATCCAAGCAGGACAAAGTATACTGCGAGTAAGCCCACGACGGATAACTTTCCATTTGTCACAATCAAATTCAAATACGCTGGAAGTCTGTCTGCAAGTGAATGATGAGTTAATATCGATGAGAAAAAAGAAGGCGATGACATGGCAAAAGATGAGTTGACTTCAATAATTTCTGGTGTTGATGGAGTTGGTAGAGGTTCGTTTTCTTCTTCAAATATTGATTCAGTATCGCTTTCCATATCCGTAGAGTTTTGATCGTTATACCCTAAAAAGGAACTGAAATAAGTAAAGATTCTTCTCGGTGTTTCAATCGAGAACACCAAAGATGACAAATTCAAATCTAAGCTCGAAAATAAACTAAATAATTTCGATGCTCTTATAATGCTATATCCTTCCTGTGTTTCAGTTGAAAGGGGATTTTGAGAATTCTTGCACACAGAGGAAAGATCTGATACAGAGTCTTTGTGAAACAAATCTCCAGTTTGCCTCTGACTATTATTTGTTAATGAGCCTGGAGCAAAAGCGTCGTAGGAGTATAATGGTGATAGAATATTGTTGTAGGCACTGTTCAAGGGTGTATTATCAGATGCTTCTTTCTTTGCTATATTTCTTTCGGCTTCTTGTAGATCCTGATGCTGGTTCATCAAAGCAAGTCTCTTCAAAAGAAAACACTGCTTGCATGAAGACGCTCGTTCTGATAGCAAAGAAATGTTTGTCGTGGAAAAAAATACGTACACGCAGATGAGTATCATTATCGTAGAATTCGAACAGTACGTTGCTGCTGTATATTTTCACGAATCGAGACACAAAAAAGCGCCCTTTTTCTTCTTTTTTATTAAGCTTGCTGAAGCTCCAATGCCAATTAAATGTGAACGTCCGTATTTAATTCCGACCTCCAAATTGATCTTTCGTATCATACGTTTGTTGTTTGTAAGCAGTCTTATTATTATTATTATTTTATTATTAATATTTATTTTAAGTCTTCATTTAATTCATCTCAAACATGTTGTAGCTTGTTCGCAACTTTTTACAGAAGCATGTCATGCATTCTTGGGCCCTTGATATTCTTTTTTTGAAGAAAACCTTCAAGATTTTTGAAATTCTTTCCTACAAGGTCTTTGTTTCATTTTAAAACAGGGATGTAAAGCACACATAAAAGATTTAGGAGGGCCAATTTACGACATCAACTTTCCATATTTATAGATTTTATGCAGTTGCCATAGGTCTTATGATTGTGAAAAATAATTTTCCTTCTATCTCTTTTGAGTGATTCTCAATTCTATACACATTGTTGGCCGGTACATGAAAGAAATCTCCAGGATTGAGTAGAAATCGCTGAGCTGTGTCTGGATCATACTCACTATCATCTGGATCTGCCAACGACACTTCAAGTGAGTTAGGCTGACATGTTTGAACACAAAAGACTTGAGAACATAATCCTACTCCTTCAGCATCCTTAATACCTTTAGGAGGTAAAACAAGATGCCCTGAAATCCAACCAGGTATACTTTCTGTAGCTTCAGGTATATTAAATGCTTGCGACGCAGAACACAGAACTCTTGACTCCGATTTATCCCTTTTACGGGTTATTGGAAGGGTAGATTGTACCATTTTAGAAGCATGACAAACAACTTTTCTCTGATTCAAACCCTCTGTGCTTTCATCCCAAATATCTGCTACCTCTCCATCCAAAATATCGTATTTTTTTCGTAATCTAGTATCATCGAATGGACGAAGCTCTTCAATAGGTTGGCTTGATGACGTGCTGTCGTTCGCAGAATCTTTCTTTGATACTTTTCTCTTTTTCGTGTTTTTCGTTATCAGTTCTGCCTTTCTTTTTTTGTACGGAGTTGGTAAAGCCTTTACAACTGCTCCAACAACAGGCATATCCCCCAAAATTTCATCATCAAAGTCATTGTTTGCTTTATATACCAATTTTTCGTTCTTCCAAAATTGCAAGGGAGGAAATTTTGCTCTTCTTGATCTTCGCACTCCTGTAGTTTCTGCTTCTTCATCACTCTCATTTTTGTAATGATCCGCAGGTATTGTGTCATATTCTCGTGGTCCGGGAATTCCGGTTTGAAATCGAATCTGCGATGATGATGGTGTAACTCTGGCAGGTCTGCGCTTCTTCTTTTTCCGGCGTTCTTCTCTATTGGAACCTTCATCTGAATTTGTGTCATCATTGATCGTTGCTATTGGCAAGGGCCTTTGTCTTTTCTTTCCTTGTGGTTGCTTTTCTTCTTTAGGCCCCTCCGAGTCTGATTTGGACGATTGAGAAATACTGTCATTGTCGTCATTTGTTAATAATTCTATTTTCTTTTTGGAACCGGGTGAGGGTGTAGTGGTTGACATTTGGAAGCCTGATCCCTCCTTGTCATCTTCGTCATCATCAAAGTTATCATTTTCACCTCCGAAATTATCATTATTAAAATCATGGTCCATGTCCATGTCATCTGTTTCTTTATCTTCTTGAATTTTTTGAAACTCTTTTTCTTGAGATTCTTTTCTTTGAGCCCTTTGTCTGCTAGAAATTTCTTCTTCATTGTTTGCGAATTTATTTTCGTCTTCCTGATCGTTTCCATATGAGCCACTATCGTCGTTGTCAAGCCCTGTATCTGCAAGTTCAGCAGCAGTAGAATTAAGAAGCTCTTCTACACTCTGTTCTAGTGGTGTACTGTCTTCTTCATAATCTTGAGCGTGATCATTATTCGGTTGAGTTATCAAATAGTCGTTGTTTTCCAAATTATCCGTCGAAGAAACTGAATTTTCTTCTTTTCGACTTTCATCCCTCTTTTTTATTGGGTTTGGAATTTTGCCTCCATCCGAAAATGTGGATGCATTCCTCGCGACTTCAATATTAGAATCATTCAACTGTTTAGAAGCATCTGTACCTGGTGTTTCGATATGATGTGTTCTTTTGACGGAACTTGGTGGTGCTGTAGACACTGTTGAAATAGTTGAGGGTGAAAATGTATCATTAGGGTTCGATTTTACATTCTTTCTTAGCTTTTGCCTCGCGATACTAGTGATAAATTTTGACATTTGGGAATGTTCCCCTGAAGCGTACGCATTGCTCTTGTTCCCCGGCCCAGAAAAGCTAGGTTTATAAATGGTTCTTTGATCGATCGGAGTAATACTTTTATTTTTTGTATTTTTAGCTTGTCTGGTTTTCTTTTGTGATATGTTAGAGGTATCAGGAGTGGAACCAGTCGGAGAACGAACTTTGCTCCAAAAAGAATCTAAATCTTCAAAGCCAGTATCTGGGTCTATCGAGATATTATTTTCCCCGCCCGCGTTTCGATTAGCATTCAAAGAGTTCAGATTTGACCCTACAGGGACTTTGAGATTGCTTTTTTTCCGATCTTGAAGAGACATGGCAGGCAATCCTTTCATTCATTTCACGATTAACGATGGTTGATAAGGAGGTTCTCTTAGTTTGAATTGTTATCCTTTCGTAATTGACCGTTACCATGCGCCGTATTTTCTGGTATTTCAGTTATTTATGATAAATCCTGAGAGATTTTCTCTGTATATTTCTACGTATAACTGAGTACCATGAAGGAATTCCTTAGGAGTGTTTTGTGCAAAATAACGTTGGTGGCAAGTTCCTTTATATTTAATGCAGATTAAAATAGATGAAAGTGAAAATCAGGGGTTTGGAAATAATGATAAATATAACTCTTCACAAGATAACTAGAATGCTTGAGAAAATCAAGATAACGATTTAGAATTCATTTGAGAGAAAATCTGTCAACTATCATACTCATATGGATTGTTTTCATAGCTGCTTTGAATGATATTATTTCTTCCCTTTCTTCCCTTTCTTTCCCTTTTTCTTCCCTTTTTTGGTCACCTTCGCAGTTTTTTTGCTTGACTTTTTACGCTTAAGGAACCCTTTGAATTTTCTCTGGATTAGATTTGCTGCTGCGTATTGCATTTTAGCCTCTTTCTTTTGTTTGAAAATGTGCTCTTGCTCTTTCCGTGTTTGTTCAATCTTGAAATTATCCCTCTCAATTTCTTCCTCACGACGTCTTCTATATTCCTAATTTCAAAGGAGAAATACATAATGAGAACGAATGTATTTGTATTTATAACTTTAAAGTTCTTTACTTTATTTAATCTTACCACCAATATTTCTAGATTTTTCTTTCTCTCTTCGCGTGTTGATAGCAATTTACGATCATTTTCTTCAATTTTATCGTCGAATCTTTGTTTTTGGTCATGTTTTTCCTGTTTCAACCTAGAAACTTTTCTTCCTAGGAACTTCATAGTTTCTTCGTGAGCTTGATCTTCTTTTACAAGCTTTTCATTCAATGATTCTTACGAAAAATAAATCGAAATGAATGATCGAAAAATTGAATTTGTGGAGCCACAGAAATGAGAAATTTGAGACTTACTTATTTTGCATTCCAAAGCTAATTCCTTTTGTCTCAATACTTTTATTGATGAATGATTTTTTGCCAATACTTCTTCTCTATAGAAAATAAGCTCAGAACCACTACATAGTAAAGATTTTGAGTGTTCTAAGGATGATAATGTATTTTTTTGCTCATCTATCTTCTTACTTTGGGACGATTTCATCTCATCAAACTCTTTTTTCAACCTACATATATCTTCTGAAACAAGGGCTTCTTCCTTCTTATTTTTTTCATGATCCTTTGGCGTGGAAGCAATATAGTCAATATAGTCTAGCAATACATTATATGATCCTATTGTACTAATTTCATGGATTGTTTCAGAAAGAATCTCTATACATTTTTGAAGCTCTCGATGCACTTTAGTTGTATTATCTATAACACTTTCATGTTCCCATAGGCTACGACTAAGTTCTTTTTTCTTGTCCTTTAAACTTCGTCCACAATGAAGTATCTCAGTTTCCAGATTCCGTAATTGAGTTTTGTTCTTCAGACCTTTCACTAGAGTTTTACGAGCTTTGGTTTCTTCCAAACGATTTTCCAGTGTATGTCGTTGCTCGATTTTTTTTTTAGTTTCCTCACCTAGAAGTAGGGCAAGCTCATCCGAAAGCTTGAACAACGTTTTCGGATTCGAAATTAATATACTAAGCTTTTGTATACATGATTCAATATAAGGCACAATGGTTTGGGATGTAGAGGATTCTAATTTAGATTTCATAATGTTGCTTCATTTCCTACGCATAGAAGAAGAATCCCACAGCAGTTCACGATTTAATTTGATAAAAATGTTGGGCTGTAATAGATTTGGAACTATTTCAAATTTAAATCAAAATATTACATTCTAGATCATGAAAAGAATAGGATTCGCACCTTTTGCATAAATTTATCAACCAATTTATATTGTTTAAGATATGGTAATCTTAAGTCACTTAAAAAGTGTTACAATTTTCCTTCATGTCTAAAGAAACCGTTTCTTTTGGCGAAATAGTTGACGATTTCCAAGAAGATGATCAAGACGAAATTAACAGTATCGAGAATGGAAAATCTAAACTTTTAAGACGACTGGATGAAGAGATCGAGCTAACCAAAAAAAACAGGGCAAATTTGGAAGCACAATGGATCCAGATCCTCAGGCGAGAGAAAGGAGATGAGCTCAAGAAAGAATTTAAGATACTTTTACAGCACCATGAAAAAGAAATTGAACAAAAGAATAAGATAATACGAACCCTTTATTCAAGCTTTGATCTTGGAGAGGATCAATATCAAATAGCTCTTGCTGCTCATCTAACAAATATTAATGCGTTGATTGATATGTACGATGGCCGACTTTTATCTATGGAAAATAATTTCTTCGCACATCTTGAAACCACAGTGGCGCAAAACGAGTCAGAGAGGGAAAAAATAAGAGAACACCAGTGTGACAGTAAGCAAAAGGTTAATGTTGCAATAGATAAAAAAGAAAAAGAAGGTTTGGAGTCCGAAGCAAATGAAAGACGTGATCATCAACATTTGCTGCAAGAAATTCACAATAGAAATCTTGAAGAAATAAATGGATTGCGTGTTGTTCTTGAATCAAAAATTGAGGATCTAGATGAACAATTTGAAAGTTCACATGGAGAATATGTTCATAATACGGATTCAACTTCATCCAAATATCAACAATTGGCATTTAGAGACAAAGAAACTAGGCTGCAAATCGAAATAAAAACAAGAGATATAGAACGAGTGCAAAGCAACCTTCAGCAACTACGATTCCGTTGCAATAAAAATTCAACGGATACAAAAAAGAAGTATCAATTCATTCTCAAACAAAAAAGTATAGTTTTGAATCGATATCAAATTCTTAAAGCAAAAATGAATAGATTTCGTGAATTGCAACAAAAAGAATTAACAGAACTGTCGATGAATGCCAATACAAAGAAAAAAGTCTTAAAAGAACAACAAGAAACAGCAAAGCGAATTCTTAAATTATCCTACTTGAATGCAAAAATGGAAAATGATCATGAAAGGGTCATGTCCTTCATTGTTGATCCAAGCGATAAAGAAATAGAGGATCAAGCTGAACGAATGATGCGAACATTTAGAGATAGAACCAATGAATTAGTTTCGTACAGTAGGGATAAGGGAATACATGTCGAATCTTACTTTGCCTCATTCTGGAAAAAGTACAATAATGTACTTCTAGATGCGTTGTCATTAGAGCAAAACGAAAATAAACTAATAAAGGAACATGGTCAATTAAAGGTAATTATCTTTTTTCTTCGTTTTCTTAAGTGCATTATTTAATAAAAGACTGGTCTCACCACTTATCAAAAAGACCAAGTTGAAGTTATTGCAGGACGGAATTTCTGTCAATGATGATGTTATCAGCTCCAACAATCCACTATTAGTTATCAACGGTAAAATTAAACCTTCGGCCAAGCACACTTATCCTAATTCCAGGGTGCCAACAATAGTAGATGCAAATCACATTGTTTCTGCCATTAGGATAAGAGGATTAAATTAAGTAATTTGTATTTAGATCGATGCTATTTGTTTATATGATGACAGTTAAAGATATAATCAGAGTGCTTAAATTATTTCGGCGACACGTAGTAATGATTACTGAAACGAAATTCATGAGTATTTTCATTTTGAAATATATTATCTTTGCAATGTTTCATCGCAACAAAAATGTCTGTGCAAGGAAGGATAGAAGTCGTATATCATTTACCGTTGAATACGCTCTAAAGCACAAAATTCATGAACAAAAAGTGAAAGTCCGGCTCACCTTCATTATTGGCTATTAAAGCTTGCGGCAACAGTACCTTGCAAATGATAACAAAGAAACTACCCTTTCCCATTGGAGATTAATCCTTCCCTATTTGAATGTGTATCCTGTACAGAATCTCATCTGGAACAGAATCTTGAACATCGTTCTTCATCCTTGACTATAGTTGACAATCTTTTGATGGTAAAAAAAAACTCAAGCGGTACAAAAAAGTGTTACTGACATTTTTAAATCTCTATATAATAGCACTCTATTGAATCATAATAAAAATTGTTTTTCATTAATTTTGTTACGGTACTGCCATCAATTGAATGATATATCTTTTCTCATTAAATCGTGCATCAGTAGATAATTGTTATTCAAGCTAACACGTTGTCTCTCTTGGTAGCTGATGAATCTATACCTGAATTCAATGACTGATGAATAAAATCAAATTGAAAATAAAATTTGATGAAAATCAATTAGAATATAGGTACTATAACTGAATTAATAAACGACACAAAAGAACAAAAATTAATCTCTTAATAAGATGGGCGCTGTTGCTGTTGCTGAGAATATCCTGGGTAGTTGGGATATTGTTGCAATTGCTGAGGTGGGTACTGTTGTGCGTATTGATTCTGTTGTTGGCCGTTGTATGCTGCAACTTGTGCCTGCTGTGCACCTTGAGTTTGATATTGACTATACGCAGCAGGTTGAGCTTGAGTCATTGCCCCTTGGTAATTGTTGTACGGGGCCACTGCTTGGTTATATCCAGTCTGCAAAACAACCTGCTTGTTGGTATTCTAAAAAAATTATAAAAGAAAATTAGACAGGGATGTGAATCATACCAGCGATAGAGAATTTTTTCTTTACTTACTGGTTTGGACAACTGCATTTCTTGCAAGCTTGGTTGGGGACCATTGCTAGCAGCACTTGGAGCATTTTTTTCGGAAAAGACATTCACTAGTTGTGTGCCAGAAGAAGCTGGGGCATTAATATTCTCCATATTCACGAGTTTTCTAACCATGGTTCCGGGAGTTGCTGGTGCGCCAGGTGCTGGAGCTGGGGGGACGGCGTAGGCGTTGTTTATGCCGGTTGTTGCTGTGATATCAGAAATTTGATGTTGCAAACCACCATTCACTGGAGTTGGATAATTTGCTGCTTGAGGTTGAGGTTGAGGTTGGGTTGACATGTATATATCTGAGAAGGAGGGTGGTGGGGCACTTGTGGTGGGTTGATATTGTCCTGACTTCATATGTTTGAGAAATGCAGAATAACAACAATGAAAGATAAGATTTCAAATGAAAAAGAAAGTCATCGTGACAAATTGGACTTACGTGATAAGATTGGGTTCCTCCGTAGGATTGTGTGGAAGCAGCTGGGACTGGTGCTGTTGCAGTTGCTTGTGCCTGGGCAGCGTATTGTTGGTATGGTTGAGTTGGGTTCCTAAAAGAGAAAAAAGTAGAAGGCACGTGAAAAGTCAGAATTTGGTTTGTCGAGCAGGAAAATACTTTTTACAAAATCATCTCACTTTGAAACTGTCATAGCACCGAAATCAAGCAAATCAACTGCAGGAGCTGGAGCTGGAGCTGGAGCAGGAGCTGGAGCTGGCTTAGGGGCCGGGGCTGTTGCAAAGCTAGGAGTGGTGGATTCGGGGTGTTCAGTTGTTCGCCTGAGATGTTGACGGGACTCCTCAATAGAATTTTGAATTGCCCTTTTCAAATCATCCTCCTCCTGCTGACGAGCTGGTGGAGGATTGTTAGTGTAGGAAGCATCGTTGTATTGACCCGAGTCATAGTATCCAGAGTCTTTATTGGATACGGCATTTCTGCTACTGATAACTCCTGGAATAGGAGCATGAGAATTAATCGGTCCCCTAATACCTAGTTCATACACTTTAGGCATCATGAAGAAAGATTGACCGTCAACAGATAAATCATACTGACGAAAGTTTGAATTACCAGTCACTTGAGGTGTGGCATGACAAACAACTTTTAATACATGATTGCCTTTCATGGTCCAACTAAACTCAAAAATTCCAGAACGAGCTGTAGAATAGTGAACTTCTTGCCCATCCGCCAAGATAAGACGTTTCCCAGAAGTCACACTCCACACGATTGTTACGTCATGTTCTTCTCCTCGACATGCGATTCCTGATTCTCCTGAGTCTAAAGCTTCCTGGTTACTGAAACCAAATCTCCTAATGACGTGGTTATATTCGAACACATTGAAAAGAAAGGTTTGCACAAACACACCAAATTAGATACCGTTGTTCCATCTATTTTGTCGCAAGAGGATACAACACGAATATATGACAAAAAAACTATATGAAGATCAACTACTCACCATCGGATACGACGTTTACTTGTTGCCACACGTTTTCCACTTGCGACAGCAGTAAAGTCGATTTGATAAACTGGAAATCTAGTTGACCAGGCGGTCCGACCACCATTTGCTGCGTATGATGCCATATTGCTAATCTGAATGTCTTCAACTAAATCTGTGACTTGTATCAATCTTTCTTGATGGTCACTTTTGTGCTTTTATTTGGAACGACCTAATTTCATTTATATCTACTGTATTGTACAGCAAACGATGAAATGATTATATTACTATTTACCTGCATAAGTCTTAATTATAGTTATTTTACTTAACTAAATCTATCTCATTAAAAATATCTTTTCACATACGTAACTGCTGTAGATTTGGATGTGATAGGTTACAGCAGACTTTCACAACGAAGGAATCTACAACAATAAATGTAGTATGTGGACGCAGATTCACATATGAAAATGCCTTTTTTGGCAAGTTGAAATTGTATTTGGATAGATAAAGAATAACCTTTACAATGACGTGTAATGTCTGTTTCT
>Ga0209092_10003092_pt1 | contig 14760 bp, 12 predicted proteins | sample FraStrMetagenome_FD_187446 | JGI IMG/M metagenome (GOLD analysis project Ga0209092, IMG submission 187446) | Marine eukaryotic phytoplankton communities from Arctic Ocean - Fram Strait ARC3M Metagenome (SPAdes) (version 2) | ecosystem: Environmental > Aquatic > Marine > Oceanic | place: Fram...
CTATGTAAATTTGATTTTATTATATAGTCAAGCCTAATGTCCAAATAATTAAACAGCACACTTAGGTCTATTTTCGGAGTACATTGGGAGCATGCACAATGATCGTCTCGAAGTAGGATTAAGTGCATCTTCTGCTCATCAGTGAGAGAAGTGAAAATGTCCATCTGTTTCTCTTGGAGCGCGAGAAACTGCTCAGCATTGAGCTCGATGTTTTCTTTTATAGTTGGCATGTTGCAGAGGTGCGGTAAGGGTATAAGTACTTCAAAGCTGGTGACAAGCTTGGAAGTTTGGTTCGTCTTTTTACGAAAAGACAGAAAAAGTGCGATTGTCTTGAAATCAATCAACCGCAAGATTGCAAAAGCTAAATTAGTGGAAATGATATCTTAATATCTTTTCAACTAGGTTATTTTTCTTCTATTGCAATGAGAACTTGTATTCGAACGTGTATTCTGTATTTGTCGATTTTTTGAAATATTCGTTCAACATATTTCTACTTCTAAAATCTTTTTCACTATACAACTTCCGGAATCTTATGAAAGCCAGTCAATAAAAGTATGTTTGTGGAAATTGAAGTGGCTGTACGGTCAGATTATCTACACTAGATGTGACTTTTCCACACTAATTTCCATTAAGTAATCGGATACCTATGTAATTTTGATTTAATTATATAGTCAAGCCTGATGAACGGAGAAATCCGTAATGCTCAAACAATCTAAAATAGATAAAGTTTGAAAAGGTAAAAAGTGAGGTATTTATTATTTATTCTATTTGTATCTTTCATCTTGACATACGTATATATGTTGCGTGACTATTCATATATATATACTATATATACTGATCGTTCTTTCTTATACGAAACATATTTTATGTGTAGTCATTTAGATAAAAGCGAAACAACATTGTAGCTGTTTCAACATCCCCCCATTGTTGCTGAGTTGTAAACTAGGGAACAACAGAAGAAGGAAAAATTTTTAAACACTGAATCAAAGAAGGGTAAGTGATGAAATTGATGTTAATGCTTTGAAATGATCTGACGTGCGCGGAGGATAATATTCCCTACCACTAATCCATTTGAGTGATTTCAAATGCTGTGGACCTGTCTCTTGTTTAGTTAGGAAGTTCGCAACCATGGTTCCAGAAGATGCCTCAAGGGTTTTTATGGTCGCTGATTCATGGAGAGCATGAAGGTATGTAAGTGGAATGTCAACATGTTTCAAGTTGGATGTGACTTTACCACCTGCTAACATGTCTCGCGTTCCTTTATTGTCTTCAAATATAGGAGAAGGTTGTTCATAATTAAGACGAAACGAAGGAAGGATCGGGGAAGCTGTTGGCAGAGATAGCCCAATTTGACGAAGGAATTGACGAAGTCGCAATATGCGTTTGGCGGCATCATAGTATTGCCTCGTTTCCGCATCCGTCGCGGAAGTTGCGCAAGAAGTTTGCTTCATGGTTCTCCAGTCGACAGCAACGCAATTGAGGGTTTCGACATGTCCTCCCACGGAGTGACGGAATTCGCGATGGGGCGCAAAAGAAATATCGACATGTCCACAGAGACAGTGCGGTATTTTCAAGGAATCAGCAAGAGCTCCTTTGCTGGAGTAAATCTGCAAACAAGAAGACGAATGGAAAAGTTGACGAGGATACACCAAAGGTACGTTAGGATGTGTGTTCAAATATTGAAGCACCCTGTAAATTGATTTGTACGCTAATTTGTTCGGTGCGACCTGAAAAATCCCGAGCCTGTTGATCGCGTTGGACAAATCAGGACGGGATGCCTTCATGATATGGCATAGCTGGCCAAATATTGTCCTGTACTCTCCTTTGTATTGTACTGCTAATTGTTTTAACTCAGTAGGAGAAGCAGGGACTGATTCCAGAATTTCTCGGTCAAATTGCCGATCTGTTCTGAGGGGAGTATCGATTTTAGGACACTTACTGTTGGCTGGTATATAATTGCGAACAATATCGATGATGAATTGTGTTTGGTCGATGGAGATTGCATATTGGGATTGAATAATGCGATAATTAAGATAATAAATAACTGAGTTTTGTTGTGAGGTTACTCCAAATGCAGTATTTAACTTGTCCTTGATCAAAGTGTAGAATTCAGCATATTTTGTGAAGATTAAAATATCGTCTGTGGAGATGGCTAACAAAACTATTGAATCTTTATAACGGAAAACAAATATACCGTTATCAACTGACGTCGGATGTATATCAAGTTCCGCAAGAATGGCCTTTAGGAGAGTATGGAAATCACGTCCTGCGGTACGTAAACCTTGCATGTTCATAAAACACTGAAGGACATACTTTGTATTAGGCTGAAAAGAAAAGTGAGGGAAACGACTCTTAAACCACGGTAAATAAAGGGGCGGGCACGTAATAAAGATGGGTTTCATGTGTTTGGTGGGATAGCGCGGCGTATTTTGAAACGCATTGTCGATGTCGATCGTGTAAGCTGTCAAGGATAAGGCTGCCGCAACACATGTGCAAGTCAGAATGGTCCATATCGATGGTGTTGGACTATGGCTTTCGTTGAAGTGAAGGCCCTTGATTTGCTTGGAACCATCAGCACACATGCGGAAGTAAAAATCGAAAATGTTGGGGTGTGACGTCTTTTTAATTTTGAACGCGGATACCGCACGTAGGATTATGGTATCTGGAGGCAGTTGGGATTCTGGGATCGGAACAGATAAAAGGCCTACTTGGTGGTTCTTGTCATATCGTTCATACACTGCTTTGTACCAGACATCTTTCATGTCACCTTGGATGACGTCAACCCAGGTACGTGGAGTAATAGGCTTGGTAGGAGTTTGAAAAGCATATTTAGCTTCTGGTATAACAATGGTTGCATGTGAAGCTATCGGGCGGAAATTGTCGAAATACGTCCTGTAAAGTTGATAATTCGTAGCTGTAGGATCGATACGCTTCGTGAGAGTCAATTGAAAAGTAAAAATTTTGTTTTCACGTAGATAATCTAAATACTCCAGAAAACGGTTGACAGTCACTGGTTCATCATGATGCACCCCGACTATCCAAGCGTTCTTCTGCATGACCTTTTTGCATCCAATTTTAAAAGGGCTATCTTGGCTCATATAATTAATGATGGGTAGACCAAAAACCTGATCATTTTCCATGTTGAGACCGAGAGGGCCGGAGGCTGGGATGGTGACTTCGTATGAGAATAGAGAATCGAGGGTGAAGGGAGAATCAACAGTGGCCAAGGTGAGTGAAGATGTAGGAAGAACGATATTATTGATGTCTGCATGGTGTCGAATGAGCCGAGAACCAGGAGTGAGGTCGTTACCTCCTACTTGTAAATCGTCGAATTTTGCATGGTGGGTGCGTTTGATTGTCGACATAATTGGATCGAAGTAATATAAAACAGCAGTTGAAGCTCCAAAACCGAGAAAAAAACCTGTTGTTGCCTTGCTGTCCAACTTTTTCGCTGTTTGATCATGGATATACAATGTTGCACCGAAAATATGGAGTTTATTGAAAGAAGGAGTGGTGTTGTGCCATTTCTCGTATGGTGTTTTCGTTTCGCCTTGTCTACACCAACGTCTGTTGATAAAATTACTGTGCATTAATGCAAAACACCAGTAAGAATCGTCCAGACCGGCGGCATATAGGCTGGTACGAACACTATCACTTGTTGTTCTATGTCCACGTTCTGTAATCCCATTCAAATGAGATGCGTAGCCTCCTGTTGTTTGCATGACAATATTAAATTCGTCAACAAGCATGCAATTCAATTCTTCGCATCTTGCAAGTTCCCCTCCTTCATCAAATCTCACAAAATTTACTTGTTTCTTCAACTTAGACAGGGTGGAGATAATCCAACGGATAATGTCAACAGGAGAACGTTTGTTTCGAGTACAGAAAGTAAAGGAATATTTTGTGTGCATACAGTCACACGAAAGATAAGAAGTAAACCCTCGGACGCTTTTGATGTTATAAAAGGCGAAGTCCATTTGAAGCATTTGACCTGGACGGAGCATAGCCACAGGGAGAGGAGGGTTCCTAGGAAGGCGGGTCAACTTGCATTTAGAACAAATAGGGCATGGATGAGAGAGCTCATGAAGATGAGGAGGTAAGTTGAGCAATGAATTATTCTTTTTCATAGATATAATATTTCTCATATTCCTACAACCAAATTTCAGGTGTGTGAGGATTGTATTGATATGTGGAATAGGTGATAGGGGAGGTGAAGGTGGTTGAGGGTTGGTTTGGTGAGGTGAACCAATAGATGTGTCATCATCCGGCAATGTGGATGGTAAAGGAATTGGCATCTGTATTTCAGTAGGTAGCAAAGGTGGACGTGGAGGTGGAGACGAAACGGGGGCGGGAGCAGATGGTGCAGGCAGCGATTGCGGTTTCAAATGCTGTTCAGACGGAAGAGAAGACCTGTATTTAAGAGGGAGACGACGAGTCCTATTGGAACGGCGTGGAAGTGGAGCTATAGCAGCATTGGCGGAGATATAACCCTCCCCATCTGGATGTTCATGTGGGTCTGGAACAGTAGAAAAATCTAGACAATAATTAGGAAGACAAGTTACAATTGGAACATAGTCTAAACCATTTATCGTCTTCATAGTACCATCGTTTGTATTAAATTGTTTGTTAATACCATGCGGGCTCACAAGTAAAAGTGTTGCAAGAGCGTCATGTCTTGCACAAATGAATCCATCAAGGATTTTGAGAGCTCCTGTGGACAAAGTGCATGTAGGATTTTGAGGCATACATAGTACATTGTGGAGGACAATGCTATGACAACCTATAATAACATGCCAGTCCCCTACACCGAGAACCTTGGTTTTGTCACCAGAGACTTGCCCAAGAAATTTGTTTTTCGTTTTGCGAAAATTGTGCAATAATTTCTTATCAAAAACAATATGCACATTGCTGCCAGGATCGACATGAGTCCATACAACCATGTCCGTATCTGGTGGCAACAAATCAACAGGATCTGTGACGGTAGCGAGTGCACCACGACTTATCTTTGTCGTTGGATGGCCGACACCTGCTACCCCAATGGGTCAAGCCTCAATAAAGGATTCTTCTTCTCCTAACTTCATGTTTTCATGAACATTTGCCATATGATAAGTCGGATTGGTAACAGAGGTATGTTGTTCATGTTGATCATGAATAGATAGAATCGAAGTATCATCATTAGGAAGAAAACCAGGATATACAGTATCATTGTGAGAAACATGATTGGATATCGAAGAAATGGAGGGAGGCATCGATGAAGGCATATGAGCGATGGTTGGAACATCCGAAAATTGAACAGATTTGTTTGCTTGTGCAGAAACCGTAGAATAACGAAGAGGAGGAGGTTGATTTTTGAATGATTCTTCAACTTGATCGGCGTCTTTATGAAGAGCATTATATTTAGCGGCATTTCTTTGCAACCACTTTGGTTGATGATCGACTCCTCGTGAATAACAGTGCAAGACAGAGTGCCTTTGAAAACACACAGGACAGGGTGGAGTCCTTGAACGATGTTGCACAGGTACGGAAGGTTTGAAAGCCATAGTTGCCGCATTAGCTTGATGGGAACTCGGGAGCTCACGGGAAAGAAAAGGGTCTTGTCCTTCCAAATGAGAATACAAAGCCGCATTAGCTTGTGGAATCAAATAGTGCGCCGCATGAGTTTGTGCAAAAGATTGTTTCTTTTGTGAGCCTGAGGGACAGATTAAAGAATCAGTAGGGATTAAAGATTTCTTGAGAAACTTATGAACATCCGAAAAAGAATATTGGAGAAATTCCACATCTGGTCCATAATCACTGATGTGATCATGAAAGGAACGGTGGATTGGAGATAGAAGTTCAAACATTTCTTTGTTTGTGCGAAGAAGAGAAAGATACCTTTCAAAAAGTGCCGTAGCTGGAACTTGATGACCAGCTAGTGTTAACTTTCTTTTCAATTTAATGAACTTGTAAAGTAAGGAATCATATGTTTCTGATTTATTCAACTGAATAGAACTTATTTCTTTGATCATATCCACACGAGGACCCCCGAGATGAGGAAAAATGCTACCCAAAAGTTTCATCAGCAGCACAAATCCATCTTTGTTAGAATCGTGAAGGTCTCTTTCAACCACAAGTGTGAGACAACTTGTACTAATGGTGTCAGGGTGCACGAGATGGAGACGGAGAGATTTTGCCATAGCCACATATTGGATATAACCTGCTTTGAACACAGATGACTTGTGGCCGGGGAGAATGTGTTGCGCAAAATCAAATGATTTTGTGAGATGATCGACATCAGGCATGATATTAGCGTGACCAGTAGAAATAATCATAGACTGCTGAATTGTGTCATACCAAGCCAGAACCGCACTATAAGATTCATCTTTGATACAGACATTATGAATGTGTTTGGCCCATTTCGACATATCGAATGAAATCATAGGTTTGGGAGTAGGAGGAGAAAATGGAGGAGATGAATCGTGATCAGAAACATGAGGTTCCATTTTTGGCGCCAAAATGGGATCATCGGGAACAGAAGGATAATGTTTCGTCTGATGAACACAAGACGGTTGAGGAGGAGCATTATGGTACTGCGGAGCTTGAGACGTGTAACGGGCTTCAGGAATCGGTACCGCATACGAAGCTGGTGTTCCTCCAGTGGTGGTGGAAGAAGGCATCGAAGCTACTTTGCGAGTATCAAAAGATGGGCCTTGCTGAGCATGGAACGATTTGCGAGTAGCAAAGTTCTGAGTTTCAAAAAGCACAGGGTCAGTAGGAGGACCGCTTGCGTAGACTGGGCCATGTGGAAACACAGGCTGGTTATCAGTGATGGAAATCTTGGTGGAATGATCCATAAGAGGACCGTCGACTGAAGGAGATGGTGGAGATGGCGCAGACGGTTCTGGGTACGTAGTAGGAGATGGAGGAGAAACTCGAGCTGCATGAACCACATTGGCACCTGGAGAGGTAGGAAGAGAAGTCACAGTGCTAACTGGGGACCTATGATTGTTAAGGATACGGGGAAGTTCTTTAACATCATTGATGATGGTAGTCATGGCTTCTGCAAACATCGTGACAAAAGAATGTGCGGAAACGTTGAGTAAGTTGGCATTATGAGAAGGCCTGGTATCATCAGTGGTGGACAAAAGAGACTTGAGATCGGCGGAATCTGCCGTCACATCGTGAGTCGTAGTGGACGCCATTTTTGGCGCCAAAATCTCTGGAGACGGATCGATTTGCGAAATCGAAGAAGCGGAAGTAGTCAAAGGGGGATTATCCTTTGCGGATGAAGAAGGCACTGTAGACATGACAGAAAAGGAACAAGGAAAAGCGAGGAAGCGATGAAAGCGAATAACCTGATGAACGGAGAAATCCGTAATGCTCAAACAATCTAAAATAGATAAAGTTTGAAAAGGTAAAAAGTGAGGTATTTATTATTTATTCTATTTGTATCTTTCATCTTGACATACGTATATATGTTGCGTGACTATTCATATATATATACTATATATACTGATCGTTCTTTCTTATACGAAACATATTTTATGTGTAGTCATTTAGATAAAAGCGAAACAACATTGTAGCTGTTTCAACAAAGCCTAATGTCCAAATAATATATCAGCACACTTAGGTCTATTGTTGGATAACGATGGGAACATGCACTATGATCGTGTCGAAGTTTCTCTTTTATTCGAATGATGCCGTTCGCAAGTTTCTATCGATGCAACGTAATTAGTATACCGATACCGCTTTTGAGGTTCAACTTGTTTTTGTTGAGAATTGAATTTCTATTCAAATTATGATGAAGTTGTAGCTACACTCTAATCTCACAGGGATCTTATACATCATTGTAGCCTTTATTGTGTGCAATTTGTTGAATGGATAAGCAAGATGTGAAACTTCAACATTTGCCATCAACCAATTTGTAGAATAATTGTTTGTGTAGGGTAAAAAGAAGAAAAAGCTTATATCTTGAATACACTCTAGATGTTGATGATATTCAGGCAGCCGATCTGCCTTATTTATAACAAAAAATAGAAATGGGGTTAAAATGAATAGCATTGTATTCGAGGAAAAGCATATATTAACGTTCTTTGACAAAGCTTATTCATATATTTAAACGTTATGATCATGCGGTTGAGAAGATATAAAGATCATCACTTCTTTCATTATATGACTGTATATATATATTGACCATGCTCATTCTCACTTTTATTGATGGATGTTGCTAAATGAGGAAGATATTTTCGAGTTTGGAAGGATTTTTGATTTGATTTGAAATAGACAGACAGCAGATAGAATGAAACTCGTTGACGAGAAGAAAAAGTGACAAACAATAATCGTTCCTTCATTGGAAGTCCCTCTTTCGATACTACCATAAAATTAACAGAATATTCATGAAGGATATATATAAATCACTTGGTATCATTAGTTTCTTACTATGCTTGTACTTGTGTTCCAATATCATCCGATCTGGCTCGGTCTCTGTCCTTTCCTCGTTTCATAACATGATGATATAAAAAGACCAAACTTTGAGGTGTCACACCACTGATTTGACTCGCCTCCGCAAACGTTTTTGGTTTTACCTTGCTCAATTTTTCTAATTCCTCCTTACTCAAGGTTGGGAAAATGTCATGTTTGTATTCCAAATCGCCAGGAATAGGTGCACCCTGTGCTTTTCTCCAGCTTTCCATGTCCCGTTCTTGACGGACGACATAGGACTTATATTTGACAGACGCTTCGACGGTATCATAAATGGAGGGAGGAGAGGGTATGTCACCCATAATGTCTTCCACATCCTTAAGAGTTACCTTTGGCATTTGCAGTACTTCTTCCGCAGTCTTCATATTTCCTTCTCTGCCTTTGCGAAACACAGCATCTCCTCCCATCTTCTCCACTCCACCCTTGGTAGCCCATTCCGTCACAAACAAACGATACTTACGAAGTTTGTCAATACTCTTGGTAATCATATTCTCACGTTCTTCCAATGCTAAAATACGATCCGGATCATTCACTAAATCAAATGCCATTCCCTTCCTTGTCAGACGCATATCCGCATTGTCCGCTCGTAAACTAATCCGATATTCCGCACGACTGGTAAACATACGGTAGGGTTCACTCGTCCCCCTCGTCACTAAATCATCAATCAACACACCGATATATCCTTCATCTCTCCCAATCGTAAAGGGTTCCGGCCGTTCGGTTTCTCCACAACGTTGGTGATAGGAGATGCGACCCGCATTGGCACCTGCCACGATCCCCTGTGCGGCGGCTTCTTCATATCCGGTTGTACCACATATTTGTCCGGCGAGATAGAGATTGGAGATTTGTTTGGTTTCGAGTGTATGAGTTAAGGTTTGGGGGTTGACATAGTCATATTCGACATCGTATCCGGGAGATGTGATTTCGACATTGGAAAGACCGGGCATGGTTCGCATGATTTGAAGTTGAATTTCTTCGGGGACTATGATATAGAGAATTGTCGAATCAATCAATGGAGAATTGTCAGTGTGAGTGAGAGTGTGAGTCAAAGGAATATCAATACTGATAGTATACTTATACTTATAATAGAATGCAATAGAATAGAATACGTACAGGGACCCGACATGCCATTCGGATAGACAATATCTGTATTCAATCCTTCCGGTTCCAAAAACGAATTATGACTCTCATGCCATTCGGATAGACAATATCCGTATTCAATCCTTCTGGTTCCAAAAACGAATTATGACTCTCCCTCTCCGGAAATCGTTCCACTTTTTTATAAATACTTGGACAATATCGTGGTCCATTCCCTTTCCCCTCCATCCCATCATATTCCGGAAGTGTATGCGCATATTCTTTCACCAAATCATGTGTTTCCTTCGTCGTATGAGATTTATAACACGTGATTAATTGATGCGCATTCGGAACATCTTCTCCCACAAATTGACGAAGGTGGGAAAAGGGTGGACACGGATGTTCCGAGGGTTGGGGGACACACAGGTCCCAATCAATCGTGGTCCCATCAAGACGAGGTGGTGTTCCTGTTTTCAATCGTCCTAATGCAAATTGGTATTGTTCGAGTGTTTTGGCAAGACCGATGCTGGGAGGTTCCACTTGTTCGGAATCTCGCAAATGTCGTCCTCCGGCATATCGCTGTTTTCCTAACAGGAGGACTCCTCGTAAAAAGGTTCCTGTGGTGATGACGACTGACCGTGCGGTGATATCGTCTCCATTGGCCAATGTCACTCCTTGGATTTTGGCTTGTGGTTGTGTGGATGATAAAGAACTATCCAATAGAGAGGTGGTAGTGGAGGTGGAAGTGGAGGTTTGTTCGAGGAGTAAATCTTCGGCAGCTCCTTCAATGATGGATAAATTGGGAGTATTGTGAAGCAATATTTGTTGCATGGCGTTTTTGTATAAATCTCGATCGGCTTGTGCTCGGGGTCCTCGTACCGCGGGTCCCTGTCATAGTCATTCAGTGTTATTCAGTGTTATTCAGCATTTATTCAGTGTTATTCAGCATTCATTAAGGAACATTCTAATAAAGCACTATATCTATCTATGTATCTATCTATATATGTATGTATTTACAAAGAGAATATCCAAAACTCACCTTTCGTCGATCTTTCGTCGATTCAAAACTCGAAAATGAATCCCGGCTTGATCCGCACATTCCCCCATCACACCTCCCAACGCATCCACTTCGCGTACCAAATGCCCTTTGCCAATCCCCCCAATGCTGGGATTGCAACTCAATTCGCCAATGGTGCTGATTTTTTGAGTCACCAGGGCCGTTTTGGCGCCTGTCCGTGCGGCCGCGGCGGCGGCCTCACATCCAGCATGTCCTCCACCTATAATGATGACATCGTAATCATATCCATCGCTGGATCGAACAGGGGGGGTGGAGGAGGAGGATGATGATAAGGAGGAGGTGGTGGAAGAGAAGAAGGATCTGGATGGAAGAATTGGAGGAGGAAAATGTTTGGAAAGAGTGGAGATTTTGGAAAGACTTCTGGTGGAGAATAACATTCTTTGGTGGTCACTCGCAACACCCACACTCACACTACCACCAACACTACCACCTAACGATTGGAAAGAATGCGAAAGAGAGAGGATGGATGCCAGCAGTATCACCAGGAATGATGCTATGGGAGTCGGTCTTGTTCGTATTTGTGATAATGATGTTAATAATGATGATAATGATGATAATGTTATCATGGAAGGAATTGGATGGGATGGAGTTGGGAACGTCAAAGGATGTAGTTCAATTCTCTTTTAGAATGAAGGATGGAATCAATTTTTGCAAGTCCTCTATCAAAGAATAATATTCATTAAGCTTGGAGGAACCTTCCTGCGTACTCACTATGTGTATAGTGTCCTATATTCCTATGGGGTGCTACGTGTGTCATATATACGATGAATAATGAGACGAAGTCCTCCCTCCACACCATTCAAAAGAATGAATAGAACTATTTCTTTCGCATTGTACGTCATCCGAGGACGTACATTTGAAGCGTAGAGTGCCCCTAGGACGATTTGGGAGTGATGTCTCATCAATTCCATCCACCTTCTTCTTTGATTGTTATAAATCGAATCTGATTGGTTTCCTTTATGAATGTGAATCCTATCCTTCCTAGATAAGAATCCATCCATTCCAATGTCATCTCTTTCCAATTGCTATGTTCCCCTCCCCCATCTATCCTCCACCGACCCACCCACGCTCCACCGAAATTTGGATTCAACTCCACCGAAATTTGGATTCAAATACTCCACCAAAGGACAATGACAAACGAACCCCCCAAACCCTCCGACCCATCCACATGACCACTCATATATTATCCCAATCGCAAGGATCCTGCCTCTTCGAACTCGGCCATACCAAAATCCTCGTGGGGGTGATAGGACCCCGCTCCCTTCCTGCCTCTACAAATCCTTCCACCGCCAATGTCACCGATGGATCAGACGGTGGGGAACTTCAATGTCATGTTCAATATGCACCTCATTTTGGAAAGGGGACGATGGGATCGACGCTTCCAGTGGGACGATCGTTGGTGGAACGATTTCGAGGACGCTTCCAGTGGGACGATCCTTAGTCGAACGATTTCGAGATCCTATCTCCGTCCATCCGAATAAAGAAGAGGAACAAGAATTATCGCAACAGGTGACCTCCGCACTGCAAGCATCCATTATAAAATCCACCTTTCCAAAATGTGTGATGGACGTTCATATACGGATATTGCAGGCGGATGGATCTCTGACCTCCAGTATGATTATTGCCAGTTCGTTAGCCTTATGTGATGCCGGGATTGAATGTTATGATCTTGTGACAGCCTGTACCGTCGCAATCATCCAAAGCCCTTCCACTTCGACTCCTTCCAACCCTATATATCATTGCCTTGTGGATCCGACAGAATATGAAATGATGCAAAGTCAGGGGATATTGACCTTGGCCATGTTGGCCAATGCAAGGAACGATGTTACGTTTTGGGATGTGCAGGGGAAATTACCTTATACGATATTGCAACAAGAAGCCTTGGAATTGGCCAAATATGGATGTCATACGATTCATAAATTTATGAGACAGTGTTTGATGGCGTCGCAAGAATCATCCTAGAATGTTTTTACTTTGTAATAAAGGTCCTACTGTGACATGTTATAATATTTCTATAACTATACTGTTGGAATGTTCTATTACTTTATTTATATTCAGCTTCGTAATTTCTATCATTTATTCAAATGCAAATGGAACAATGACTTCTCTCAATATATTCTCCATGCCGTTGTCCTGCTCCACGACATTATCACTATCATCATCACTATCATCATCATCATCATCATGATACAAATCCGTAAAATAAATCCCTTTCAACGCCTCAAAAATCGTCAATTTAACATCCGAAACAGCATCTTCATAGACTGGATGTTCATTTTGATCATATCCAATAATCCCCCTGTAATCCATTGGATCTGCCACAATGGTATCACAGACAGCCTGTATATTCTCCACCAATCCATTGTCATTCACATAGACTTTAATGGCCAAATATCCCAAGACACGTCCTATATCACTTTGAGAGAGTGTTTGAAGGAGTGTGGATATGACATTGTTCAATCGATTGGAATTCTCTTCTAACTCTTCTTCGCACCAATAGGATGTTGTTGTGGATATTGTTGTGGATGATGATGATGATGATGATGCGTTGGGATCGGAATTGACAAATATCACTTGAGGATCGGCAAACCATCCATGTAAGACCAATCGTCCCTTTCGAATATCATTCGGATCCATCATTTTTACCTGTGAGACTCCATGAGGGACACGCGGATCAAACGCTATGCATTGACCTAATCGTTTACTGGGGATATGTCGGACAATCGAAGGTGTTTCTTTGCCACTGGCATTCTGATGGGTAGATGTCTCGGCAAATGTTTTCCAATAGTCCAGTATCGATGGATGCAATATCATAGTGTCACCACCTTCGAAGGGAGTCTCGTCTCCTAAGGGAGGAAGAGCATAGACCCATGCTAATGGACCATGAGAAGCATCGGTATGAAAATTTTGGAAATCATTGTGGGTATATAAGGATAACCACGGTGGAGTCGTGGAGGATAATCCTATGCTTTGTCCCAAGGTTGTTATTTCATTTATAAATGTCTCGTATAAGGATTCCTCGATCGTAGCATCCTGTTCTTCCATTTCATCCTCCTCACTGTCGGTCTGATCGTTGGAGAAGAATACAGATGCCTGAACTCGTTTTAAGGAATATTGAATTTGATTTCCGACTGCCTCACGTTCCCCTGGAATAATATTGTGTTCATTATAATCTAAATCCAATATCATTTCTTCCTCCTCCTCCTCTTCTTCTTCTTCTTCCTCCGTTTCGTCCTGGTGTTCCTGTACCATACTTCCACCACTACCTCCGGTGTAAAGACCTACGTCTCCTGGAAGAGGTGCTAACGTCCCATATTTTCCCTCTTTGCATTTCACACACCAAGGATCCCATACAAACCGTTTCGAACTAGGTGCTCGTGGATCGGAATAAATCGAATCAAAATAATTTCGTAATTGCATCGCCACTTTGGAGACTGCTGCTGGTGTCTCCTCCTCTTGTTCCTCATCATAGACGTTACTTAAGACTTGAGTATATTTCGATTCTGGAAGAGGTGTCTCATAATCAAAGTTCAATGGGGAGGATGAATATCGTTGTATCAATGATGGAGAACGTTTCTTTGAGAAAATGGGGTATCGTATGTCAGTGGTTTGAAAAGAGTTGGATGGTTTCGTATAGGACAGTATAAAAGCATTCACATTTGTTTCTTTGTTTCCGTAGTAGTAAGGTTGTGATAACAGGAACAAATATATATAATTCTTCATGATCTCTTTGCTTCGTTTGCAAAAATTCCGAGGATCATTTGCGAAATGATGATATCCGATTATTGACTGATTGATGTTTCTAGTTGTTTCGAAAGTGATGGACAATAAAAAAGGGATGCTGAATTTGGAAAATTGTTCAATGTCCACCAATCAATCAATTTGTTGACACACCCATCAACATCGTCGTGCTATGTGACCACGTACATGGTTCGAAGTAGGAGGAGAAGAAATGGATCTTCTTATTCTACCTACCATTGAACAAGTTAAGAGGGATGATTACATTCACTTACTAAATATTACTCTTTTTCAGACACAATTGCTTCTTTTGCTTGTTTGTCCCTCTTATTTATAGTAAGCCTTTTACGAAGATCGGTACTTACGACGCCAAAATATTTTTGAAAAATGAGGCATTTGAATTTGGT
>Ga0209092_10003093_pt1 | contig 14754 bp, 10 predicted proteins | sample FraStrMetagenome_FD_187446 | JGI IMG/M metagenome (GOLD analysis project Ga0209092, IMG submission 187446) | Marine eukaryotic phytoplankton communities from Arctic Ocean - Fram Strait ARC3M Metagenome (SPAdes) (version 2) | ecosystem: Environmental > Aquatic > Marine > Oceanic | place: Fram...
TTTACGAACTAGGATGTATCCTTTGAATATTAGATCCTAGCGTTACATAATAATCAAATGTAAACGATGATCTTTTTGAGATCAAATCCCGTCCTTAAATTATGTACCATGTCCTTGAGCTACGTAGCCTCAAACCTCGATGAATGAGTCTCTACATTCATCCTCATCCCTACCCAAGTTATGAGGTGGCCATGGGTAAGGATATGAATAATCATCATCATAATCTCTTATCTTGAAGAGCTTTTTTAGTGGTCGAACCAAGAATTCTACAACGGGTATAGAGAATGTATTTCCAATCAAATGCTTCGCATATTCGTTGTCAGTGAAATAACATTGACTTTTTTGATTCTCAGGACGCGGTGAACCTATCAGTAATTGAAAAAAGGCGGTTCTTTCTTGAGTGGGAATAGAAAATTTAAGTTTATAAATATCCAGTCAGAAACGATAGTTCCTTTAAATTGTAAGCTTATTTTAATTCTATACCTATACTAAAACTACAACTTCTTCTCTAGGATTTATGCATTTTGAGCTGCACCTATCACAAGGTGAAAAAAAAGAGAACCAAACAGAAATAATCACAAACTCTCAACATTGGAGACAATAGTGTAGATGAATGAAATCAACATTTTTTTGTCGAACATTCGGTGGAATGGAGTTTTTAGACAGTGAAACCAGATTTTACAAATTATTACTAGAAATTCAACTTTTTGTGGTAAAGAATGGTAACATTTGATTTTGAGAGCCTTATGAGCACTGTGTTAATAATGGATTATGAAAGAATTAAAGTAGTAGCAGGAATTGTATCGAATAATGCAAGAATAGATATTTTAAATGATCTAGAAGAGTAATGAAAAAGGATGGCAATCAATATGAATTATTTTGAACCAAGCCAGAAAATGAATCAGAAGAGTGTTTCATTAGAGAAAATTAGGATTTCTCGTTTGTTGACAAGACTTTTTAGAACTCAATATTGTGAGCTTACCATAAATGAATAATTTGATTTGAAAAGGACATTTTCTATGAAGTTTAGTTTCTCTTTTCTTTGGGCATCAACAGCAGGTCATAAAGAAATATTGAACTTGGCATGATGTTTGCTGTTGTTGTCGTTTTAACCTTCCAGATTAAATAATATCGATTAGGAGGTTAAAACATGTCTAAATTCGTGAAGGAAAAGTTCGGGTAAACACATTTATTCATGCAACTGAATCACGATTTCTATGGTAAGATCTAGATCATGAAATGAAATTCGTATGAAGTTTTTTCGCCAATTATAGTCTCTTAATTAAAATTGTTATAGCTTAAATAATAATTAAAAATGAGTGTATCTCTACGATTCAATTAGGGTTCATTGCCTAAACTTTGTATGTGGATAGAGAGTGATTATTGTACATGTTCTTCTCGTAAGTGAAAGTATTCCAAGATAGAATAAGAATAAAAAAATCCGCCACGTTCTCAGTTGTACCCATCAAAGACAACAGTTTGACTTTCCCACCTTCTTCTTTACCTCTCCTCTTGTTAACAAAAGCAAGAGCTGTGGCGTCCAAAACCGAATTGCAGAAAATAATTCAAATTATTTGTCACTGATTCAAAAAACTTTCAGTAAAGAAGCTCGGTTCATTCATTAAAAGGAGATTTTAGACACACTAATATTTTTCAACAAAGTTGCGGCGGTCACTCTCCTTACGGTTGATCATTGAAGACTGAAAACTTATCCTTTCTTCTGTGTTGAATCCATACATGACATCATCTTTGATCTACGCGCAAAATAGTATAGTAAACTAATAAATTTGGAACAGTAAGTTTGCGCAAAATGAGAGAAAGCAATGACCATCTATATCCCTCCAATGTTTTCAGAGATGTTTATCGTGACTCCAACCTATCCAGGGGAATGGGAGGCCCTGAGAATGCAATCCCGTTTGATGAACCGCCACCAGCTCCTGCTCCAAAAGCCAAAGCACGTAAACAAGACTTTGTTCCAAATTCTCCACCTAGAGTAGATTCTATAGGCAGAGAGTCAATGTCAGCAAACAATTCCTCTCCAACTTCTAATACGGGACCAAAAGAGGAACGAAAGGATGAAAATGTTGCTGATACTAATGGCAACGATATTGAGCAACACCATCAAAACGGGAAAAACAGTAGCACAATTGAGTCGAACTCAAATCTTGTAAGCATGTTACGTGAATCTGCCAATCATGTTGAAAAAGGAGAGTTTCATCCTGTTTTATATCAAGCCCTGGGTGCGCTAAATGATTATGTCAAGGAGAAAACTGGATCAAACACACAAAAGCCTACACCCAGCACAGATGGAGATAATTCTAAAAGCTTTAGTCCTAAGCTTGGTGGTGTGGGTAAAAAGTTTTCAAAAGAAAATCCTCTACAAAACATGAACTTGGGTAATCTAAATTTAGGTTCGATTGGGAAGAAATTCTTTAATCACTCCAATGGAACGTCCAACTCTGGCACTAGTTTCAGAAGGAACAGTAACTCAAACAGACACCAAGAAGGCGACAATCCAAACTTGCACGAGGAACACATGCAAGGTGGTGAGAGATTAGAGAGGCAAAATCAAGATCCCCCATTGCAGATGCGTCCTGCACACAATCAAAATTCCCATGGATTGCAAGGAAATAAAGAGGCAATTCCCCATGCAACTTCCGGTATGACACAATCCAGTAATATAAATCAACAGAATAAGTTCAAACCAGGAGGATTTGCAAATAAACCAGCTTTTCAACGCCCTATCAATCCTAATTCTAATTTAATTGCAAATGGATGGATATCGCAACAGCGTCGATCAAAGATGCGTATCGTTTGGAAAGACGTACTTGCATCTCTTGTGGATGGCAGAAAGCCAGGAGAGGAAACAACACTTTGGATCCAACGTCAAGTCACGTCATCAAATGGAAGGGCTGAATTGGAAGCTTTACATCAAATACCTATGAAATGGCTCGAAGATGTAACTTATGTGGATGTTTATGGAGATTTTAGGTTTACTTTGAAAGTTTTTAACGTGAGTGATGAATTTCAATTCAGATGTAGTGATAGCGAAAGTGCACAGAATTGGGTTGTGACATTAAGAAGTGCCCGGGATGCAGCAAAATCAGGTGGTGCTGCACCTAAATCTAAGTCTACGAATGTTCCTCCTGCAACATCAAATCATCAACAAAGACAACATCACCCACAGCAGCAACAAAATCAGCAGGTGTCATCCCAGGAACCAGTCAATAATCGGACTAGATCTTCTCATTCACCTCCATCTCAACCTCAAAATACAAGACCAACTCCTTCTCAAAACATTCCTCCTAAAGACGTGAAAACCTTGTCTGTGAAGGAACTGAAGGCAATTGCACATGGTGCTGGTGTTTGTAAGTGTTTCTTCGTTTTTTTTTCAGCATTTCCCAAATATATGCTTGCTCATGTGTTTCCCAATTTTTATTATTTGTTTTAGCCACATTTGGCTTAGAAAAGGTAGACCTTCAAAAGATTGCAGAGTCTTTATTGTCAAATCATAGTAATCACCAACCTACCCAAACACATCAACCTCAACCACCAGTTCATAAAGACCCAGTGCAGCAGCAAAAGGAACAGAGGGTTGCCGAGGAAATGTTGGCCAGGGAACAGAGGAAAAAACAACAGGAAGAGGAAGCTGCTGTTTTGGAGGATAAACGTAGACAGTTGCAAAAAGAAGAGGCCAATGCCCGAGAACGACTTCGACAAAAGCAAGAAAAGGCGATGGAAGATGAACGGGAAAGAAGAAGGCAGAAAGATGAAGCACTTGCCAGAGATCGTTTAAGGCAGCAACATGAACAAAAGATGGCAGCAGCTGCTCGAATGCAACAAGTTCAGCAAGAAGAAGCAGAACGAATCCGGAATGAACAGGATATTGCAGCGGCAGAGGAAAGAAGGAGGCAGGAGTATGCACAAGCGCAGGCAGCCGCGGCCGCAGCAGAAAGATACCGACAGCAGCAACGACAGCAGCAACAGCAACAACAGCAACAACAACAACAGCAACAGCAACAGCAACAACAGCAGTGGCAACAGCAGCAACAACAACAACGACAATGGCAACAGCAGCATTGGCAACAAAATCAGCAACCTCAGCAACAACAGTGGCAGCATCCACGCCATCATCAACAGCCACCTCAGCAACAACCGCAACAACAACAGCCTCCTCAATTTCAATCAAAATATGCAGCAGCCATGGATGAAGAGGAAGCTGAACAAGCTGCTATCACAGAACTTAAGAGGAATGTGTTGATTAATTGGGCATTACAACCTCCCAATTATAATGCTCTTCGTCCAATCCACAATCTTGTGTGTTCAATTCACAATGTATATCCCCCAGCATTCAACGTAAAGGGGCATTCATACTTTGCAAAATGGAAACCTGTTACAGAATCAGATCTTCAAATTTCTGCAGCCATGGGTGGTACACCTGATGAAGAAAAGTTGAAAAAGGCTGTTCGAAAAATCCGTTTCTTTTTGCATCCTGATAAATTGCCAAAAGATTTGGATGAATTTCAACAATTTATGTGTAAAATGCTTTGGGATGTAACAAGTGATGCATGGGAAGAGCACAATAAGAAAAACGAGGAATTGGATTGGATCAAGGGCTAAGTGATTGTAAAATCAATTTGTGTTATTCTATTGATAAATTTCAGAGTTGAAACTAAAAATTATGAATGAGTTCTTTTTTAATGAAATGTTAAATTTGCATGTAATGCAATCATCGAAGTGAAAATTTATTTAATAAGGTTCGATTCACTTATGTTGCATGGGTGGAAAAGAGTGAAAAACGACTAGTCAAAGATAAGAGTAAATTATTTTTCAGTAATTTCATTTGAATTTGATTTCTCTGTAACCCTTAGCAAAGTGGTATAGTGCTTGTAAAGATCTTCAAACAATTCTCCTAATTTTTTCTTCTGTTGTTCCTTATCTCCATTGAAAGCCCCTAGTTCCTCTTTGCACGATTTCAGTAGCCTTTTCTTCACCATAATCCTATATTTCTTGTCTAAGTCATCATCTCTTATACTAGCGCAGCATAAATATGATTCTAACTTCATCAATTCATAAGATCTTTGTACCTGTCTACTTGTTATTTTCAATTCTGATGCTATCGGTATACTGTCCTTTTCCACCAGTGGTATAAACAAATCATCATTATACTTTGTTGGAAGAAGGTCTTTCCCAAATTCCTTAAACAACCCCAAATCTGATCGGTCCCGAAGACAAACAAAACCTGGTGCTGGGTCTTCGACATTAATTTCTACAATTTGAGGATCTGATCTGGCAATTTCATAAATCTGTTTCATCATTTGAGTTCCATGTCCACATCGTTGGTAGGGTGGTAAAACCAAACTTTGACAAATTCTTACAACTGATCCACCTTTAGGCTTTTTAAAAGGAGCATGGAAATAAAATAATGTTGTATACCCTACTAATGAATACTTAAATGCATCATGTTTGCTACCATGTTGTTCAAAAACATAAAGCACCTTCCAAAATCCTCCATTACTATCTGAAATATCAACGTTATCCGCAGTTTCAATGAACCACAATGCCAAAGATTGCACTTGGTCATGATATTCCTGCGCTGCTGAACTCGAACCATTTGCTAGTGTTATGACAAACTTAGATTTGGATACGGAAAATTCAGCAATGACTTCTCCAATTGGTGAAAATAAAAAGTCAGAAACGGATACAGGATCATCCTCTTCTGATGCATTAGATATTCTAAATTTATTACATGGAGGAATAGCTATTTGAATTTGCTCATGTATTTCATCGATGGACATACATGGTTGCGTTGCTGTAGGAAAGACGTCATTTTTTGAATCAAAATCAATTGACGAATGCTCAGAATGATAGTATTCAGCTTTATCCTTTTCCAACGTCTGACGTTTATTGCTTTCAAGATGAATATTTGCTTCTTGTTCCAATTCAGGATGTTCCTTTCGTTTGTTCAAATTTGTATTTTCTTTTATATTATAAATTACTAGGCTAGACTGACACGATGGGGCAAGTATAATGTTAATACTTAAACATTTTGATGCAACATCATGGTTTCGAAATGAAGAATGGTACCGTATTGAATCAGAATCTAAAAAATCTGTTTGTCGAAGGAGCTGTCGTCGATTAAAGTCTATTTCAGATTAGAATGTTCAAAAAAGTCAATGTTTAGGAGTTAGCAAATTATGATAATAATTTTCTGGCTTAAACAAATTAGTGTCGCACCTTCTGCCTCTTTTAATGCTTTTGAAGTGGGCTTATATCCACAAATAACTTCCTGATCGAACAGTTGGTGTGTGAAGATCGGATGAAAAGAAAAATCTAAGTAAGACAGGGATATACAAGTCGCTGTAGAAGATAATAAGAGATGGTCTAATGATGAAAAATCGTTGCTGGTGGTGTTGACTTTTGAAGATGGATCTATGGATGACATGATTGTTTAATTGTGAATAATATTAATGCAAATAAATGAAGCAATGCTTTCTTTTCTCCTTTAGCGCGCCATGACCTAAAAACAAAGTCAACTTTAATGTTGAAACATACTGATGTTGCACGTGGGAAGTTTGTTCCAAACAAAAACTCATAACCTTAACTTTCTTGAGAGAGAGAGATAGTGTCTTTGGTATGCCAGCTCTGTTTTGATGTAAAAAAGAGAGCTGTCATAAAAAAATGTCATCATGCAAAAAACATTCCAAAACTTTACAAAATTCAAGTTCAAATGATTAAATAGCACTTTCATTTTTGTTTCTTCTACTATTTGATGCTATCATTTGATTCTGAATTGTAAGAAATTCTGTTCACAGCGTTTAATTTGTATGTTTTATCTCTTGATTGGCCTTGTACTTTGATGAAATCTAAACATACATTTTTCATGTTGATCATCACTCTTGAGCAAAACGTAGAGGCGTCCAAATAATTCGAGAAGGTATTGGTTTTTAAAGAATAGCAAGACAATACCATATCGATCCCACGAATATGTGTTCTGCTAAAAGTTGCAATTCTGGTAAAAACAAACCTGGTGAAATAAGATTCAACAAACCAGAGCCCAACAAGATGCGACCTGCAGTCGTTGAGAGTAAAAGGACACCCAACATAATTTGAAAGATAATAATCAATACTGTGGGAAGTATAAACCTTACTGGATTCACATGGGAAGCCAGACTTGATGCTATGGTCCCGCCTAAATTGCTTTTCTGATTGGTGGTTGACTGACGCAAATCTATGACTTTGAGATCTTTTGTAGCGTCTACCTGCACTGTCCAATGTATTAATTCAAAGATGACAAAGCATGTAATAAAGGTTTGAACATTCCGTGACAGGAATGAAAAAATTGCGTAATCCATTGATAGAAATGAGTTGGTTCCGAATTTTGTAGCGATTTCAAGTAGAGGAAATGCTATTAATGGCATAGTCAAACTATGAAAAACGAAACGACCCTTGTTCAACAAAGAAAAAGTTGTTTTGTGATGGAAGATGTACTTTCCTATCCCAACAACAACATTATCATATATCAGACCAACTTGGTTCAATATAATAGAATAAAAACTAAATTTTGTGATTTCTTTCTGTGTCAAGAAGTACACAGGAAGGTTGAAAATCCCTATTGTGGCCAAAGACAAAAGTAGAAATGTGCTTCTTTGAGATGCCATGGCTTGTTGTGATTTCTATTGAAAGTGTATATATATAGGGTGACTTCCATTGCGCATTCCCGACCACGACACAAATTTAACTTGATTAATAACTGCATAGGAGAAAGCTGCATATCCTTTATGTTGTAGTACATGATGTATGTAGGAGATATTAGTGTAATAACCTATCTCACTTTATAATAATAATCTAACTAGTTTATACACTATATGTCATATTACTGAAATGTACGTAGGGTAGATTTTTGGAAACACTTAGAGAGAGCAAGATTAAAATTTCAATTGGAAATCTTCCTCTTATCTCGAAATCTTTCGAACATTATGCCTCAAACTAAAAACAAACTCAAGCAATCCACCAACTCGTGTTTACAGAAGAAACCTATATTACATCAACAGCAACATCGTGGCTAGAAACTCAAGCGCATTTGAAGCACTAATTGAGGAACTTAATTTAATTGAGAGATGGCGAGTATTTCACCATCTATAATCAAGACAGGCACGAGTGAAAAATCAAACAATCAAATCGCTACCGAAACTTCGGCACCGGTTACGTCAATGGAATCCAATGCAACGCAATCTTCCACTGATATCGCAGTGACACCACAGAGAAAACAAGAACTGCTATTAGAAGCTCGACGAGCTCGTGTTGAATGGGTTGATTCCTCCTCGAATCCATTCCGGTTTGATACTAGTCTTGATGATGGTCATGATGCTGATCTTCACTCGTCAGCTGAAGCAAATGGTTTCAAAGCTCAAGAATCAGATCAAAAAAATGTGATTCAGAATACCTATGCTGGAAAATCTATCCCCTCAGTTGTTGAAGTTGTCAATATGCTATATGGATTGGGAGAAGAGGAGGGTGGTGGGTTAAACCAAAAGAGTTTAAATGCAAGAATTATTAACCAGGTAAGAATACTATATTTCTATACATCATATGAGAATTTTCTTCCTGCAAAATGTGGTTCATTTATTTTTTGTCAAACACCCACAATTGAATCATTCAGTTGTCAAGTCAAGTATTATCAGAAGATACGAAGAAGGTTATATGCAATCACGAAAGAGAAAACTCCTCCATATTGACTATTGAATACACTTCCAATTCATTTCCTAGTAACGAAGCCATTGAAAAGAATACAAACATACGACAGGCTATACAAAATTATGTCAAATTTATACAAAAACTCCGATCTCCAGAATCTGCTGATATTGTTCAAAGTGCCAAACACTTTGTAACTTCGTTTCCTGACATAGTAGCTAGAAATGCAGTTCATAATTCTAACCTGACTGACAATGATCCTATTTTATCTAAAAATAATTCCAATGAAAAGACCGAGAATAACGATGTAATTGCCACTGCCAAACATGTTGCACAATCAATTCATTCCTATATTGATAACAGGCTTGAATCTATGCAAAAGAATAACAATGTCTCCAAATTGCCCAATAACAGTGCAACTAATAGTAATGAGACACAACCATCTGAGTCACAGGACCAAAGCAAAAAGCATTTCATTCTTCAAAAATTGGCTGTGTCTATTCAAACATATCTTAATTCGACTTGCGAATCCATGAAAAAAAGCAATAAGAGTTCATCCCTATCTTCTCTTTGGATGCCTATTAAATCAGATATAGATACCGAAAAAAATGAAGATGGAGCGCAATCCGAGGAAGATGAGCTATGGATATCTATACAAACAGCATTTGAATCATTTTTATATTCAAAATGCCATGATACAATATGGAGTGTTTTGGACCCAGATACGGTATTGTCCCCTCTGAAAGAAGCCATATCCACAGCTAAGAGGATAGAAGAACCCAATCGGCGTATTCTAGAAACAATGGAAAATTTACATTTTCTAGACGCTAAACATCTGGAAATCCAATGTATCTTAAAATGTGATGCCTACAAAGGTAACTTAGCAGAAGAATCAGAGCCGAAATCGAGTACAGAACATAAAAGTGAAGCCAAACTGAGCACAAGTAAATTTAATCTTCGGGATGTATTTATGAATCCAATCCAATTACTTCAAACTCTACCCGCATGGTATTCACCTGCAGATAAGCTACGCTGTATACATGAAACATACAAAGAAATCGTGATCGTTTTGTCCAATTTGTCCAACTCATCACAATCTTCATCCGCAGAAAGTCAGCCTTCTGCAGATGACATATTGCCCGCTTTCATTTACACACTAATCCAGGCAAAACCTTTTCCCATTATTTCGAATTTAAAGTTCATCGAATTTTTGGCACGAGAAGATCAACTTCGTGGAGAAGCTGGATATGCATTTACAAATTTGTACGGTGCTGTTCAGTTTTTATTGGATTTAAATTTGGATTTGGATGAAAATATGACGGTACATAATGAAAATGGTGAAAGCAACTATTCTGATGGAGACAATGATATTGTGAAGACTGATCGTAACAAGTTACCATTTGCTATTGACGCGGAAGAATGGAAAGCACATTTGAGACGATACCAAGAGTCCAAGCTGTCGCAAATGATGGGAAGTATGAATGGAAAATTCAATGATCAAGATGATGACACCATCAATGCTGAAGGGAATGCAAACACTGAAAGTAATTCAGATGATAAAGATTTTCCATCTGTTTTAGAAATTAGGGCTGCCCGTCTTCGTGGTGAGGAAATAGATTTAAATTGGATATCTCAATGGCAGGCACTAAAAAAGCCTAATGAATTGCCAAAGCCTGGTAACTTGAAAGAGTCAAAACAAGGTGCCTCATCAATTGTACAAGATCAAGACGGAGATAATCAAACGAATCAGAGTTCAAAGTCTTTCTTTCACTCAACATTTCCAGTTGGTTTCACAAGGTCCTACACCTTTTTAGGGAAAAAACCTTACGATATCCGTATGGGTGACATACAGCAATTGCTTGCAGAATACCACCAATTGGTCCATGCTTGTGAAACTATGGTGTCAGAACGTAATGCTATTCAGAAAGAATCACAAAAGTTGAAGATACAGAGACAAAGAAATAAGTTACAAAATATTGCAGTTGCCGCGGATGCATCAACTTCTAACGATTAAGTTCAATATTGATGCTAGCTTGTCTTCATAGAGGATTGATGAAATAAGATTAAACTTTTAGTACATAAACTTTTAGTTTAACCAAGTAAATTTTCTTTGTTTTCATTTATTTAAAGATGAAAAACAATTGGAAAAAGATATCAACCTAGGTTTTTTGAAAAAGGAGTCCTGCATGAGGAGGTGGCCATGTAGTGCTAGACCCCCCATACTTTTCAGAAAAGTTTTCTTTAGCGACGTACTTAAAAATGCGAGCGAGATCATTCGATGTCACTTTATTTTTTGGTGGGAGAACATCAACCTTCTCGATAAGCCGTTTTGGAAAGAACACCCGAACTGCTTTGTAAAATTTGATAAACCAAGATGGAGCGTTTACAATAGCCATCATTCCCAACATCTGGGGATAAAAGTCCTCTATCTTGGTGCTCACAGCTGCATCTTTTTTCAAAAAAGCCCTGTTGAAATTCCTCAACCGTTGACCCTCTAGATCGATAATTTTTAATTGTTTTGTTAGTCTACCAGTGCTTCTTGTGATATGGTCTAGAATCTGATATGAAGGTTCATTCAATTTTATGTAGCATTCAAAAATTTCGTCTTCAGATAGATTTGCTCCGAGCCCACTCGTGTCAAGTTTCGCCATTCTTATGTATGTCACGATGCCCTTTTTCTCATCTGGTAATACATGGTAATAACTTTCGTCATGAAGAAATTTCCTATACTTAATTTCAGCAGGACTTGCCACTTTCTCATATGCCACATCTAAAGATGGGAGCTTATAACGAATGTCTCCAAGTTCATTCAGTTTGTATTTTTCCCTAAACTGCATTGTCTTCAATGCAGCCTTTGCAGCAGATTCCGATTTTTTCTTATGGCTCAGAACATATCGAAGTATCCAAATATCATCATAGCGAGTGACATTGTCTTGATACAAGGGTTCAGTCTTAAGTATTTTCTTCACAGATTCGATTACTGAGGCATTATCTTTTAGCAGATCGCTAATCAAAGGTCTTGTGTCAATCGAATGAAATTCCGTCATCACCTCTTTCTATAATGGATAATGTTGAAAACTATAATAATAGTTAGCTAGAGTGAAACAGCGTCATATATATTCGAAAGGCGTGAGATATATTTATTTATTGCAAATACAAGTATGTACAGGCACTTACGTGGCAAGAAATCTTCACTTATGTATGATGCTACATATTTGTTTTGAAATGAACATGTGTCAGCAGTTGTAAATAGATCATAAACACGACTAAAGTTTGTTAGAACAAAATTTATCACTTAGTGTTATTGAAAACGAAACGAATCTTTGCCTTTCCTCTTGGTTTACATGAAATTCAATCCAGCTTGAGGTAGTGGCCATTTAACATTCAAACCACCATATCGCTCAGGAAGGTTTTTCCAAGATATGAACTTAAAAATCTTGTCAAGATCTTTTGCTTGTAATTTTTTCATGGAAGGGAGTATATCAATTTTCTCCAAAAGACGTCTAGGCAACAACGGACGGATCGTTTTAAAAAGATTGCTAAACCAAGTTGGTGCATTGACAACAACTAACATTCCTAGCATCTGAGGATAGTAATCTTCTAGCTTCTTATTTATTGCTGCATCTTTTCTTACAAAATTCATACTTATTTGTCTCAATCGTGCACCCTCGAAATCGATACATTTTAATTGCTTTGTTAGTCTACCAGTGCTTCTTGTGATATGATCTAAAATTTGAAAAGTGCTTTCATTCAGAAATATATAAGCATCTAGTAAATCGTCACCAGAAATTGCGGATCCCATAGTTTTCATATCAACTTTTTCAACTTTCATAAATGTAATAACCCCTCGTTTCGCATCCGGTAGTGTATGGTAATACCCTCCATAAGAGACGCAATCGTTCATTTTCATTGTAACGGTAAACATATCTTTCTCTAAACTTGGATCCTTAGTTGGTAATCGATGCCGAATATCACCAAGCTCATTTAGTTTTTTTTCAGCTCTGAATTTCATTGTCTTTAACGCTGCTTTCTTAGCTAAATTTAAATTATTTCTGTGACTAAGTATGAACCGTAGCAACCAAATGTCATCATAGCGGTTGATATTCTCTTGGTATAATTGTTCCCTGTTGAGCTTAGATTTCATAGATTCGATGGCGCTAGAGTTTTCTTTCAATAGGTCACTAATCCATGGCCTATCATCAAATAAGTCTTGGCTCCTGTTTTCGCGATTTTTCAACTTTAAGGGTGTTGGCATTGATGATGGCCATGTCGAAATAAGCGATGACCCTGAATTTGTTGAGAAAGGTGAATGCATTAAAAAAATTTGTTGCAGGGTTCTTTTGAAATTTGTGTGTCAGCACGTCTACTTATTTCTTCTGTTTTGAAAATAAGAGAATTTATAAGATTATTTCTTGTCATTCCATGACGTAGATTACTACAGGACAAAACATTTCATGCATATTTATTGAGTCTTGGAACCGTAGTACTCCCACTGCTGCTTTGCTGATTTTCATTCTCTCTACAACAATTTTTCAGTCGTGTGTAGTTTTCAAGTTTACCCAGTAGTTTGAGCCTTTTCTTATTTATTAGAGATACACTTTGTTCCAACCCCTCATACTCCTTCGATCCTTGCCAACTTTATAAATCCCAATACTCATCTCCTGCTTTCATCTATCAATTAATTTCTTATTCATTGCGCATCTAGTCTGTATTTTAATCTTGGTGTATTCTCCTAATTGATGGCTTTAGGAGATAAATCAACATATTCTTTCATTTTAAAGAAAAAAATTGGATCACTGTATTGTATTTGGAAGCACCATTACTTCACTTTCTGTGCTTATAAAATTTCTTGCATAAACTATTCTCTCAATTTTCAAACTCAATTTGATTATGATTTCCCACTCTGAGCGCTGAATGTTACACTAATATTACTCAAAACTTCCTTTGTAAGTCTGCATTTACATAAATGCTCTCATAACGGCTGATAAGTGTAAAGTATGGATAATTCTATTCTTTAACAAATGATATCAAAGATAGCAGACGTATGATTCGGATTCATTATACAAAGTATATTGAATTCATTGATGAAAGCCGCTTCTCGTCTCTCTGCTATTTCAAGTACTTACCAAACATCATCGACTACTGACAAGATGCAATATCTCGTTTACATCTTTCGGATTCTAAAGTTTTTCCTTTTGCACCACAAACTACCTCGGGATTCTGATGTTAACGAAAATATATATTTGTAAGTAAGGGTTTGTTATTTGCATACATAAATAGAATGCTTTAATAGAACTCATCTAAAGTATATCAAGAGTATTTAGATGTATAGCTACCGTAATGAATTATGTTCGAGCGGATGTTTACAACAGTGTCTTCTGTTGGCTAAAAGTATGATCATAGAAACATATGCCATTTTTGCATTTACTCTATGCCTGCACAATTGCACAAAATTCAAGTATAGTTAGTACTTTGCAATAAATTCTGTAAACGTCATAGATTCGAATGGTCTTAACAAAAATAAGTCCCAGAAAGAAATGAATATTCATTATTCTCTTTCTCTCTATGTATCTCCCTCTAGAGAAAAAGAGAAAGTGAGAAATATTTGCAAAATGGAGTATTTTTTACATATTCTAACTAGTTCGTATGTTCCTTGATTTTTCAGTCTAAAACAAACTTATGCTAAAAATATTGCCAAGAACATAAATTTTTAACGGTTACTTTGGACATACGTTCAATAAAATCGACCAGAGCGTATTTATGACTTTAATAAACATTAGAATATCTTTAGTCGTTACTATACATTATTATTATTATAACGTATGCAAAATGCCTTTTTGTTTTCGAAGGTAATAATGACTTCTTTGAACAAAAACAAGAAAAAGACTGAAAGACGTTCAAGTCCGATATACGACAAGCAAACTCCCATACCTATATATAAAAATTTCCTTGTAGTAAGTCGAAAAAGACCAGTCATCAGAGTCACTTTTTGCAGAATGAAAGAATATCATTTTTCGATGATCATATTTATGACTTACTTTCAAGAATCGTTATAATCAT
>Ga0209092_10003094_pt1 | contig 14750 bp, 11 predicted proteins | sample FraStrMetagenome_FD_187446 | JGI IMG/M metagenome (GOLD analysis project Ga0209092, IMG submission 187446) | Marine eukaryotic phytoplankton communities from Arctic Ocean - Fram Strait ARC3M Metagenome (SPAdes) (version 2) | ecosystem: Environmental > Aquatic > Marine > Oceanic | place: Fram...
GCCAATAATCAAACAAAATCTAGTTGGAAATAATTAAAAATTGATATTTTTTCATATATGTACTATCTATGGACGTCTCGACTTGCTTTTCTTTTTGGTTCTTGTATTGGATTTCTTTTTAGTATCTTCTTTGCTTTGATTTTGCTAAAGGGATTTTTGACACATTTCAAAGTCGAAGTAAGGAAATTCTTTAATTTATTTTATGATTGCATTTTGATTTAAACATATTTACTACTTGCTGCACTTAAACTCTCGCTTACTAGCTTCCCTTCGTGATATTGGCAGTAGAATCCAGTTGAAGCATCGCAAAATCCTTCAAAACCAACACTTTTTTCTCCACCTTTTGGAACTTCCAAGTCATCAAATTCTTTTGTAGCTAGTTGCATCCACTCAATATTATCATCTTCTTCAACAACGTAGCCCCATTCAATTCTCGCATTTTTACTTACTTTTAATGGAAATAACCTTTTTGCGTGCTCAGCAATAAGAGCTCTCTGCCTCAACACAGCGTATTTTGTAAATTTATCTTCAATGCTCTTCACGTATCCGACAGTCAACCAAGAATTATCCTCATCAGAACCTTCTTCCACAAGAAGGCGAACTCCAACTGCCGTTCGTGTTGAGGCTTTTAAGGTATCAGAAGTATAGTAGTCCCATTGTTTTTTTGGCTTTAAGGGTGTGATAGAAGGTTTTCCCTTCCCTTTCTTGCCTTTTTTCGTCGATGCTCCACCACCTCCAAATCCAGCGAATAAGATTTGATCAGTTGGGCGACTGGTTCTTTGAGTTTGCATGACGGAAGTGGGGTTGCATCCAAAGGCTGCATTGACATGAAGCAACGAAGACGATAGGATAAGAACTCCTAAGTTAAGCTTTACCATTCTTGTGTCTTTGTACTAATAGCAATTTGTTGTGATAGCAGGTGTGAGTGAGGTCTATTTTACTGTGCTTCACATTTCTATATTTGACATCAGTAACTTGAAAACTTTTGCAAAATTACGTGCGTATTACGAAGCTGATGAATCAGTTGCAGTATATCTCCCTGCCCCGACGAAGGGGCACGGTTTATAGCCGGTATTCCGTTTTGAACAGACCAAACTAAACTTGTAGGCAAAGAAACCAACAGACAACAGCAGCATGCGTTTCTTATATAGCTTTTCTCTTCTTGAAAACTAGAATGCTTTTTTCACATGGTGCACACGTATTTTATCTTGTAAGGAAACTTCTTGCAATTTTTTTGAACATGTTAACATCAAAGAGAGGAACATGCACAGAACTCGAACTTTCAGACCACAATTTGTACGTGCAGCATTGAACTTGTAGTGACATTTCACACAAAACGGCATTAAGTTTAAAGATTGGATTTTGTTTATGAAATTTTCTTAAAAAATTACGTAATCGACAAGAACAAAATCTTTTCTTCAATGAAAGAAACCAAATTAGAGAATATAAGCAAAGACAGTATTTTCCGACGAAAATGGTGTGCATTGGCGTCTTACCAAGATCGCTATATAATAATTGCCGGAGGGAAAGTAGATCAGAATTCTTGTTTAACTTCAGCATTTATATTTGATACTCATTCAAACACCTACAAAGCGTTTCCAGACTTACCAGATGAAGACTATTATGATAGAGGCTTTGGATCACATTGCGTCAAATACGAATTTTGCAGTGGTGCTGTTCTAAATGACTACTTTTATTTGGTTGCACGAGATTATAGAATGTATCGGATTCGAATTATTGTTGAGAAAGAAGGAAGTGATGTGACAGGTAAAATGATGAAAAATGAATGGGAAACAATAGAAAATACTGATTTTCTTTCTAAGCGAATGAGCAGCATTGTCTCTGATAACAAACGTCTGTTTCTTTTTTGTGGAGGGTATTTGTGCTCTTTTGATCCAGACACCAACGAATGGACAAAACTTTCACCAATAAGGACTCATAAGTCGAGAATGTTTTATGCCATTACTTTATGTGAGAGAAAAATCTTTATTATTGGTGGTTATGTCAAGAAACTTACTGCAATATCATCGATGGAGGTGTATGATATAGACTCAATGACATGGACTGATGCACCTGATCTTCCTGTACCATTGTGTGACTCATCTACATGTGTATTGAATAGAAGATGGATAGTAGTTACCGGAGGAATCTCTTTAAATCGGAAAGCATCTAAATCTTTTCACATTTTTGATACTTATACACAGCAATGGAATCCACACATATCTAGAAAGGGAGTAATTTTGCCAATGGGTCGTATGCGCCACAGAGCCGTTGCACTTGGAGAATCAAAGGTATTTTTTATCGGAGGAAACAATATGTTTGGAGATATTTTATGTTTGGATTGTATGAGAAGAAGGCAATTAGAAATCCAGAGTTGGTATTTTGTGAAAGATTTTATACTTTTGAGGCAACTAGTAGATAATGATCGCGCATTTATTCAAAGTCAAAACAAAATTGATCATCATGATAAGAGTATTCTTGTGCAGATGTTGATGACTAATTTAGATTCGGATACATTTAGGCATATTTTATCTTTTGTGTAAAACTGAATCATGCTCAACAGGATACGTCGGTGTTTTGAAAATTTTAAGATTGCAAATAAATGCGAAAATCTCTTTTCACTCCATTTAATTCTATTTAGTATGAACGAGTAAAGTGAAATATTAGTTACTCCTCTGCTTTATTTAAAAGCTCTTTACAATAAGTGCTCTGACTAGCCTCGTCATTTAAATTGTTCCATTCCCAAAAGGGGAGGTGAATTATTTGCCATCCTAAGTGTGCCAAAAGACGATCTTTCAGAGCTGTTGGTCCATTGACTTGCCTTTCGCCATCCCATTCAAAAACCCACATCTTTCCTGATTTTGTACGGACTCGGCTACCCTTACCTTTATTTGTTTTACCCAAAGCCTCATCCAAGATATTGATAAAGTGTGAGGGACCATCGACTTCAACCCCAATCTTAGATTCTACATCTGCAATATCGATTGAAAGAAAGTTAACGGCCGTGGAAGATAATGTGATTCCATATGCTTGTAAATCATCCGCGCCGAGGACGTGCTCTTGAATATGGTCAAATCCTATTTTTTCCAATACATTACTAACAGACTTTTGCAATTTACTCGTACTCAATAACATCAATTCATTCTCGCTACTTCGTTCCAAAGATTCATGACGAGAATCTTGATCACTAAAGCTCTCCAGTAATTTAGGTGGAAGCTTCATATTCAAGTGTGGTGCTTCCAAATCCAAAGCCATTTGTACATACAGTAAACTCATTATTGACTTCTTTTGAAGTCCGTTATCGTCATATAGACGAGTTAATCGATCCATGCTTTCTTCATCTTCTCCCATTAAGCCTGTATAAAGAAGAGGAATTAAGTCTTCTGGGTATTTTCGAAGAACCGAACAGCTCCATGCAAGATTAGCCAGTTCTTGTCGATTGAATTTGCTAGATATCGACTTTTCATCATATGTAACACCTTTTGATGCATTGGTTGAGGAACACATTTGTAGAATATATGGAGTTAAGGTATGAATCATGCTAGACTTAGTATGACAATTAAGTGTGGCGTATGCCCATAAAAGATTGGAAACTTCTTGAGGCTTAAAAGATTCTTTTTTTCTTTTCTGACTTTGAGATATGGATGGATTAGTGTGGAATGCAACACTTTATGAAGAAAAACGTATAATTAGTCTCAAGCACCAAAATAGATGTAAGAAAAGAATTGATCAACTTACGTCTTTTCTACTTCTTCCGCAACTGCAGTAAAAAATTCACGATGAAGCAAACCCAATGTTGCGAAAGCCCACACTGTGTTACTCATATCTTGAGGTTTAAATGCGCTCAATCGATCTGCATTGAATATATGGAAAATGATGAGAATTAGTTTTTAATGTTTTTTTGGCCCAAGGACATAATACTCACCACTACCTTTTAAGCTACATCCCGCAACTGTTGCAAAAAGTCTATTGACTAAATCTTCTCCCACATCCAAACACATCGTTTCATATACTGCTAGCCTACCACTACTGCTTGAGCTACCATTTTTACCAAGCTCTCTATTTTTTTCCGAGGGCTCATTAGATAGTTGAGCTTGACGCGCATAACTCCAAACGAAATTTCCAATACCTTGAGGACTAAAGTCCATTAGACGTGAATCCTCTACCTTGCCGGTGTTTGTAGAATCTCCTAGCACATGCTGTGCGATAGTCTTAAATAATTCAGGATGGCGTAAACCCGACTGCGATAGCATTCAAAGGATAAAATGAGGTCAACATTTAGCAAAAAAATTCAGAATAAATAAAGAATTCCAATTATTACCTTTGAAAAACTCCATAATACATCTTTTAATTCTTGTTCTTTGAATAGTTGCGGCCTTTTCATTATTTCCATCGCGGCAGCTGTGAAGCATTCAGCAATTACATCCTTTTCTCTCATGACTAAATCCATAAGCACTTTCTTTGAATCAGGAAACAGCGTTGTATCAAACAAATTTTTGTTGGTTGGCCCCATTCCAATCGTTGCCAGTGCCCACACGGAATTGGATAGTTCCTGTGGTTTAAATAAGTGTGCATCTTTAATGGTGACACGAGAGGCAGCTGCAGTGAATACATCAGGAAGATCATTGTATCCCATAGTAGCAAATGACCATAACGTAGTTCCAACATCCTGAAAATTCAAGCATGGGCAAAATTCATTTGGTTTCAGAAGTCAGCGTATTTATAAAATGTCAATTCGTATTGAACGAAAGAAATATAATTACCTGAGCTGAAAAATATCGAATTCTCCTCCGAACTTCTTCACCAATTCCGGCAAAGAGCAAATCTATCTCAGGCGATCTCTCCGCACTTAATCTTGCATATGCCCATCCCAAACAATTCAATTCTTGCGGAGAGAAACGACGTAGTCTTGGTAAAGCATCTACAGCTGCTTTCTGCAAAACGTTTTTCAACAAAATAGCATCATCCGGTAACCTCGAATGAGGAGATTCTGGATCCGCAAACCCGATGGTTGCCATTGCCCAAACGGTGTTGGATAATTCCTGTGTTTTAAATTCATGCATGCGGCCAAGAAAAGCGGATGCAATCTCTCGAATAATTTGAAAAGCAGATGCTTCCTCTTCCATAATAAGAGTTGGAGACATTTCGTTTTTTGATGGATTTGAGTTTAATTTGTTATTTTCAGACCGTTTGGATACAATCGTTGCGACACCCCAGGCTGTATTGGATAGTTCTTGTGGTTTGAATTGAGAGATATAATTAGGAGTACTTTGTTCATCAATGAAGCTTTGGGCAATATATTTCATAAGTGAGATCTGTCCCTCTCCACTCAAACCAGATGTAGCAAATGCCCATATGCTATTGCTCAATTCTTGTGGTTTAGCAGGAGTAGCATTTTGAGAATTGGACATTTTACTTTTATTGAATTCTAATAATCGTTTCACTAAAGCATCAAACAGTATGGTTTCACCTCTACCAATGGTGGCTAGTGCCCATATCATATTTGCCAATTCTTGACTTTTAAAATCCTCCAATAACTTGAACTGAACGTGGTAAGCTATGCCATCTAAGAGATGTGCTGCCAATATCCTCATTTGTGATATCCATCGTTTATTCAATTCGGCATATAGAGCATTATTGCCACTTTTCTGTTCTTTCCCAGCAAGAATAACCGATTCTCGTAAACGTTTCGCTGACATGAGAAGTGCTTGATCATCACAACTTTTAACGTTTTTAGTTAATCCTCTACCATCATCATCCTCTATATACGGTGGCAATGAAATAGAATTGGAATCCGGTACAAAATTAATCTTTGCTAAAGCCCAACTTATGTTACTCAACTCTCTACAATTCCAAGAATCTTTCATTTCCACAAATGCTTCACTGACAGCACATAATAAAATAGCAAATCGTGGATCTGTTAATGTCATGGTACGAAATTGTTTTTGGGTGGGTGGATTGGAGGAAGGATTGCTGGCATCTCGTGGACGAAACATAGAGCATGTTTTCGCAACACGATGAAGAGATGTACTAAAATTGACAGTATTCATTTCCTTATTTCCTGCTGTTCCTCGGGCTCCTCCACATGATACGAAGGTCGAGAGAACATCACTGGGCATATCACATTTGATGATTTTGGAGTTTAAAACTTTGGCTTTGTAGAGAGGATCATTCGGATTATTGAAATTATTCGAATAATGCTTGTGGTTTCCTCTAGGTCTTGCATTTCTATTTCTATTTTTATGATTGTTATTTTTCCTTGGAGGAGTGCGTTGCTGCCCTGATGGTCTAGATTCGGCACTTGTGGTAGAATCAGAACCTTTTTGTGTTGATAAAGATGATGATTGAAATAAACGACATTGTGATACTGAATCAAAGTAGGTCCGTGAGGGTCTCAAAAATAGTGTATTCTTGTTTTTATTATCTTCATGATATGAAGTCAAATGTAGGGTGGGAGGTGGTAATGGTGTGGATGGGAGGAATGCATTAATCGTAGCAAGTTCGTTTGAAAATGTTAAAATAGAAAACATAAACCCTATGAGAAGCTTTCGATGATGATAAACATTGTTGCTTGTGAAACACATTTTAATGCCTTTTTTTGAAAGCTCTGCTTTTTTTGTAAAGGTTTTTGTGAATTAGTTTCTTTGGATCATCACTTGGTTGGCCATTTGACACCTTGGAATTATTATGAAAGAATTCTTTGTTGAAGCTATTAAATTATTGGTAGAGATAGCTTCGACGTAAACTAACGTACTTGATGGGTTTTCAATCATGATTCTGTTTGAGATTAAATATCAGCAGACAACGATCATTGACCTAAGTTACAGCGGTAATCTCCATAAGTAAGGGAAAGTACGAGCATTGATTACGACGGACAAACAAAGTGACAAAATAACCCTAACCCTAACCCTAATGGAATTGATTTTCAAAAACTATTTTTGTACTACTTTAGATACGGTACATTTATCACACTCACAAAAAAACTGCTACACTACGTATACGTGAAAAAAATGATTCAAATAAAATAAACTCTCTGCTGATCATCTCTCAGATCCGCTGGGGATCACTGGGATAAAATAAGGTCCCACTGAAAAAGTACCGATCATCTGATCTGAAACTTATTAAAGCCTTTTCGACTTTTTGGCTTTCTTTGCCTTCTTTGTGCTGGCAACTGTAACAATCTTATCCATGACAGCTTCTTGTTCCATAACCACTGGAGGCGCTGGAGCAGATCGAACAGTTCCAGGCATGTCCTTTTCTACCATTTCAAGGTTGAAAATTGGTTCTTGGAAGCAAACCACCATAAATCGAGTATCGGTAACCTCCTGTGCAAAGGGGACAAGGTCAGCATCTTCCAAATCAAGTCCAAATTGATTTGTCCAGGGGTAATTGGTATCTGTTCCAGCAACGATACAATAGTCATCTACTACGATAACTTGTTCATTAGTGACTTGAGTTTGAGCATAAACGAAGATCTAATAAAAAGAGAGCAGCGGAGATGAAATTGTCTTTTGTCAGTAGACACACACAAAAAATATCACACAACAATTGCAATTTACTCACACCATTGTTATCAACATCCCATGGGTCAGAGATAGCATGGTAATTGAGAACACATTTCTTATTCTGCATTACCATCTTCTCATCAAGATCGTAAAGATCTACAACGCAAAGCTTATTGGCGGGCATACGAGGAGCTGGGAACATGTGTCCACCAGGAAATCCATTACGTTCAATGACAACAACCTGGAAAATTTTCAATTGTATTGTATATGATGCTTGAGATGCTATATTAAAGACAGAAAAAGAACTTTCATCATGGCTTACCTTGGAAGAAGATCCAGGGATAGGGCTCACATCGGCAATGTTTCCAGCATTCAATTCAAGTGGGTAGAAACCAATGAATGAATCAAAAACAGGCTCCGAGCCGGGGGTACAATCACCTGGAAGAACCTATGAATAACATATAATGAATTCAGGGACGAAAATGAATGAAAGCACAAGATGAATAATTTTAACAAATCAAATAGGATAACTTACACTATATACACGAACTCCAGGCTCATCGCCGAGGGTAGTATCTCCAGTCTTTTTCTCAACAAAAGCAGCAATTGTTCCATCAGCCAAGAGAGAAAATCCCTCATATCCACCAGATGGATCATGTTTGCGGTAGATGGATGCATCAACTACTGAGGAGTCAACAGCCATACAGTCATCAGCATTTGTTTCAAGTACACTAATATCACAATGTACCTTATCTCCTTTTGTGGACAAGAAGGCGCCGTTGAAATTACCTGTCTCGTCAATATCAGGAGTTCGAACAAATGGAGAAAGGATAACACCTGTCTTGGGATTAATCATAAAAATTGCAGGCATCAATTCATCTCCAACAACAGCACATTCTTGACTAAGAACAGCAAGGCCCTCAACGTCAAAATCACGTCCGGTCAATACACGCATTTTTACATAATCATCCCAAGTGGAGTCAGGAACTTTGTATGTAACTTGAATATCAGCACCATTTTCCCATTTGATATATCCATGAGGATCTTGCATAAGGGCAGTTCCAAGGTTGATAGCTTCCGTGTAGGTATCAAATTTGCTTTCTCCATGTCGGTATGTAAATGGCTTTTGAATTTTCAAATGTTGAATGTTTAATGGATAGTCAGCAGCGGTAGTAGAGGCACCATATCCATTATCGGTAAGGCAGAAGAATTCTCCAAGGACTTTTTTGCCCTCTTCGTCGTAATAGAATTCGATATCTGAAAATCCAACTCCTGGTACATAGTCCCATGGTGCCCCACCAGCTCCATTAATGTAGGTCCCAGAAGTATGATTTTGCAATTGCTCAGGGATGAATGCATTTGCTTCATAGAAAATTAATATAAAAAGAATTTGTTTACTTTGAGTGCCTCTTTTGTCTTGATAGGTAATCAAAAATAGCTTCAATTGCATAACTTACGATAGTTTAGCAAACCCACAAGGTAATGATCTTGGTAATCAGAATTCTGGGCAGCAGTAGGTGCGAGGAAAGCAGCAATGAGTGCAACGAAAGTAAACTTCATTTTATCGGTTGTCTGTAGATGATTCTTATTATTATGCTTATTTTGCAAGAAATATTAAAGATACCCTATCGCAGGAAAAAAACATTTTTTGAAATAAAAATCTTGGAGATTCTACTCTATGATTTTTGAATCCATTATCCGTTCTTGGCAAATATCTCTTAAAAGACTAAATCAGAACCTTCCATTGTCACACGAACGCCTATGCATATGTTGTATGGGAACTTTTCATTATTAAGTTTACTTAAATCATTATTTTATGTGTGGCACTTTTCTTGGAAAGAATATAATTTTATAGTACATAAATATGCGAAGATTCGGCTGGATTTGCTTTCTGATGCCAACATCTTTTAATATCTACAGTTTTTACCAAGTCACATACGCTTTCAAATGTAAATTAGACACCTGTACTGTTCACTTTACACACAAGTTCTAATGGTGACACTGGTGATATCTACAGTTTTTACCAAGTCTCGTACACTTTCAAATGTAAATTAGGAAAGTATCCGCATCATGATGTTTCTTTCATGAATCTCTCTAGAATCTTTTCAAACTCGACAGGACTGATAAACTATTTTTTTCATATGGAAGGAGAACTAATAATCATCGATTCAAAAAGATATTTAAATGAAAAAGAATCATATTTGCTATCGCAAATAAGCTACCGTACACAAGAATTGCTGTCTCAAGATTAAGAACGGAATAAGCATAACTTACAATGCCTGAAATGAAATCTCCGAGAAATTCCAACTATCACTATACGCAAAGTAGAGATATTCAAACAATGAGAGCCATAGCCATCCCTTGACAAGTTTTCCGGCGTAATGGTTGTTATTTATCAAGACGTTTGTTCCGGTATGAAAACTTCGTTTTAAAGAAGATGTACAACAATGAAAGAAAGGCTCTAAACGCACTATTTTTTGCTTCCACATAAGTTGAACTTGTAAATTTTCCCGATTTATTTCTTCAATTTGATTCGCCATTTTGTAAAGCAAGATTCATTGGTTCATTCATTTCCATCAAAATTTGAATGGCTCTTTGTTAGATGCACTATATTCCATAAGGGTATATATTTATTCCGGGGTTGTCATGATTTCATATTTTCCTTATTTCTATCCAAAATTAACTTCATTTATTTTCTTTGGAAACTCTAGGTATGGTGTTTCATCATATTCATGATAATATTATGAACAAGAAAGAACTTAACTCCTATTTTCTTCTCCAGAGAAAGAATGTGTGGGGCACAAATGAATGCTTTACTACTTGAAATAAGTTCAAGGTAACAAATAAAATTAGTTTCATTGCACGCTGCTGACTCTTTACTCAAGTAAAATAAATCATACCTTCACTCTAAGATGCTTTACCTAACTAGAAAGATCGAGTTTTATTATAACTAGCTATTGAGACCTAATTCAAATCTTCTTCAATCCATTTTGTGAAAAAAATTCCGTTGTAACTCCTGTATCTACATAATGTTTTGGCGCATTGGATGGAGAAGTCTAAGTGTTCTTCAATGTTGCATGACCCACGTGGTCTAAATTCATATAGGTAGGTGGGTACTGTACGAATGGAAGGGTGAGAATTTTCTTTATACAGCATGAAAAATATCAGAATCATATTCATGTGAATGAGGTATGTGGATAAAAATTGATTCGTATGTACTTTATTCGATGACAAACCCTGAGACATAACAATTTCATCTACTGCTCCGAAAAACTACTTTGAACACATAAAATTTAACAGAAGAGATAGTTATCCATTCCAATCACTATTATTGTTTGAAACTAAGATCGTCTTGAGGATATAGGTATCAGGACAGGCTTACAGAAAAGAACTCCATTTTTATTTCTCCTTCTACACTTCAAAATGGCAACAGATGGTGTAAATTCAACCAATGACAAGTCTAACAAAGACGTTGTAGGGGATTCATCGTAAGTCCAAGTGTCTTCTATTCTTTATCTTCAATTTATCCTGTGCAACTCTCGCAAAATATGTGGCTGGTCTTTCTAATTTATAATAATACTGATTTCCAATGTTAATATATGAATTCTTATTTTGAAAAAGAAAAAAGCAAGGTGCTTACGGAAAGATCAAGGTCCATTCCGAGTCCAAAATATCTCAGCTTCTTCACGTGGATGAAGTTTGGGCTGCCGTTACCTTACTGAAGTTCAACCCACTAAAGTCAAATCTAAGTTCTCAATATGTGATCAAAACTTATGATAAGGAAGATTTGGCATTTTGCGATGAGATTTTGGGGAAAGTATCTCGAAGTTTTGCAGCTGTAATTCGTCAGCTACCGCCACAACTCATGGTTGACGTTATGATCTTTTATCTTGTTCTTCGTGCTCTAGATACTGTAGAAGATGACATGACTGCTTTTGAAAGTAATGAAGTAAAAGTAGGTCATTTGCTAAAGTTCCATGAGACTGCTCTTGCTGACCCAACATGGCAAATGGATGGCGTTGGAGAAGCCGACGAAAAACGGCTATTGCAAAACTTTGATAAATGTCACAAAATTTACGCTGCGTTGAATCCTCAATCGCGTTCTATAATTGCTGATATCACTCATCGTATGGCTACAGGTATGGCCGAATATGTTGACAAGGTAAGCTTCTATTGTGAAAGGGAAAGCAATCTTAAATATTGTGCTTATACTGACTCTATAGGTAATTGTTATTAAATATCTATTAGGATCTTGGGCAAGGTACTACAGACGTTCCTCAATATAACAGGTATTGTCATTTTGTTGCCGGTCTTGTTGGAGAAGGTTTGAGTAGGCTTTTTCACGCTTCTAATCTTGAAAGTGCTTCTTTGGTGAAAGAACTCCATCTTTCTGACCAAATGGGACTCTTTCTTCAAAAAACTAATATTATTCGTGACTACCTTGAAGACTATGTAGATGGTCGTGCTTTTTGGCCACAGACGATATGGAAGAAGTATTCTCAATCTGGAGATTTGGGGTATTTTGCTGATCAAAGTAAAGCTGAAAATAGAGAAGCATCGAGACAATGTCTGAATGAGCTCGTTACAGATGCATTAGAGCTTGTTCCAGACTGCCTCATGTATCTTTCTAAGTTGACCTGCCCTGAGGTATTTAGATTTTGTGCTATACCTCAGGTAATGGCAATCGCCACACTGGAGAGTCTTTACAATAACCTTAACGTATTTACTGGCGTCGTTAAGATTAGGAAAGGAATGGCTTGTAAATTGGTATTGAATTCATCCAATGTGACTGAGGTCCACAATTCATTCAACGCATTTGCTAAGAGTATCGAAACGAAAGCAAAAGGGATGAAAGCGGCAGGTATAGAAGATGGTTCGTATGAACGTACTATGAAAGCATGTAAAGTTATAATTGAGCGTACTGATGAAGCTTACATTTCGAAGCGCAACAGAGGAATTCTCTACAAATGCTTCGTGCCAATGGGCGTCGTACTTGCTTCTTCTAGCTATCAACGCTATTCTAGACTTGGTGAGATTGAATCCTATGGAATATCTTCAACCCTCATTGCGTCATCTCTGGCATTCGGATGGACTTTACACTCTTTTGGTTTTGGTTCAAAATTACAAGCGGAACCCAAAAAATTATAAATAACTGATGCATCGATTACTTTATCTATCTTGTAAACTCTAGAAAGTGAATCTTAATATCACTCAAAAAAGAAGATTTTTCATGTTTTTAACATTGTCATATATTTATTTTTTATTGTTGATTTGTCATTATTCGTGAACAATTTAAAAGATCACTTTTTCTTTTTCATATTTTTTCTATTTCAGTATTTTAAAGTGAGTCTCATTTACAGTACACCCTTATTTAATAGTAAGGATGATATCCACCTCCTCTTCCTCCTCTTCCACCACCCCTGTATCCTCCACGGCCTCTGCCCCGACCACGATAACCGCCTCGAAAGCCCCTACCACCTCTACCTCTACCAGGTGCACCTCCTCTTCCACCACCTCTGAAGAAATTTGGATCATTCACTCGCTTATGTGTTACTTTCAATTGGCGGTCCTTGAAATTAGTTCCATCAAGCTTCACAGCATTCTACTCAATAAAAATGGTGGGATTGAATAAGTTTTGTGGATTTTGTAAGGAAGAATAAATAAATTTGGAATGTTTCTTACCTCCATTGCTTCCTCAGTCTGTTAAAAATGTAAGATGATAAAAAGAGAAGAGCAAACAACGAGTGTTTCCATATGCAAAAGAATTAAAAAACGCCGTCCAGATGAATACAAAAAAGAATTTCAAAGAAAAAAGAATGTAACAATAAAAGGCAAAATACAGCGGGACAGGCAAATCAAATGTACCAAATATCGCGTCATAATCAAAGATTGGCAATATTGATCTCATATGAAAGCGTTTAGACACACCTGGAACTCCAGATCTATTGAACAAAAAGAAGGAAAAACCCTGTGAGAAAAAGAAAGAAAAATAGTTTGATAGTCTTGAAATAACTTACACGCAAATCCTTTCGGTCTTCCTGTAAACTTGTCACAAACAATAGTAACACGTTCAACAGTCCCACATGGTTCAAAATGAGCTAGAAGTTCTTCTGGTGTGGCAGAGTAATCTACTTGTCCTACATAAACGGAATACCTGAAAAAATAAGGGAGAAATAAATTAATAAAGAGTCGGTATTCAATTTATGATGCGGAGATGCACATACCCATCTCTCTTTGTTCCACTCCCTGCTGCCGCTCCAGAAGTACTAGCGGACCCAGTTGCTTGCGCAGAACCACTGCTGGTTGCTCCTGTACTCGCAGACGCTGAATCTTTGTGCTGTGAATTCAATTCTTCAGTCTGTTTTGCAATTCTGGCAGCTTCTTCCTCCATCTTACGAATCTCCTCTTGAAGCTTGACAAGATCATCTTCTTCATCGGCTAGTCCCTCTGCGGTTGCTTCGGTTTCTGTCGTTGTCGCGACAGCAGATTCAGCATCCTTTGTGTTTTCTTCACTGGTACTCATACTCAATATGTAAAACAAAGGTTATAAAATCTGAGTGCGGTTTGTAAAGTAAAATCTATCACAGTATTATGAATATTGTTGGAAATGAACAAGCTGGCTAATGCTCTGGGTATTTCAAAGGTTTAAAGTGATATAGAAAAATTCGAAACCTGTGCGCCAACTATTTGTTGAACGTCACACTGCTGTCTATCTCCTAAAAGAATATCTACTAACAGCAGTTATTAACGGTTGATTTTTGAGGGAATTGAAACTTGTGTTCTATTGGTATATCACATACACAAAATTCTACACACGTACGCACAGACGATAAAAGTTCTTTTTTTCAACATCTTGAGCCTAATTTTAAAAGTTTGAGACTTAACATCTATTTGAGGTAATTATGATATTAAGTAATTATGTGTGCGGGATATGTACGTACGTACAACACCCCCCTTTCGTCATAGTGATTAAATTATGTCATGATTGTCGCTACTTACTAGTTCTTGTTGTGTTCGATGTTTTTGGGGAATGGAAGTCATATATGATGAACGCTTCTGGTGAGTAATTTGGTGTGTTTCTTAGAGTTTGTGGGCTTTTTGCTGTTTTTGCTTGTATTGTATTAGGTGATAATGGGTCAGTGACAATGGTGTCTCGAAGTTGTATGAAGTGAGTTACATCTTTATCTTCTTTAGTAAACATGTCTGCTGGGTTGATTTTTCCTGCAACATGCTCTATCTCTATAA
>Ga0209092_10003097_pt1 | contig 14722 bp, 14 predicted proteins | sample FraStrMetagenome_FD_187446 | JGI IMG/M metagenome (GOLD analysis project Ga0209092, IMG submission 187446) | Marine eukaryotic phytoplankton communities from Arctic Ocean - Fram Strait ARC3M Metagenome (SPAdes) (version 2) | ecosystem: Environmental > Aquatic > Marine > Oceanic | place: Fram...
CTTCTCCGCCGTGCTTGCTAAAAAAATTGTAATGATAGAAAGTATTCAGAGTTTCTCATACGACTAATCTCTAAATTCTTTCCCCAAAGGTGTTTGGGAGTCAATTTACATGTTAGTTGGAAGCAACTTCCTGGAATCATTGTGTCACACTTCTTGTTAACGTTCGAAAGGATTCGATTTTACGAAAAAGCAGCGATGAATCTGGATGGATCACATCGAGAAGTTGTTTGTATCATACATTGTAATCGTTTGCAAGCATGCAAATCCGCACAAGCCTCGACCATACTTCAATCTTTCAGTCCATTGAAAACCTTTCTGGAAAATAAAGATAGATGCCATTAAATAAAATTTATTGACTGCACTTGTTTGATATCTGTGTCAAACCAAGTTTTAATGTTTCACCTCTTGAAAGCATATTATACAAAACAATTTACGGATTTTCAACATTCTTATTCAAGCGTAGCATGTTAGTTACTTTCGAGAAATATAAGACTCCTCTAGAGTTCCAAAGAGCTATAATATCATGTCTTAATTCAGAGATAAGCTATAGACTTTTTCAATGACGATTCACGATTCATCGACTACTTTTGTGCGGCGATGTAGCATCAAACAATTACGGCATGTATGAAGCGAACTTCTGCTTCTCTACAATACAAAAGCTATTGATCCTAAATTACAATTAGTCCAACGATAGAGAGCTTTCTGCTTCGTTAGCGACAAAGCATTACGGAAACACCGCGGTTTCCTTGCTTGTTTGGACCCGAAGATTATCAGAGGGAGCTGCAAAAGATGATTCAAAGTCTAGGCTTGGTGTTCTAAAATCTCTAAACATATCATCTCTCATTGACCTTATATTAAAACCAAGGAATAAACTGCAGCCCAAACATTCCACCGAAGCTTACAATACCAAGAATTAGAGGAGACATAAAGCCCCAAACAGGAAATACCGCACGAATAAATAAAATAAACGTAACGACACCAATCCCTGTCATCGTTGGTATAACACTACCGGTAGTATAGTTCGTTCATCGATGTGTTAGCATCATACACTATACAAAAATTTAACACTACAACCGTACCGTACCTTGGACAATAAACCTCCCACGGAGCTCGAATCTTTAAAATCTTATCCACGTACACAACAAGATACAGCACAAAGACAACATTCACCGAAAATCCCAAAACAGCCACAAGCAAGCACGGTCGATATATTTCAGGATGATGAAATAACGTTATAAAAAAGTTAGTATGTCGAATTGTAAGATACGCAGCACCCACCCAAAGCAACGCCTGAAATTTATCGCTTAGACGTTCCGATCTTGTGCGAGTACATGTATGTCCGCTGCCGATGCTGGAACTTCTCGTCCTCGTGGCATTCGTTTTATTGGGAGAGTTTATTCCATCCGATGATGACGATGTGGATAATCGAGTGTATGTCACATTGGCACTGGTGTTGCTGGTGGTTGTAGCGTTGGCCATGATGGCGCGTTTGTTTGTTGGTTCGTTTGTTTTTCTTTTTTGTGTTGTTTATGTGCTCGTCATTCGTATCTTGTCATCATCTCTCTCTCTCTCTCTTGCTTGCTATTGCTAAGCTCTCTTGCTCTTGCTGGAGTCTCGAGATCGAAGCATTCAGCTTCCTATTCTCTCTGGAGGATACGCTAAGTAAGCTAAGAAACGTTAATATAGTAAAGTACGTACTTTGACTATTGACTGATTGCCAGTTGCCAGGAATAATCGAAACATTTTATTGCACCGGTACGTACGACTTTTATCTTTTTTTTCTTCTCTCTCTTGAAGACGACTCTCCTCTCCTTTACAGAGAGAGGTAGGTTGGTGGTTCCTGTGGTCGATAGCAACGTTTTCCTTTTTTCCCGTATTCTATCCAGTTCTTGTACGGAATCAATCAAATAAACGAAATGAAATTTCTAGCATCTACGATTGTTTCATTACTAATTGTTTCCAATTCGGAAGCGTTCGTAAGAAATGGAGGCGAAAGTAGACTGGTATCGACGAAACTATTCGGAGACAAAAAGTATGTAATTCAAGACGCCTTTCGAACTTTGACGGGAAAACTCAGTCATTCACCAGAGATAGTTCTACCGCAGCCGACTGATCCAACAGCTCTACTTCTGCTTTCCAACAGTATTACTTTGCTGTCGGAAGGACTTCGAAAGAAAGCTAAAGCAAGCACCGCGTGGATATCAAGTAGTAATTTAGAGAACGTGGCAACGTTTGTAAATGAACAGGAGGATGCGAGAGGAAATTTTCCTGGTCCATTATCAGTGATTTATTGTGGTCCAGCGACATCTAGTGAGACTGCATTTTCAGCTGACGACGTCGCAAAAACTGGAGTTTCTGGAGTGGTTTTACCTATTGAAGGAGTCATGAATAGTGCTGACGACGACATGTCCTTGGATAAATATAGTGAAATATTCCAAGCATATGTATCGTCAAATCTCGAAGTAATTCCAGAAGTGACTTTGGGATTTGATTATGCCCCTGAGTGTAACGTTAAAGAGTTAGTGGACACAATCACGAAAGATTTATGTGGGAGCGATGAGCCAGCTGCTATCCTTCTTTCTGTGGATTCTGGAACCATTGAAGGGCGCCGCTCAGATGAAGATGAAGACATCGTAGTAGTGGATGATGAGAAGATCTCGCTTCCAAATATTCCAAAAGATGTCAATAAACGAATCCCTATCTTGGGGAGTGTCAATTGTGCCGCAAACATAATTTCTCAATGTGCTCCAAAATTCAAGTCCTCTGGTTTCAGTGGCACTGTTTTGAGGGCTGATTGCGTTCCAGGGGGCTCGCGCATAAATCCTGATTTAGGTTTTGTGGCTGAGTTTTGGGAATATATTGTATCGGATTTGAAGAGTTTGAGGAGCAAGTCATTTGGATTCCGAACAAAGACGGAAGGCTTGAAGTTGAGAAAGGATCTTCCATCCGAATGGGCGGTAAGGACTCAAAACGTAGCAATTACTTACTACTTTCGTCACTGATATACATACTCAAATTTTTGTTTTCTGTTTCACAGAACTTGCAACAAGATGTCGCGCAGTCTGGTGCTCTAGGCGCAACATCTGTTCAACAAGATCCTTCTTATAAAGGCGAAGACGGGGGAACATACCAAGGGTTTTAATATAATCAATATAAGTTAATCCAGATTCAAGTTTTCACTCGTGTGCTTAGCTTATTGAAGAGCAAGGAATCGATTGTCTTGATGTCTATATTTTCAAATTCAGTTCTTAAGTAGTCCAATTCCTACCAGAATTCACAACATCTTCTTAATTCATAACTTTCTCACGAAGTCTATTGTTTTTGTGTTTGATACCCATATCTAGTTTGGATCGCAGGCAATGAATGATTCATACGTAAAATTTAACAATTTTATTGAAAAGTACAGGAAATCGAAGAACTACTTTGATCTTTTCTGAAAAGATGAGGAGGTATAATAGATATAGAATAAGTCATTCTGACCTATTAAAATTTTTTTGAGGAACTAATTACACATATCGCTTCAATGCAAATCTTTTATTTCATATACCGGTAGTTATGAATATCTCATTCCAGGAGTTGGTGCACACCTTAGGAATACGACGCCGGCTTACCACTGAAATGCGTTCGTCCTAATCATCACAAGGGGAAACGCACAACCACTAGGATGGATGCGGTTCAGATGAATAGCGAACTCGTCAATGTCACAAACATCATCTTGATTCCAATATTACAGCTGAATCCTTCGCTACGCATCCCGACTGACTTCTTACTTATTAGTACACCTATACGTGTACGGTCAATAAAGTTGTATTACCAATAGGAAAGGTAAAATATAACATGTACTTCGAAGTATTGACGCAGGCATTTACAAATACCGGCATATGAAAAAGTAAATACCGGTAGTCAGACACACCAGAAGATTCACATCGACATCAAGCGAAGGTCGCGTCAACCAAATTTGCAGGTTGCATGTTGCATGTAGCAGGAACTTTTACTGTATTTCATGCGTCGAAGTCCGAAGGGCGGTTGGAATAATAAATATTGCATAAAGCCCTTAAGTATCATGTCCGTTAAATAGTTTGAAGAAAACTTATCGTATTAGGGATATATTTTGGGCGACATTTGTGAGTCGTGGATTGCACTCAAAAGGTATTATAGGATTTCGTTACACGTTTTTGAGCGCAGCGGTTACTCGCCTAAATCTCGCAAAACTTGAGGGGAAAAGGCGATCATTAGATCGCTTGACAGAAGAACAACAGTCTACAGTAACGAATGGAACAAATCAAATAGACATAAGCTTAGTCCAAATCCTCAGAGAGAGACTAACAAGAAAAAATAATAGTATGACCTCTCTCGCACCATCCAATACAAGGAGACCGCTTGGTAATCTTTCCAATCATCATCGTAAGTCGACACAGAATATTTTGAATGGTAAAAACCAACAAAGACAGAATGTCCAGAAAGCTGCGCCAATCAAACAGACTTTATATTATCCATCATCTAGTAAGGAAGAATTTGTTGAGATTGAAGAAGTTAGAAGGTCACGTGAAAAGGATGAATATGGTAATCCTAAGTTTACCTCGTTACATCGTTATCTGAGAGGAAAAATGTTGGTAAGTTACGACCACCATATGTTGACGGCTACGATATCTTTTTACTCAATATATCTCATAATTAATAATTGGTATGGTCCTCTATAGGGTAAGGGAGGTTTTGCAAAGGTTTATTTCTCAAGATCCATCGAAACAAAGAAGGAGTATGCAATCAAGATAGTAGCGAAAGCAAACCTGACCAAATCGCGTGCTAGGGCAAAACTGCAGGCAGAAATTCGGATTCATCGCACATTGAAACACGAAAATATTTGCGAGTTTAAGCATTTTTTTGAAGATGGATTGAATTGCTATATATTGCTGGAGCTATGTCATAACCAATCGATGAACGAATTATTAAAAAGACGCACTCGTCTAACAGAACCAGAAGTCTTGTATTTCATGAAACAAATTGTGAGAGGAACTAAATATATGCATGGGATCAATGTGATTCATCGTGACTTGAAGCTTGGTAATCTATTTTTAGACGCCAATATGAATGTAAAAATTGGTGATTTGGGTTTGGCAGCTAAGTTGAAACATGCAGATGAACGCAGGAAGACTATTTGTGGAACACCCAATTATATTGCTCCAGAAATTATTGACGGAAATAACAAATTGGTTGGACACTCGTTCGAGGTAAGTTTTGTATTATTTCTGGCTTCCTTGATTTAATCTGATAGGAAATCTTTGCAAAAAAGGTTGATCTTTGGTCCATTGGGGTTATTATGTTTGCTTTGTTGTGTGGCAGACCTCCATTTGAGTCAAAGGATGTGAAATCAACTTACAAGAGAATCCTCGATATTCTGTACGCTTACCCTGATTCTGTATCAGTATCAAACAATGCAAAGCACGTCATCGATTCTTTGCTCAAAAAAGAACCTGAAGGCCGCATGCCACTTGATGAAATCTTATTACAAACTGCTTTTGATGACCGATATACATTTATTCCGACGTCTCTTTCTCATGATATCTTGATCAGAGAGCCGGTATGGGGCAACGAAAATGTGATTACCCCCGCTCCACAACCCACGGAATATAATCCGGCAAAGCTTCTTCCAAGCTTCTCGACAAAATCTAACCCACAGGTGAAATCACTCAGTCGTACTTCATCGAATAATCAGGATCTAATTCATGCGAATCATCAGGGAAAGCTTTTAGAAAAAAAATTGTCTGAACTTGATGCTCGTGATAACGAGCCGAATGAACAAAGAGGCATTACAAATCAAAGACGATTCGATATTTACTCAGGTGAAAGTGACAAAGAAAATGGTGGAAGAGAGGAGCGAGAGAATAATCCATCACGCACGTCATTTTCAGTCCGTGAAAAGAGATATGCATGTTCCTCTTCTAGTTTGGCTCGCACCTCATCTTCTTCGACTGTACAAACCAGACAAACCTCGAACGATGTTTTCGAATTGACCTATCAGACAAAGAAACTATCATTGAATGATAAGAAGGAGCGTGATTTTGAACGGAGGGACAGTGCCGTTTCATCTGCATCACGATCATCCATTATCAAGGAAAAAGCTAACTCCTCGACAAAGCGGCAGTCATTTACATCTACTTTATTGGAGAAAAGCACTGCAACCAAAACACTTATTCCGACAACCCTTTATACAGAAAGGAATGATCCTGCGACACAAAAGGTACGAAGTTCAACAAATAAGGATATTGAATTAGATTATCTTGAAACTATGCACAGCCGCCTTGTTCGTGCGGAAAGAATACAGGCAGGGGAATCTATTAAAGTAATGTCACCCCAACCAAAAGCTAATGAGGGGTGTGCAAAGAAATGGGTGAAACGTTACGTAGACTACACAAGTAAATATGGTCTCGGTTTCATGCTCAATGATGGAAGCACTGGTGTATGCTTCAACGATTCAACAAAAGCAGTACTGTCATCAGTAAATGAGAACTTTAGCTACGTCGAACGTAGACGATCAAGGCAAGAAGAAGTCATTCCTGAGCATTACACCCTATCAAATTACCCAGCGTCATTGGAAAAGAAGGTTCTTTTGCTGAAACACTTTCGTAATTATTTGACAGAACAAGAAAAATCTTCGCATTCCAGTAGTGAGTGTACAGATGCTCGCGACGAAGAGAGTATGTCTCAATATCGAGACTGTTATGAAGAACGAGAAACCATTGAAAGACAAGATGAGCTTGTATATGTGAAAAAATGGTTCCGAACTAGGCATGCAATTTTATTTCGTCTCAGCGATCGAACAGTACAAGTTGTATTCTTTGATCAAACAGAGATCATTTTGTCAGCAGGCGCTCGACTCGTAACGTTCGTGGACAAAAAGTCTGAACGGACAACATTTTCATTAAACAATTTATCTGCCCAAGTCAATAGCGAAGTGGCGAAACGCCTCCGATATGCGAAAGATACGATGCATCGTTTAATAACCGGTCAAACGCCAGATGTAGCATGCTGAGATGTTTCTGATTTTTACCATAACTTCATTGTATTTACTATCATCAAATTTTATGCACGTTGCATATAATATTTCATATAGGAAAAAGACTCAATTTAGTCAATTAACCGGCGAGCGGACGAATATTCATAACTTATTCATAGACAAATAATATGTAATGGTATTCAATTTATCCTTATAATTATTTTAAGGTACTTTGAACCTGTTTCTGCATAGGTCCAAGATCCATCATATTAAAGGGAAATGATGGTGCATAGATCCATTCACCCATATCATCAAGATCATATGCGGCATAGAAGAAAGAGTCTAGGAGTTTCTCTCTTCCAGTCATGTCAAGTTTTTTATCAGCTTCCGCAAAACGGGAGACTTTGTACTCACTATTCCCGAAATCATAACCTGGACGCCACCATTGCGCAAGCTTCTTGGTGTTACGAAGAATTACTGCATCGCTGAAGGATAGGTAATCAGTGTCAAACACTAAGTTACACTTAACTTTCGGAGCAAGTTCAGCCTGAAATTCAAAAAATTTAGAACATTGATCTGATATGGCAAATGTAAATCAAACATTCATTCCAATTACCTGACGGACCATTCCCGCGTGAGGAAATGCGTGATGAACAGCATGCCACCTCTCCTCTACGTTATCGGGACATGACCGAAGTCCGCGTGCGAAATCGAGGCGAGGCATGGGTTTCAATAACAAGAAGGAGTTGTTCGCCGGGTCATGGGGCTTACCATCACGGCCATCTACAAGTGCATGTTGCATATACTCATTAGATGCATTAAACACAAGTGTTCTTGTAAGATGCGGAATCCAGAACAAAAGAACTCCTGCGGTACTATCCCACATTGTCAAAGAAATACCGACTGATAACGACACACACCAAGCAAGAACCATGCGGATAGCCATTGCAGTGTCTCCATTTCGAACGTGGTGTAGAGGTCCACGTACATACCACTGCAAAGGAATGTCGGCAACAAAACAAATAAAATTAAAAAAATTGCGTTCAAAGAATGTAACCCCCTGAATATCATTAGGTCCATTCGACTCCTTGTGATGAATTTTAACATGATGACAAAACCAGAAAAGAGGAATGAAGCCGTGCATCGGCTCTATAACATTCATGCAAAAACTATTCAAAATATCATATTTGAACATGTGATTATTTTGATTGTTCGAAATACGCTTGTGTGCAACATAGTGCAAATCATTTACACCCGAGACAAAGAAGAAGCCCATCCAGAAACAGTGCATCATCAAAGGTAGCATTAAACCACCAATATTCTTGCTACGCAAATAAAGCATAGCTCCCCAATACGAAAAATCGCCAATCACGATTAGTAAAATAGCGGCAAAGTGTACGTAATTCTCTTTCTTGTTCAAAACCGCTTCCGAGATAGTTTTCAACCACTGAACCTTTGGCTCACCTCCTATCGGATTCAAAAATTCCACCATCATCCTCTCATAAGCTCCACCAGTAGCAGAATCAATGACATAGCATACCATAGCCGCCCACTTTATACCTACAATACCCATCCAAATCTTTGCAAAAAAATACCAAGAAGCAAACATCATCCAAATTGGCATCCATGCCATTTTCACCAGTTTGGACGGTCCGCGCGGTCTCCTTGAGTGCACAGAACTGCATCCATCTTGTGATGTGCTGGTAGTTGTAGAGGCTTCAACTGCAGTGCCCTTATTGTTGGATTTCATAATGGAGGTCGAGATAGAAATAAATTTCACTTTGTATGCTTCGTTTCCTGCTTCGGCTTCGGGACTTACGTGATCCAAAACATCCGAACTCGAAAATCGAATTTGATTTTCGCGGAACGTGGTTCGTGTGTGTAGAGTCTACGTGTATTGTGTAATGTACATGTACAAAATTAGCTACGTACGTTAAGTGGTTCAAAGCGAACTTTGAAGTCTCGGTATCATTTTTTGAAGAGGTACACTACACTATATCGCGATAGAAGGAACACACCCATTCTTATCTCCAACCCAATACCCAATTCAACTTCATTAACATCATCATCATCATCATCATCATCATCATCAAGATCAACATCACAATTGAAACATGTCCGTGGATGAAAACAGTCGACGCAACCTCGAGCACCGTCTACTCCGAGCCGCTGAAACCGTCACAAACTGGACCAAAGCGGATACCGAACTCCTCTCAGAGGCACGATCGCTTGTACCCTTTGACGAACTGCTGTCCACGCGTAATAAGTATGTTCGCGACGATGATGTGAAATATATGCACCCTACCGATACGGACGTGCTTCTCTTGAAGCGTATGACGTTATGGTTTCAGAAAGATTATATGACATGGGTGAATTCGCCAAGTTGTGAAATGTGTGGTTCGTCGTCGGATGTGAAGTCGAATGGCATGTCCGGTCCGGTGACGGAGGAGGAAGTTCGAGGAGGTGCTAACAGGGTAGAGCTGTATGGGTGTGGTAATTGTGGTGCGGATGTTCGATTTCCGAGGTTTAATGATGTGAAGGCTCTGATGAAAAGTAGGCGAGGGCGGTGTGGTGAATTTGCGAACTTGTATGGTTTCTTTTGCACTGCGGTTGGTTTTGAAACTCGATATGTATACGATTTTACGGATCATGTGTGGACGGAAGTTTGGAGTAATAGACTAGGGAGATGGATTATGGCAGACTCGTGTGAGGGAAAAATTGATGAACCGAGTATGTACGAGAAAGGATGGGGCAAAAACTTAAATGCCATTTTTGGCTTTTCTGTTGATTCTTGCGAAGAAATTACAAAACGATACACTAGAAAATTTGATTCTGCCGATTTTCAGCAAAGGCGTGCTCAATGTTTCGGCGTTTCCGCCAACATCAACATTGACGTGTTGGTAACAATGGTTGTTAGTGCTGTTGACTCACATATCCGATATCAAAATGGCAGACTTAGTGCATCGCGAGTTAACGAGTTAGAACGTAGAAAATCAGCTGAGCGCTCATTTTTTGCTAAATGCCAGAGCGAAGCATGGGATGATGCCGGCACATCAGAAGGACGAATAAGTGGTTCACTTTCTTGGAAGGTGGAAAGAGGAGAAGGTGGAGATCGGGGAAGAATGACACCGTCATCCTCAAGCAAAGTAGGAAGCGCATCGCCAAAACCTGAGGTAATAACTATTGATCCATATCTATTGTCAATGTCATGCAAAGAAGTGGAGATTATTGTCAAAGCATCCCGCAGCGATTGTGATGTTACCTCCATGTATGAATCAGCAATAACCATCAATGGATCCTTTTGTGCTGCAGGGTGTAAGGGTTTTCATGCTGTTGTTGTTGAAGAAAACGTTGGGTGCGTTTTGAATCGTGGAGTTTTCTTTGACCCGACAAGCTTCCTCGATTTTGTCCGGTTGATTCCAAATGGAAGGATTATTGTTTGCTGTACGATAGGGTCAACTTGGAATTCCACTTTATCTTTGGAGATTTTGAATTACTTGTACAATTTTCCATATAAAATGTGTGATTGTTTTGCATATGTTGGTCAAGTTGGTGTCGCTTCAGAATGGACCTTGTTTGACGAGTCTTATATAAGCATATCTTTGAAGTTGGAAGAACGAGAATCACATTTCAGTCTTGCAACAGAAAAGCAGTCGATTCCATTTCAAGTCTCTTGTCGCGTTTCCGACGATATCATGTCGCTAGATATGCAACTTGTTGCTTCAGAAGACCAAAAAATAGCAGCTGGCAAAAATGCCCTTAAATTACTGGGTTCGAGATACGTTGGGTTTACTTCTCGGAATGGGCGACCAATCTATGTATTAACTGCCGATTGTTTTCCCTTGCAATATTCCTCTAATAGTGAATGGACTACTTATCACTATTTACCAAGTGAACTTCAAAATGCCACAAAGGTGTGTGATAAGAAAAATTACAGGAAGAATAACATGAATATTTTATATGCAATTATCTTAGTATCTTTTATTGTTGAATACTTCAAAAGGAACTTCCAATGTATGTGTATCCAGTTGAAAGTGAGTACTTTGTCGAGATCCTAGGGCAAAACTTGATTGCTTGTGGAGGAGATCGTGTTGAAACCCGGGAAGCTGTCGAAAACAAACGGTTTATCGGTTTATATTTTTCTGCGCACTGGTTAGTATCTCTCCTTTAAATGCATGCATAATGAATTCATCCTCAATGAGACTTTTCTGGATAGGTGCCCTCCCTGCCGAAGATTTTCACCACTTCTAACTGAATTTTACAAATGTCATAAAGAAATGTATCCAAATGATTTAGAAATAGTTTTCGTATCTTCTGATCGGGATTTGAAGAGCTTCGACGAATACTTTAGTTCCATGCCATGGCTCGCGTTGCCTTTCGAGAACAGAAACTGGGTAGAGAAGGTAAAGAGAAGATTTGGAGTTCGTGGAATCCCGTCGCTTGTAATCTTAGATACTATTTCAGGAAAAGTTGTTTCCCGCCAGAGCGCTAGGAACGAAGTTGTACAATATAATGGTGACACCACGGTAGTACTTGCTACATGGTCGGCAAGTTTACCTTCAGAGTCTATAGAATTGGTCGAAAACATAAAGTTATCTATGGAAGAACCGATTCTCGATAAAGCTGTTAACAAGCGTGAAAGGTATCTGTTCAAAGATGATATGAATAATATCGATAATGTGAAGGTAAGAGTAAATAACACTAATGGGTTCCTTTCACTAATGCAGTCTTTCCAATCTGAAACTAGGTTGATGTCAATCCAAGCGATAGGATAAAGGAGATATTCGATTACTTCATCAAACTGAACAGATCGCCAAATGAAGCAGCAGCAGAAGCGATAAAATTCTTCGGAGAAGAGTCGAAACGAAGCAATGTCTTTCTCCCCTGGAAGGGAACATTACGACCAAAACAATCAGTATCTGTACCCATCGAACTCAACAATTCCAATAGTATTAAAGAATTGATCGGAATTAGCCTCAAGTATGTTACAAAAGCAAGAGAAAATCCAAGCAATTTTAAATATCGTATTATCAAGATCGACAACAAAGTCTTTGACACAATAACTGCGAAGCCATCAGGACTGCAAACCCTCATTAGCCGAGGATTTTCGATGTTTTCTACTGAAGAAAATTTTTACGTTTCCATTCCGCTAGCAGCAGATCTTGATTCTTTGATCGAAAACTTTTCTATTTGAAATTAGTTGTTTTTGTTTCTGGTCCAATTCTTGTTTAGTATATAGGAGTCAAATAGCAGTATTTCGCTAGTGCTTTTGCATATACCGCTACGATCATCAACGTTTTTTCGCAGATTGTGCTCTTACGCTTCGAATTCCATGGATTACTCTAGGAAAGATGAAATTTCTTTTCCTGAATGATGATTTGAAGTCTATTTTAATTTTGAGAATTGTGAAGACAAAGCGCTGCTTTTACGAGGGAAAAATAGTACACACGAATTACCAGAAATGTTTTTCCTGGTGAGATTTGACAATTACTTTTCAATGACTAGCCTGAGGTAAAAACATAAATACATAAAATGCTTTAGAACTAGATTATTCTTATTTTTATCTTTGACTTTTAGCAGATATAAAAATTGAATCAAATGAAAAAGTTCAACGCGATAACTAGAAATCCGTAAAAAATCATCCATGGGTCTTCATGTTAATTTTTGTGTGAGTAAATTTTTGTGGGGCTTCGGTGTGGGGAAAGTTCTACGCAGTCTGCGCTGAATTTGCCAGTGGTACTCTTATTTTTCCTAAACTCAAACCTTATTTTATTAACATGTACTAATTTGGGATAAATTGTAATTCTTATTTTGGGACGGAGGATTACAGGATGTACTGTATTTAACGGCGGTACATACAAACTTTTTACAAACACGTATTGCATCAACTTACAAGAACTAACATATTTCATCCACATTCGTACCTTCACGAAAATTTATTTTGATTGGACAAAATGGATCGCTATTTATGTTTTGAGTTTCGGAAAGTTCATGCCATGGCCATTTACGTTTCGCTTCGTTACACCTATTGACTTGATTGACGCGTGATCCCTCGCTAGGGATGTCTAAAGAACAAATAGAACTATCTTCCACACCAACCTTCCAACTTTTTTCGGGTAGACTTGAACACGAAATTGGTATCATTTCAGGCGAAGAGTACAGATAATTACGAGCTCGTGTTTGTTTTTGCTGTGAAACCGAAGGGAATGTTGTTGGACGGTTGTCACTTAAATATCCACTCAGATGATTCGACATCATGGTTTTATCACTAGATGTATGACTTTCGTCATTTATGTAGTCATGATTTAAATAAGAACCGTTCGATCTGACAACATTGCTACAACTAGGAAACCTCGTAGGTTGTGGAGCAGGGATCGAAATAGATGCATTTGACGCAATATAGTCCCACCTATTACTTTTCTGTGCCTTGGATTTTGACTCGGCAGGTTTCGTTCTGTTCTTGCTAACCTTCCGCTTCATTTGGGTGCAAGCATATGGACGACTTCTTGAAAAGAGCTTAAATAACCAGTAGTTGTTCTACGTTAGTTTGCCATCATAAAATTAAGTTATGATCAACTCAGACCTACTTACAGGATGTTCGTAATATATACCTTTCCGATCCTGGCGTTCTTTCAAAAAATCTAAAGAGGTAAGCGGATAGAAGTAATCAATATGATCCCGTTCGATCCTAAAGATAGACTCACGACGTTTAAATCCCCAACCATTAATCTGCCGAGCAAAAGAAGAATACTTCTTGGTACCAAAATGATTGTGTAGTATATGTTTCACCAATTTTTCACGATCACGAATTCCAAATGATTGGCCGTCATATGACCAACACAAACACTCATGATTACGTGGGTCGTTTAAAATTTTAAACAACTTTACAGGAAAGGTCTGTCGAACATTCTCCAGAGTCGCACCCTCTAAAAATGATGATTGCTCGGTGACAGGAACAGGGCCAGATTTCATATTTGCGGAATATTCCATTTTGTGTGAATCTTCTATTCGAGAGATTTTACAAGTATAATAATATGTAACCAATGAGATGAAGCAGAAAAATAACAAGCATTAACGGAAGACATGAATATGGCCTCATGCAAAAACCATTGTCATTCCGTCAACTTCTTAAACATAGACCAATACAATATTTACCAATTTACGGAAGGGAGGGTGAAGTCGACGTGCTTTATTCAAATCGGTTGTTTTGAATTCACGTTGTGCTGGACGTTGTATGTGCGATGTTGCAAGTTTCTTCACAGCTGGTATATCGGAACTTTCTATTAAGAAGGTACACATATAGCATATCCCTGAAGGCCATAGGGGGTACGTAAAAGAAAAAAGTAAGAAAACGGTGCTTCGACTACCGTAGGTTCCCGCATGCAAGAAATGGGAAACTTTCGCTTTTCCACTGTTGATAAGTTTTGTAGAGTGGTTCACCTTTTAACCCTTCTAGGACCGAAAATCCTTATCCCCCCGTATACGGGGGATAAGAGACGCATTTTGATTGGTTGAAATTTCTTCGCAGAAAGCTAAATTTCTGATGATTGCTATAAGTATTTACGAATACAACCTCTCATCTGACACTTCACTCTTTCAACGAGAAAATTGCAAAATTCTGGAATGACCTACCTCAAAATTGCAAAATTCTGGAATGAAGTCATCCAAAATGACCCTATTATATAGACAAATTACTATTAGCCACAAATCATAAACAGACAATTTACT
>Ga0209092_10003099_pt1 | contig 14718 bp, 10 predicted proteins | sample FraStrMetagenome_FD_187446 | JGI IMG/M metagenome (GOLD analysis project Ga0209092, IMG submission 187446) | Marine eukaryotic phytoplankton communities from Arctic Ocean - Fram Strait ARC3M Metagenome (SPAdes) (version 2) | ecosystem: Environmental > Aquatic > Marine > Oceanic | place: Fram...
CCCCAAAACCCCAAAACCCCTGGAGTTGATTATTGAAATATTTGTATTGGATGTAGTAACGGTTAATATAATAGAGGTTTGAAAAAAGATTCATATCATTAGCGCCTGATCATTAATTCATTCAATTCTGAGTCGTTTAATTTTATTCAAAGTCCTGGTGCCAGTTACTGTTTAAATTATAATAACACATTAGACAAAATCAATTTGCTTTACCTTCCATATTGTCTAAGCACTAATGATTATGAATAACAGGACCAGATTTATGGTCGAGAATATGTCTGCAGCGTTCGATGTGCCGTCCCACTCCGTGCAGGTAAGTATCACGACTCAGTGCGTGGAGGCTGTAACTCTGTGTTGGCGGGAACTGATTCAGAGGCTACGGTCACTGAAGAAGTTCATAACTGACACCTTCTCAGAAGCATAGAACATCTTAACTTAGCGCGTCTATTTGTCGTATAGGAACATACCATTCAGAACGAAACCTTCGCCCCCATGATCAAGGCGTGGATGAACGGAACAGGCCCCCCACAGCTGTTCGTTTACTACCAGCCCCCCCAGCGCATGAACGACTCCGGTGAGATTGTCAACATCTCAGACCACTACCAGATGTTTGTGACCGACGGTAAGTTTTCATACGTTCACGGTTAAATCGATGACGCCACTTTTAATTGGTTTGAATAAAAAGGGACGACAATCGATTTAAATTTGCCGTGGTTTAAATATATGGCTTTCTTAACGCTGCTTTCAAATGTTTAGGTGAGGGCCTCAAGCTAACCGGCAAGGGATGCTATTTCCTTAGATGCCTGCCTCCCAGCCAACCCATCAACGACAAGCAACAGTATGATGCTGAGGTGCTTTTCGGAGAAGTACACTGCAACTCCGTGCAGACTCTGAACACTCTCATTAACAACGTCTACAAGCCACTCGTTGACAAGCTTCCCCAAGAAGACTGGGGTGTTTGTGAGATTGAGCAAAAGCGTGATTTCGGCATCGTTTTCGAGAAGTTCGCCAAAGAGCTTCAGGAAGCGCTCCGCTCGCTCAGCAGCAACCTCGAACTTGAGAAGTACGACGAAAAATGGAACGATAATATCTCTAACATCCATACTTCAACCCGTATTAACCAAGATATGATCAACGAGTTCATGGCTATTTTCCAGAGCTGGTCGGTCAAGATCGAGTCTGCTATTGATGAGCAGGACAACCAGCGCGTCAACGAGAAGGACGAAGGTCCCCGTGACGAGCTTGAGTACTGGAAATTCCGCATGCGCATGCTCACCACCATCTCCGAGAAGCTGAAGTCCAAAAACTGCAAGACTGTCGGTGACGTCCTCACCGCCACTTCCACCAACGAGGCTAACCGCCACGCTGACAGTGGAATTTACCTCGCTCTCTCTAACTGGCGCTCCATCGAGTTGAGAGTCACTGAGAACCTCAACGAGGCCAAGGACAACGTCAAATACCTCCAGACTCTCGAACGCTTCATCGAGCCCCTCTACGATGGCAATCCAGTTACCATCAAGGAGACCCTCCCCGTCCTGATGAACTCCATCAAGATGATCCACACCGTTGCCCGCTACTACAACACTGACGAGCGCATGACTGGCCTCTTTGTCAAGATCACCAACCAGATGATCATCAACTGCAAAAAGTACATTCTCGGATTCAAGGGTGCCGGCACCGTCTCCAAGAAGTCCTCCAAGGGCTCTTCCGCCATGGACGACAGCATTCTTTGGGAGCAGGATCAGATCCCCCATGACGAGCTCATCGTGGTACTCAAGCAGTGCCTCGAGCTGCACGAGACCTACCTCGCGCAGTACGAGTTCACCAAGAAGAGATTGGAGCACATGCCCAAGACCAAATAGTTCGATTTCTCGCCTACCAAGATTTTCGGCAGATTCGACCTGTTCCGTCGCCGTGTGACCAAGCTCATCGATCTCTTCTCGACCATCCAGCAGTTCAAGACTCTCGAGAAGCACAACCTCGAGAACATCCAGCCCATCCTGAAGACTTTCCAGGGCTACGTCACCAAGTTCAAGAACAAGAACCACAGACTTTTGGAGTACAGAGACGACAGATTCGACCGCGACTTTGTTGAGTTCAACGTCGACATCTCTAACGTCGAGACCCTCCTCCAGGAGTACATCAACCAGTCTTTCGCCAGCGTCACTTCCATTGTTGACTCTCTCCGTCTCCTCAGAAAATTCGAGAGCATTCTCCACAGAAACACGCTCAAATCTGGCCTCCAGACCAAGTACAACTACCTCTTCCAGCAGTACGGTCAGGAGATCGAGAAGATCAAGAATGACTACCAGCGTGACAAGGAGAAGCCACCAATGGTGCGTAACTTGCCTCCCGTTTCTGGTGCCATCACCTGGTCTCGCCACCTGTTCTACCGGATATCCGTCCCCATGGAGCAATTCCCTCAGGAGTTGGTGAAGCAGCGCAGCAGCAACATCCGCCAACACGTGAAGAACCACAACTCTCTCGGTTACACCCTGTTCTCGTACGAGTACATGTGGAGAAAGGAGTGGTAGAAGGAAGTTGACCGTGCAAAGGCCGGTCTCCAAGCCACTTTGTTCATTCGTCACTACCAGAACCTGAAGCTCTATGTCAACTTTGACAGCGAAATCCTTACCCTCATCCGTGAGGCTAAGTGCCTTGCCCGTATTGGAATTGAGATTCCCGAGTCGGCCAAGATCGTGCTCCTCCAGGAAGACAAGTTCAAGAACTACAACAACCAGTTGCAGTATGTCGTCCGTGAGCGCGTCCGCGTTGTGAACAAGATCAGACCCAACACCCGTTCCCTGCTCGCCCCCCACATCGACGACCTCGAGCGCAGACTCCGCCCCGGTATCTGCTCCCTCACCTGGACCTCCATGAACATCGAAGGATTCCTCCATCACGTTCATCAGGGCCTCAACAAGCTCGACCAGCTGATTATCAACATCAACGACATCATGGAGAACCGTATCGAGAACAACTTGAAGGCTCTTTCCAAGACCGTCCTTGTTGACTTGCCCTAGGATTCATCCACCTTCTCTCTTGACGAATTCGTCGAGATGCAAGAAGACTGGATTGAGTCTGCCTCCAAGAAACTCAGGAGCAAGAATTACGAAGTCGAAGGTGCCGTTGAGGATCTCCTCCAGACCATCTGCTCTTACCAGCTCGACCCGACTGTCCACCCCATCCCCATGGAGGACATCATCCGCCTGAGCAAGTACTACAACTGGTCCATGTACCAGGCTCTCCTCCACGCCACCAAGTTCTCCCTCAACCAGATGAAGGAGCGCATTTGCGGCCGTGGCAGCACCAACAAGAAGGACGGCGGTCTTAAGCCCTTCTTCGAAGTTGATGTCTTCCTTGTTGATGGCGAGACCACCCTCAAGCCCTCACTCCCCGAAGTGCAGCGCTCCATTAACCAGGCTGCATCTGCTGTCCTCAAGTCGACCAAGAAAGTCCAGAACTGGAACCAGAAAGACTTGCCCGAGGATGAGAGGAAGCCTTTCTACACCTGGATTGCCCGCGACAAGGAGATTGTCAAGGTTATCCTCCTCCTTACTGGTTCCATCCAGGGAACCCGTAACAAGGTTATTCAGTTCCAGAAGGGCTTCGAGAAGTTCGCGTGGCTCTGGAACCGCCAGATCGACACTGACCTCAAGAAGTTCAACGAGAGCAAGCCCCAGTTGGAAGACTACGAGGCCAAGCTTAAGGAGTTCGATGCCCTTGCGGCTGAGGTCGATGAGATCGATGCCTTCCACCAGATTGGCGCTCTCTCCCTCAAGAACGAGAAGGTCAAGGAGTCCCTCAAAGAGTGGATCGAGAAATGGAAGACCCGTTACTCGAAGGACCTCCACAAGAAGGCCCGCACCATGCTCGAGTCCCTCATGGACGAGATCAAGCAGATCCAGCTCAAGATTGACAAGCCCGTTGTCGATATTGACTCCCTCGGATCCGTCATGACCGCCCTCGAAGAAATTCGCAAGAAGCAGTCAGACTTCTCCCACCAGATCCGCCCCGTCAACGAGATGTACAGACTCCTCGAGACCTACTTCGTCGAGATCATGGACAAGGACGAGAGCGACAACAAGGACCAACTCGACAAGAGGTGGATGGGCCTTGTGCAGCAGGCTGATGTTGTCAGGAACGAGATGCACTAGAAGAAAGCTGACAGCAAGCAGGAGCTCGTGTTCGGAGTTAAGGCTCTGATCGAAGAGGTCGAAGATTTCAGGGATGCCTTTGAGAAATACGGTCCCCTCGAGCCCGGTCTTGAGCCCAACGAGGCTCTCGAGAGACTGAAGGCCAAGTCCGAGGAGTACCAGGTCATCAAGAAGAAGTTCGACCAGTACCATGCTGGAGAGAACCTGTTTGGACTTCCGAACTAGGACTACCCCAAGTTGGTCAAGACTGAAGAGGAGATTGCTCTTCTTGACAAGTTGTACGGACTTTACCAGAAAGTGAAGTCTACCATCGGAACTTGGAATGAGACCCCCTGGGCCGAAGTCCAGAACGAAGTCCCAAAGATGCTCGAATCTGCTGAGAACTTCCAGCGTGATTGCCTCAGACTTCCCGGTCAGCTCAAGAAATGGTTGACCTACACCAAGCTGAAGGATGAGGTCGAAGAGATGATTGAGGTTCTCCCTCTCGTCGACGGTCTCGCCAAGGATTCCATCCGTGACCGCCATTGGGAAGAAGTTATTGAACTCTCCAAGCACGATATCCCCTTCAACCAGGACAACTTCGTGCTCAAGCAGCTCCTCGATGCCAAACTCATCAACATCAAGGAAGACTGTGAGGACATCGCCGATAACGCCGACAAGCAACTCAAGCTCGAGAACCAGCTCCGCAACGAAATCTCGGCCTACTACGACAACCGCTCTCTCACTATCGTCCCTCTCAACGGTGTTCCCTCCACCATCGGTGGCGACATCGTCGACATCCAGACCGACATTGAGGACCACATTAACCAGCTCAATCAGATGTCTGTCATGAGATACGTTGGACCCTTCAAGAACGAAGTTCTTGAGAGGATGGGACTCCTTGCTGACGTCTCTGATATCATTGAGAAATGGTTGAAGGTCCAGAGCAACTGGTACAACCTTGTCAATGTCTTCATTGGTGGAGATATTGCCAAGGCCATGCCCCAGGTCGCCCAACGTTTCCTCAAGGTCCACAAGACCTGGTTGAAGATCATGGAGCGTGCCAACGAATAGCCCAACGTTATTCAGAGCTGCACCAACGATATCTTGACCAGTCAGCTCGGTGGACTCGGAACTGATCTCGAGTTCTGCCAGAAGCAGCTCGATGGATATCTTGAAGGAAAGAGAGGACTCTTCCCCCGTTTCTATTTCTGCTCTTCCAACGATCTGCTCAAGATTCTCTCTCTCGGATCCGACCCCGAACAGGTCCAGGATGATTTCGAGAAGCTCTTCGCCGGTATCCAGTGCGTCACTTTCTCCGAGGAGGACAGACGCCAGATCACCCACATCCATCAGAAGTTCTCCGGAGCTACTGAGGATATCGAGCTCTTCGCTGAAGTTCAGGCCGAGGGCGCCATTGAGGTGTGGCTCGATCAACTCACTCTTGAGATGCAGCGCACTCTCAAGTCTGAGTGTAAACAGGGAGGAATGAACTGTGGTTCCATGCCCCTCCGTGACTTCGTCGGAGCCTCTGCCTCGCAGATTGCCCTTCTTGGTGTGCAGATGATCTGGACCAACAAGATGACCGATGCCCTTGAGAGGAGCAACCACAAGGATCGCCGTGAAGAACTTGAACGCAAGAACAAGGAAGTCACTGCCGGTCTCGTTGAGCTCTCGGCTATGTGTCTTGAGGAATTCCCCTCCGCTCTCGTGAGAACCAAGGTCGAAACTCTCGTTACCATTCAGGTCCATCAGCGTGATTTGACCCTCGAGATCAGAGACACTTACAAGGCACAGCCTTCCAAGTCTATCTACGATATTGACTGGATGAAAAACACTCGCGTTTACTACAAGCCCGAGAACGGTGATACCATCATCTCCATTTGCGATATCGATTTCACCTACTCCTACGAGTTCTTGGGTGTGCGTGAGCGTCTCGCTATTACGCCTCTCACCGATAGATGCTATATCACCCTTTCCCAGGCGCTCGGTATGTGCTACGGTGGTGCCCCCGCTGGCCCCGCTGGAACCGGAAAGACTGAGACCACCAAGGATCTTGGTTGCACGCTCGGAATTTGGGTCGTTGTGTTCAACTGCTCCCCCGAGTACAACTACAAATCTATGTCAAAGATTTTCAAGGGTCTTTGCGCCGCTGGTGTTTGGGGTTGCTTCGATGAGTTCAACCGTATCTCTCTCCCCACTCTGTCCGTCGTTGCCGCTCAGGTCGAGGCCATTCAGCTCGGAAAGCGCCAGAAGGCCAAGATGTTCGAGTTCCCCAACGAAGGTATGGTGCTCCTCAAGCTCAACGTTGCCTATTTCATTACCATGAACCCTGGTTATGCCGGTCGTCAGGAGCTCCCCGAGAACCTGAAGGTGCTCTTCAGAGGTGTGACAATGATGCTTCCCGATCGTGGTGTTATCATGAAGGTCAAGCTGGCCTCCGTCGGTTACCGCGAATACGAGCCCCTCGCCGTTAAGTTCAACGTTCTTTACAAGCTTTGCGAAGAACAGCTCTCCAAGACCCGTCATTACGATTTCGGTCTCAGGAACATTCTCTCTGTGCTGAGAACCGCTGGTACTAACAAGCGTCTCGAGAAGGAAGGAACTGATGAGGAGATGATTGTTGCGCGTACCCTTCGTGATATGAACTTGTCCAAGTTCATTGCGCAGGATATCCCTCTCTTCTTGCAGCTTTTGGACGATATCTTCCCCCGCCAGAAGAACATGCCCAACAAGGTCCACGAGGCCGTCGAGAAGGCCGTCGCTGGCCAGCTCGCAGGTCAGAACCTCCAGGTCGTCAAGGAGTGGAAACTCAAGGTCATCCAGCTTTACGAGACCTCCCTTGTGCGTCACGGAATTATGGTTGTCGGAACTGCCGGTTGCGGTAAGACCACCATCTTCAACGTGCTCCTCAAGTCGCTCACTGCCATTCCCGGCAACATGAAGTACACCCCGACCATCCTCAACCCCAAGGCTGTCACCAACGCCCAACTTTTCGGCGAGCTGATCAAGTCCTCCGGTGAGTGGGTTCCCGGCATCCTCGCCGAGATCTGGAAGCGTGTCAACAACAGAGCCAACAAATACACCTCCTGGATTATTTGCGACGGTCCCGTCGATGCTATTTGGATTGAGTCCATGAACACTGTCCTTGATGATAACAGAATGCTTACGTTGGCTAACGCCGAACGTATCCCCATGTCTGATACCACCAAGATGACTTTCGAGGTCGAGAACCTTAACAACGCCTCTCCCGCCACTGTCTCACGTGCCGGTATCATTTACGTCTCACCTGAGGATCTCTCATGGAGGCCCCTCATCCACACCTGGTGTGAGGATAGGTTCATCGAGAAGTACCAGTCCCACCCTGACGAGAAGACCTATATGACCGAATTCACCGAGAAGTACATGATCAAGACCCGTCTCATGCGTGAGCTTGCTACCAAGTACGTCTACACCATGCAGACTCCCGAGGTTGTGCGCACCACCATGTTGCTCAACCTTTTGCAGGCGGTCCTGCAGTACTTCACCGAGCAGGGAATCAGCATTGACAGAGCCCTCTACGAGAAGACCTTCGTCTATGCTCTTTCGTGGTCCATGGGTGGTCTCTTCGAGACTGACGATCGTGTCAAGTTCCACAAGGAAATCCTCGAGAAGGCTGGAGCACCCCTCCCCCCCATCACCGCCCAGAAGCAGATCTCCGAGAAGGAATCCATCTTCGATTTCTACATCGACCCCGAGACTAAGAATTGGGCATACTGGGCCCCCGAGGTCTGGACCGCCCCCAAGAAGATTATCTTCTCCCAGCTCCTCATCCCCACTTCCGACTCTACCCGTGCCGAGTACATCATCCACAAGGTGTCGCAATTGCCCCTCGAAAGATCCATGATCAGAGAAGAGCACGGCCTTCAGCATTCGCTCCTTGTCGGTTCCCCCGGTACCGCCAAGACCTCCGTCTTCATCATGTACGCCGATAAGTTCGACGGTGATGTCAGATCATTCAAGAGAATCAACTTCTCTAACGCTACCCGCCCCTCCAACTTCCAGGCTGGTATCGAAGGCGAACTCACCAAGCATCAGGCCCGTGTTTTCCGCCCCAACGGCAACAAAGAAATGCTTGTGTTCATGGATGATTACTCTATGCCCAAGATCAATGATTGGGGTGATCAGGAGACCCTCGAAATCACCAGACTCTGTATTGAGCAGCGTGGTCTCTACTCCCTCACCCCCGATGATGCTGGTGTTTTCCACAAGTTCGAGCAGCTGAAGTACTGCGCCGCCATGCGCCACCCCACCGGTGGTAGGAACACCATTCCTTCAAGAATCATGCGTCATTTCTTCTCGATGAACATGCCCCCACCATCCACCCGTGCCATTCAGAACATCTATGGTAGGATCCTTGATGCCATTATCACCACCAAGAGATACCCGGGCACCACCGGCCAGGAGATCATCGGCATGAAGCCCCTCCTGATTGAGTCCACCATTGTCCTTTGGGAAACCGTCTCAAAGAGACTCCTGCCCACACCTACCAAGTTCCATTACGAATTCAACATTCGTGACTTGGCCCGTGTCTTCCAGGGCATTGCTCGTGTCGCTCAGGCCTCCGAGTACAAGGTCATTACCACCACCTCTCGCCTGAAGGAGAAGATCGCACCCACTCTGTTCATGATTGGACTGTGGCGCCACGAGGCCGAACGCACGTTCGTCGACAGGCTCATCACCAACCAGGACAAGAAGATCTTCATGGACATGCTTGGAAAGGTCACCAAGGAAAAGTACCGTGACGCCTGTGGCTTCGATGACGACCAGCTCATGACTGATCTCCTCTTCGCCGATTTCCAGCGTGACGCTGAGATCGACGAATACGGATCCGTCATTGCTGAAGCTCCCTCTGTTTATGAGGCTTGCACGTCTCTCAGCTCCATTAAGAAGCGTGTCAACGAGAGACTCGCCGACTACAACGAGAGGTTCCCCGCCAAGAAGATGGAGCTTGTTATCTTCGATGACGCTCTCTATCACTTGCTCAGGACCACCCGTACCATCAACTCTGCCAACGGTAACGCCCTCCTCGTCGGAGTTGGTGGATCCGGAAAGCAGTCGCTCACCAAGCTCTCCGCTCACATCTGCAAGCATAAATTCTTCCAGATCCAGCTCACCAAATCCTACACTGAAAAGTCGCTCATGGAAGACATCAAGATCCTCTTCGAGGAGATCGCCATGAGAAACGGATCCGTCTCCTTCATCATCACCGATGCTGAGATCAAATCCGAGGGTTTCCTCGAGCTGATCAACTCGCTCTTGGCTACTGGTGAAATTCCGGGTATGCTCAACAAGGACGACCGTGAGATGTTCTCTCTCGGTGTCAAGCCCCAGCTCCAGAAGGACTTGGGCAAGGGTGTCGAACCCACTCCATCCCAGCTGGCCGCCTTCTTCCTCCAGAAGATTAAGGATCAGCTCCACATGGTGTTGGCCTTCTCCCCCGTCGGCAACAAGTTCCGTACTCGTGCCTCTTACTTCCCGTCGCTCTTCTCCCAGTGCGCTATCGATTGGTTCCTCCCGTGGCCCAAGGAAGCCCTGGTTGATGTGTCTGGCCGTTTCATCGGTCAATTCGACATCGAGTGCACCCCCGAAGTAAAGGAGGAGCTCGTGAACCACATGGGTGAGTGCCACAACATGGTGCAGGGCGTCCGTGACGTCTACTTCGAGCGCATGCGCCGTAACGTTTACGTGACCCCCAAGTCATATCTCTCTTTCATTGACTTGTACAAGACTTTGTATAAGGCCAAGTGGCAGGGAATTGACAAGGACCAGAGCAACATCCAGAGTGGTCTTGCCAAGCTCCTTGAAGCCACTGAGGGTGTCGGTGAGATGAAGAAGCTCCTCCAAGCTGAGGATGTTAAGCTGCGTCAGGCCACCGAAGAGACTAACAAGCTCATTGCCGTTCTTACTGTTGAGAACGAGGCTGCCGAGAAGAAGACCATTGAGGTCCAGGGCACCAAAGAAGCTTGTATCGCCAAGAAGGTATCCATTGGTCTTGAGAAGGAAGAGGCCGATAAGGATCTCAGAGCCGCCATGCCTTTCGTCGAGGCCGCCGAGAAGGCGCTTTCCGGTATCAAGGATAACGATATCTCCGAGCTGAAGGCCATGAAGCGTCCCCACGATATCTGTCGTCTCATTCTCGACACTGTCCAGATTCTCTTCCTCGGCCCTCTGGTCCCCGTCTCCGTCAAGGAGTACGCCATCCAGAAGAAGCCAGTCAACTTCATCACTGACTCTTACGAAGAGTTCACCGCCTCTCTGCTCCAGGGTCCTCTCAGGAACCAGTTGGCTTTCTTCGGTGTTGAAGACAAGAACTTGATCAATGAGGAGACCATTGAGCTCCTCGCTCCCTACCTCGAGCTCAAGTTCCGCGATGTCGAACAGGAAGTCTTCCAAGGAGATATTGCCAAGGGCTCTTCATCCGCCCTTAAGGGTGTTTGCGAGTGGTGCCGTGCCATGTCCGACTACCACAAGGCCTCCAAGATTGTGAAGCCCAAGCTCCGCCTCCTCAACCAGAAAGAAGGAGAGCTGCGCGTTGCCGAGTCACAGCTCGAAAGCGCCCAGCAGGAGCTCGCCGCCGTCATTAAGAAGAAGGCTGGCCTCGATGCCATGTACGCCGAGAAGCAATCCATCAAGGAAGCTATGCAGGCCAAGGCTAACCAGCTCAAGCGTAAGATGGACCAGGCTACCAAGCTCATTGACTCCCTCGCCGACAACAAGATCAGATGGACCCAGAGCTCTCAGGAGTTCCAGTCCCAGAAGATCAGACTTGCTGGTGACGTCGCCAAAGCATCCGCCTTCGTCTCGTATTGCGGACCTTTCAACGCTGAGTTCCGTAACTTGCTCTCGACCGAATACTTCGAGAACGATTTGAACACGCGCAAGATCCCCAACTCCGATGACCTCAAGCTCACCCAATTCTTGGTTGACGAGCAGACCGTTGGAGACTGGAACATGGAGGGCCTTCCTACTGATGACCTTTCTATCCAGAACGGTATTATGGTTACCCGCTCCTCCCGCTACCCACTCATGATTGATCCCCAGGGCCAAGCCATCACCTGGATTCGCAACCGTGAGCGCGAGCTCGAGCAATTCGGCTACATCTTCACCCTGTAGCACCCCAACTTGAGAGACGCTCTCAAGCTCCCGCTCATGGACGGCCAGCCCGTCCTCATCGAGAACGTTGAGAACGAGGTCGACCCCATGCTCGACCCCCTCCTCGAAAAGCAGGTCACTATCAAGGGCCGCGCCCAGCTCATCAAGCTCGGTGATCAGGAGTACGATTACGATCCCAAGTTCAGGCTGTACATGACCTCGCGTCTCGCGAACCCCCATTGGCTCCCCGAGCTTGCTGCCAAGACCACCATCATTGACTTCGCCGTCACCCAGAGTGGTCTCGAGCAGCAGCTGCTCGGTCGCCTGATCTCGCGCGAGCAGAAGTCTCTCGAAGACCAGCTCAACCAGGTCAAGGAATCCGTGAACCTGTCGAAGAAGACCCTCGCTAAACTCGAGGCCGATCTTCTCGAGCGTCTCGCTAATGCTGAGGGCTCGCTCCTCGACGATATCGAGCTGATTGATGTGCTCGGAAACATTAAGACCAAGTCTGCTGAAGTGAAGCAGTCTTTGGAAGAGGCTTCGCAGAAGCAAGAGGAAATTGGTGAGAAGCGTGAGCAGTTCAGACCCGTCGCTGCCAGAGGCTCCGTCCTCTACTTCTGTATCGTCGAGATGGCCGCTGTCAACTGGATGTACAACGTTTCCCTCCTCCAATTCCTCGATCTCTTCTACGATGGTATCGACAACTCTCCCAAAGCCCAGCTTGTCAAGGACCGTGTCGTGAACATCATTTACGCGATGACCTACAAAGTCTACCGTTACATCAACAGAGGAATCTTCGAACGCGACAAGGTCATGTTCAAACTCATGATGTCTCTCCGTATTCTCATCAACGAGAAGGTCCTCAACATGGCTGACGTCGGCCTGCTCCTCAAAGCAGGCGCCGCAGTTGACGATCGCAACAAGAAGTTCAACTGGATGGAGAAGAAGACCTGGGACAACATCCTCGCTCTTTCGAAGCATAAGTTCGGAAATGAGCAGAGCATGTTCTACAAGGGAATTGTTGACTGCATGACCCGCTCTGCTAACGAGTGGCGCGCATTCTACGAGTCTGATGACCCCGAGGCCCAGCACGTCCCCGACTACGAGGACAAGATTAACGCCGATTCAACCCTCGGCCACTTCCTCCACATGGCTCTCGTCAGATCCATCCGTGAGGACAGAGCTGTGATCGCCGCCAACAGATTCGTCTCTCGCGTTCTCAGCGACGAATTCGTCCAACCCGCCACCGATCAGATTAGCGAGATCTGGGAGACTTCTCTTCCCAACAGGCCCGTCCTGTATCTTCTGTCCACTGGTGCTGATCCCACCGCTGCGATCGATGACTTCTCGCGTAAATTCAAGAAGTACCCGACAAAGAAGACCTCCATGGGAGAGGAGATGGAGGGCCCCGCCCTCGCTCAGATCAGAGATGGTTTCAAGACAGGTGACTGGGTTATTCTTAACAACTGCCATTTGTCCATTGAATTCATGGCTGAGATGGAGACCATCCTCAACCCCAAGGACATCGAGGTGCACGACGAATTCAGACTCTGGATTACTTGCGCCCCTACCAACGACTTCCCTCTTGGTCTGCTCCAGATGGCCATCAAGGTCACCCTTGAGCCACCAAAGGGAATGAAGGCCGGTCTTTACCGTACCTATTCGACCATGGTCAACCAGGACTTCCTGGAGAAGGTCGAGCCCTACGAAAAGTGGCGCCCACTTACCTACGCCGCCTGCTTCCTCCATTCCGTGGTGCAGGAGCGTCGCGCTTTCGGCCCCATCGGCTTCTCGATGCCTTATGAGTTCAACTCATCTGATCTTGATGCCTCCCTCTTGTACATGGAGAAGCACATGACTCAGTGCGGTATCGTCAACAGGAGATATGAATGGGACGCTATGCAGCTTATGATGTGCGCTATCCAGTATGGAGGTAAGATCACTCAGGAATTGGATCGCGATCTCTTCTTCACCTATGGATACCTGTTCATTCGTGAGGATATCTTCAGCGGAAACTTCCAATTCAACCAGTCGAACCTCGACTACAACTACCTGATCCCCGACTTCCCCGATCACCAGTCCTTCCTCACTCACATCAACGCGATGCCCGAGCAGGACAACCCACTTGTCTTCGGCCTGAACCCCAACGCCGATCTCACCAAGTCTCTCAACGATTCCAAGTTCATGATCGCCACCTTGATCGACACTCAGCCCACCGATTCCGCAGGAGCGGGTGGCAAGTCGCCCGAGCAGACCGTCAAGGAGCTGATTGAGAACGAGTTCATCAAGATGCTCCCCGAGGACTTCAAGATGCAGGAAGTTGAGGATCGCCTCAAGGCGATGACCCACAGGAAGCTCCCTGAGAAGGGCAAGGCCATCCCACTGAACATGTTCCTGTATCAGGAGATTCAGCGTTTCACCACGATTCTCACTATCGTGCGCTCTTGGATGCAGAACATGGTCTTGGCTATTGACGGTCAGATTATCATGTCGCCCGAGCTTGCTGAGTGCATTAAAGCCATGTACGACATGAGAGTTCCCGCCAACTTCCTTTATGATCCTTCTGGTGCTGAGATCTCGTGGTTGAACCCGGTACTCTCTGCCTGGTTGGCCTCCCTACAGAATAGACACTACCAGCTTGCGACTTGGTTGGCCAAGGACAGGCCCATCTCGTATTGGCTCACTGGATTCTTCAACCCTCAAGGTTTCCTGACCTCCGTGCGTCAGGAAATTACCCGTTCCCACAGAGCTGAGAACTGGGCCCTCGACGCTGTCGAGCAGAGGGCTGAGGTTGCCGACCCCAGGAACACCATTATTGCTGATGATGCCCGCATCGAAGGAAAGGCCATTGCCGAGCCCTCCGAAGGCTGCTGGATCCACGGTCTCCTCCTCGAAGGTGCCTCATGGAACAAACCCCAGCGCTACATCGAGGACACCAAGGGCAAGGATCTCTTCTACGCCTTCCCTAACATCAAGATTTTCGCTGAGTGCCCGTCCGCCGAAAAGCAAGGACCCGGAGCACCGCGTAGGAACCCCGCAGACGAGAAGAGCATGTACCCATGCCCAGTCTACAAATACCCCGTGCGCCAGGATCGCTACCTGGTTACCAAGATCAACCTCCGCGCCGAGCCGATGCAAGAAAAGCCTGCACGCGGCGCCCAGGTATTGGCCAAGGAATAGAACGCTATGGTTAACCAGTGGCGTCTGAGAGGTGTGGCTCTTCTCTGCCAGAAGGAGTGAGCATGAGAAAGATGAACGGTATCCCATAGGGAAGTGGCCTGACTAAAGCTGTCTCCTGCGGGTGCTGACATTAACTCATTGCCGGTTCTTTCTAGGTTGAAAAGTGCTATGCAGCAATTTATTTCTTAATCATTCTTTATTTTAAGAAATCTCAAATATAAAATCACCATTTTTAATAACTCCATTCAGGGGTTTTGGGGTTTTGGGG
>Ga0209092_10003100_pt1 | contig 14717 bp, 15 predicted proteins | sample FraStrMetagenome_FD_187446 | JGI IMG/M metagenome (GOLD analysis project Ga0209092, IMG submission 187446) | Marine eukaryotic phytoplankton communities from Arctic Ocean - Fram Strait ARC3M Metagenome (SPAdes) (version 2) | ecosystem: Environmental > Aquatic > Marine > Oceanic | place: Fram...
ATAACAAAAACTGTAATACTTTAAGATTTACTTGTTTCACTGACTGCCTGATTTCACATGATATCGTCAAGCTAAGATAGATACCATCCGTCCGTCACACTAAAACAGTATGGCATAATTTGTTGTATAATCATAGAGAAGTAGTTGAAAGAGAACGTAACTACAAATGTAAATGTATTTAATACGTGTACATTTGTACATCAATACATTTACATTTGTACATCAATAAAAAATGTACATGTACACAATATTATTTTTTTGAACTGTATGTTATGTACATTTTTTTTTATACGATATATTTACTTTAGTTGTTAGGTATTACGCTAATTTTCTTCTTGCTACATTCATATGATTCTTTATGTCAACGAGGTTCGGAACTTATGTTGGTCATTCGGCTAAATCAATTGTATTGGAAACTCAGCACATACATTATGTATGTAATGTAGATCTTCGAGAACAAGAGATTATTTATTTGAGTGTTTCATTCGTCTGTATCTCTTCATCATTTTCGCACGGTTCTCTGTGTCATCATATGTTTTGTCGTTCTATTTCTTTCAAATTACATTTTGGTTCAGGCCGTGCTGGCGATCAGCAAGTTTGCGAAGGTGCACCCTGTCAGTAGCATATTTTGTGAATTTTCTAATTTACATTCTATGCTTAAGGCGATGACAGTGTGTTGACCAATGCCTTAAAAATTCTGTCGAGAACTGGGTTATCATAGAAGTTGTATCCTTTTCGTCTCATTTTCTCCATGAGATTTAAAGCCAAACGTGGTCTGTGAGTTGTCTCAAACGCTCGAACGGTTGCTGTGTACAATTCGACCTCTACGTTCATCCCCTTCGACGACATGACGGAAATCAAGGTTTCTGCCTCATCCGGCATATTATTCAACGCAAATGCACTTATTATCATAGAATAAGTTCTCTGATTTGGACTAACTGTCTCATCTCTACTTTCCATATACTTCAATATTCGAAGTGCTTTAGTCAAATCATTGGAATTGGTAAGTGCTCTAATAACCGTGTTGAAAGTTGCCACATTTGGTCTCAAATCCAGTTTCAGCATTTCCTTCAAGAGCGAGTAACATTTATCGGCCTGCATTGTCATAAATTAAATGTTAGTTCACACATAACAAAGAAAAAATATCTTAATAGTCATAGCACACCTTTTCGGCTTTCCTCCAACAGCTTATTGCAGCTCCATAAACAATTTCATTCGCTACTATCCCATTCTCTTTCATTATTGAGAATAATCTTTCAGCCTTCTCTGAATCTACAACTCTCTCACAAGCGGTCATAAGTCCACCATATGTAACAATCGTTGGCTCGAGTTTTGTTTGCTCTAATTCATTAAACAACGCAAAGGCTTGATCAATTTTCAACCCTTCCGCACAGGCAGTTATCGCGGCGTTGTAGCTAACGATGTTAGGAGCAGTTCGTGTGTCTTGCTTCATTCTCTTAAACAAAGTCATAGCTACGCGAAATGGATCCTCCTTCTCATCAGACATTGATAGAGCCTTTGCACAAGCGCTTATAGCTGTTGAGTAGGTTACAACATTTGGTTTCACTCCCTGCTCCGACATTTCAGTCAATAATCGTAATGCTACTTTCCACTCCCCTGCTTCAGCACATCCTCCGATAGCAGCGCTATACGCCTTAACACTTCGGCTTAATCCGGCCGCTTTCATTTCTTCTAAAACATCCAGACCCTTCCTCCACTCACCTGCTCGACTACATGCTGATATCGTCAAAAAATAAGCTACTTCGTCTGGTCCTCTTAAAGGTTTACGAACCCCACTTTGAAACAAAAATAAGTAAATATATAGAAAATTTGAAAGTTCGGACCAGCAAAAATCAATTTACCTTCGTTTCCTTCCTTTGGTTGTCCTTTGATCCACATCTTCTTTTTGCAAATATTTCATTCTTTCTAAATATGAAATTGCCTTGTCTGCCAACGCCAACTGCTGACATGCATGTAAGACCGAACTCAAGGCAACGCCATCTAATCGAAAACTCTGTTCGCAGATGTCTGCATATTGCAGAACCATTTTCCATTGGTTGCTCCTCTCACATGCCGCCATTACTGTGGCATACGATATCTCGTCTGGTTGTACATTGTATTTAATCTCCATGTCACGAATCAATCCAACTGCTAGTTCCCATTTTTCCGCACGAGCACACGCACTCATTGCAGTGTTGAATAAAATCGGCGACAACGCTACAGACGGATCCGAGCAGGCCCTCTCTAGTAGATCTAAAGATGTTGAATACATCGCATTGGAATAAGACCTCTCGCATGCGCTTATAGCAGCACCAAACACAACTGCATTTGGTTTGACGCCATATTTCGATTGCATCACATCTAATAACTTTATCGCCTTTTCCGCATCTCGAGCCCGTGCACAAGCACTCATTAGAGCCCCAAACGTGAACACATTCGGTCGCAAATTTGTCGCCCTCTTCTCTACACCATCGTCCGAACTTACTTCGTCAAAAAATATATCAAACGCGGTCGATAATCGCGTCGGTCTTGCTCTAGCACATGCATCAATTGCAAGGTTCATCAACTTCAACTTATTCCGACCTGCCACTGTAGAATCATGTCTACACTCACGCATAGTCCTGCGATACAAATCAAGTGCATCATCCGTCTTACCACTACGACCAAGCCGAACAATGGCACGTTCTACCTCTTGCAAACTACCTCGATTAACATTCGACTGTGTACTACTAAACAATCTTAAGGTCGACACAGGAGGAGATGATTTCGACATCAATTTCAGCAACGAAGGAACAAACGATGCCGTACAAAACTGCATTTGTATCTCCATATGCACAACCAACATACAAATTGCAATACACCAACGAAATGACGTAAATGCCATACTGTTTTTTCTTCTATGTGGATGATGCTGATACCGTTGATTCTGAGTCTTTATCATAGTTTTGCTCTGTATATGGAGAGTCATGTGAAAAAATTTTGTAAAGAAAAATGTAACCCTCTCGAAACGTCAATTAGGAATCGACGTTTTCATTAAGTCTCCTCTGTTTAGGATCCTCTCTGAAATCAAGACAAATCTAGAGAGATGATAAGTCTGAGTATGAGTCTGAGTATGAGTCTGTTGCTGATGCTATTTCTTTTCCCGCAAGTCAGTCAGTTAATATATACTACATGTATTATGACACTGCATACACTGAGATGGCCAGGTGGAAGTATACTGTACTCTACTGAGCTTTCTGAGCTTTCTAAGATCTGACAGAGAGCTTGGAATGGCTGCACTGCTCTCACAAATCACACACACACTTAGCAAGTTGAAGTTTGGAGGCGATCCAGGTCGTCACGGAAATCTTCGGTACTCGTACATGATGTGTAGAAACATATGTTCCAACATTCGTATCATCCTCATTCCTAACGTAGAATATACACATGACACAATCCTCTTCCTTCTCCAACAACGAAGCATAATGGTCCAATCATATCATTGCGAATTTTGACACGCTCTAGACGCACAGGAGACGAACCACCCATGTCACATCCACATCCATGTCCATGTGTCGCTGTGAGCAGACACGACACGACACCACACATAATAATACATGTAATAATAAGAAGAGGAAAAGAAGAAAACAAACAAACCAGAAAAGAAAAGAAAACCAACAAACCATCCACAATGAGCAAGTACGGTGCCAACATAGACCTACCAAACCCCTCCTGTACACGGTTAGTTACCATCGTAGCTCACGTCGATCACGGCAAGACGACACTGGCAGATAATTTAGTCACAGCGAATGGAATCATCTCAGAACGTCAGGCAGGAAGCATTCGATACCTCGATAGCACCGAAGAGGAACAGAGGAGGGGCATTACTATGCATGCTTCTGCCATTGGATTGAAGCATACGTTTAAAAAGAAAATGCATGTGATACATTTAGTGGATAGTCCGGGTCATTTGGATTTTTGTCAGGAGGTGACGACGAGTTTGATGGCGTGTGATGGGGCCTTGGTTGTGATTGATGCTATAGAAGGAATGGGAGCTCGTTTGCATGCGGTGTTGCGTGAGACGTATGGACATGAGCTTGTTCCTATTCTTGTTGTTAATAAAATAGATCGGTTGTGTACGGAGTTGTTGCTGGGGAAAATTGAGGCGTATGTGAAAATACGGGTGTTGTTGGAGAGTGTGAATGCAGTCTGTGCGTCTATGATCAATGCGGATGAAACGGAGCATTCGGAGGAATATAAGGAAATGTGGAATTTTGATCCAGCGAAGGGAAATGTTATATTTGGTTCTGCGATACATAATTGGGGGTTTTCCATACCGGGGGTATCCAGGTCGCTATTCAGATCGGGGACATTGCCTAATATAAAACCGATGGTCTCTAGAAAATTCTTGTTTGGAGATTTCAAGTATAATTCTGAAAAGGAAAAAATTTTTACATGGAAACAACATAGATCAGATGGAACAGAAGAGGACGAAGAACTTCCAATGTTTGCAGAATTTTGTCTTGGGCCTATTTGGGATGTATACGAAGCTATCAAAGAATACACAGGGTTTTGTAAAAGGGGAAAAGACACCAACAATTTTTCAGAAACAAGTAGAAAGCAAAAAATATCTTTGTCTACTCCAGGTATTGCTCAACTCATGTCAGCGATCACTGCCGGGTCTATTTCTCCTGATAATTATCCCATCAATAATATAGAAGAGCTACAAAAAGTTTTAAATGGTGCCTCAACATCTTTGGAAGGTATTCAGAGAGCAATCTTACGACGATTTCGGTCCCTCTCCGAGGCAGTGCTAAACTCATCATGCAATATACTTCCAGATCCTACAGAGGCTTCAATACGAAAAGATTCTTTAAAACTGCGCTATGATTTCGATAACAAAAAATTGACGGACAAGCAGCGTCTTAGTTACAAATCATTTGAGAGCGCATTATGTACATGCAAACAATCGAATGATGTTGTCACCTACGCACATGTTTTTAAATTCGTTGCTGTTTCTCGGAGAGATCTTAACTTAGAACCTTTTCAAGGAACGGGTAGCGAAGATAATACGTCATCCACTGTTTTGCTAGGCATGACACGGGTGTTGAGTGGGGTATTATGTTCAGGGGACGTGGCTTATACAGCGATTAGTCCAAAGCTTACTGAAAACGAAAATGAACTCCTGGAGAAACGAGCTAAACGCAAAATACAACTTTACTTAATTATGGGATCTTCTTTCGTTGCCGTGAATAAAGTTCCGGCAGGTCACATCTGTGCGGCGTCAAATTTGGATGATCTTCGTTGGCGGACCCTCACTCTTTGTGATAGAGAGGATGGCATTCCCTTGAGAGGAGTTGCATTAAAATCGAAACCGCTTGTGAAGGTAGGAGTTTCTGCAAGTGTTCCTTCAGGTGAGTAGAGTGTTATTTCTGTGTGTATAAATTTTTCACACGAGATTCTTCCTTTAATTTAACGCATTTTTCTTTTCGTTACGTCTGCGTACATAGAAACGAAAATTCTTCAACAAGGTTAGTTTCCGCATGATTTATATAAATTTTCTTCTTTCTATCTTACGCTTTATCTACTAATCAGGGCTTGTGCGTTTAAGTTTGGCTGATGCAAGTATCGATATTACGATTACAAAAAGGGGAGAAACAATTGTCGCAGCGCTAGGAGAGCTTCATTTAGAAAATGCGCTCAGAGATCTTGCACATGTTTATTGTGGAAACGAAATCAAAATTAATACATCGGATCCAATTGTTGAGTTTGGAGAAGGAACTACATATTTCGACTTCGAAAAGAAAGGACCAGAAAGTGTCCGTAAAGCTTGGACAAAGACTTTGCCCCTAAGGCAACTTACGATTACACCATATTGTGATGAAGATGGAATAGAAAATGCAAAGCTTGGTAGGTGCAGAGCTATGATTGCCGGCAAATCTGGTTCAATTAGCTTCCGCGTGCTTCCGCTGTCGCAACCCCTGTTCAGGCGTATTGAATGTTTTTCGAAGGATTCCACAAATGACAATGATGAAATTTCAACTTTATCAGACGAATTATTACTGCTTGCAAGCCTACTAGAAATTTCTGAAGTAGAGACTTGTGAAGACAAGGAGTCCAAGCTCTCTTCTATAATAAAAACAATTGCCGAGCTGAGTTGTGCTTACGATACCAATGGTTGCAATATAATGATGCAATCAAAACAAGTGCTTGATGGAGATGCGGTACTTGGTGTTGAAGATAATGAAGTGTATAGTGCCGTTCGTGAAGTAGAGGAAGGAAATTCTCTCACAAAGACTAATAGTGATTCCGTTTCGTATTCTGCTTATCAGCAAATGAAGAACACTTCGCTTATGCTTCCATCGATGGCTATCAATGGCAATGAAGCCGAAAAGGAACTTATTCATTTAGAAGCGCATCAAATTTGGAAAACGCGTATGCTTGGATCAGCAATAGCTGGGTTTCAGGCTGCCATGCGCTCAGGACCTCTGTGTGAAGAGCATATACGAGGTGTCCTGGTTATTATCGAAGGAGTTGAGATCGCACTCAAAAAGGTACAGGATTCCTACGAACTATCAAAGCCAATAGGTGGTGGAATGGTATTGTCAGCAACACGACAAGGAATACGCTGTGCCTTCCTTTCACGCCCAGCCCGACTTGTGGAAGGATACTTTAGATTGTCTCTCCATTCATCACTTGAAGGGCTTGGCCCGCTCTATAATATATTGTCAAAACGACGTGGTCGCGTCGTCGAAGACACAATGGTCGATGGAACCCAGCTTTTGCTTATCGAAGCATTATTACCTCAAGCAGAAGCATTTGGGTTGACGCAAGAACTTCTATTACGGAGCTCTGGAAATGTGACTGCTCCTGAAATGATTTTTTCACATTACGAAATTCTTGACGAGGATCCCTTCTGGATCCCTTCTTCACTCGAAGAACGTGAAGATTTCGGCGAAATTATTTCCAGTGGTGATACATCGACAGGCGTTGTCAAACACAGAGGCCTCACATATCTGAGAAAGATGCGTCGAAGAAAAGGACTTGTTATCGACGAAGAAAAAATACTGAAAGATGGAGAGAAACAAAGGACACTCGCTCGTAAAAAGTAATTATTTGAGTTTTTGAAGAGATTTCTTCGTTTTGTTCACGCCGTAGCTGTATCCCTGAGTTTCAAATGATCTCAAGGTTAACTATACTTCATTAGTTGCGGATTGAGTCCATATCATCTCGTCGAGGGAACAATAACTGGATACAACTCTTCATAAAACCGGATATGTGAATGAGTACGGTGTAGAAATTAGAATCCAACTGTATGTTTTCAAGAACAAGAAGATCATTACATCATATATCTTTCCACCTTTATTTTCACCATTTCCCCCCCTCCATGCCATAACGTCTCGTAATTGCTCCTATCCAGCTGAGTGATTCTACACATACATTGCCATTCGTAGCAGCAAGCACTAGAGGGCGAATATGGGAAGGATTTTTCGTAGAAGATCGAAAAGTTTTCAAAGCTTGGTCTGCTGCATTCGATACATCAATTTTTCCAAGAGCATTTGATTTCTGTTTAACATCGAACCGACTCTCCTTCTCGTTCGAGACATTCTTAAGATACCCCTGAACATATTTTATGTGCCTGTTTTTAAAAGGTAGATCCTGAGCATTGAATGCGTCAGTCATGATATTTATTTGTCCAGTATGTTGAGAAATATTAGTGGAAGTAGTGGTATCAAATTTGGTTACTTCTGAGAGAACAGTTCCCTCGTACTCGCTAACCATAGCGTCAATATCTAAATTCTGAGTATTTGGAATGGACATAAGTCTTAAATCAGACTCAATCTTTCGATCGAACGTTAGTTCAATGTTACCTGTGGTAGAATGTGCAGAGCTTATTGATCCTAGCGCAAGTGAGTCAAAATGAATCTTCATACTTTGTAAGGAATCCATTGTCTTATTACCATGATCATTTTCATCGACAGATGAGGAAAATTGAACATCGCAACTACCGTTAACACCTCCTAATTCAACCATTGCTTTTTCTTGTCCATACTCATCAACTTCACTTTCATTAGAATATTGCGCCTTTCCATCCACGAAGACGCATACATGGCCATGATTATTTTTGATTCGCACTTTTCTGTTCAAATTGTCATTACCTTTGACTGTAACAACAGCCCCTTCATCCCCCGTAATATATATGCTGCTTATATCGACACATGCCATTCCATCATCATCATCCAGCTTTTTCATATCATTTTGAACCAAATTGTGATCGTTGTTCAAATTTTCAACAAGAATATTGGCACTGCGAGCGCTAATCATCTTTGCTCTCAACCTTCCATATTCACCTTCGGACCTCTTGCAATCTTTGATGGTGATATCCAATTGGTCAGCTTCGATTTGCCGAGCCACATGTACCCGACTAGATGCATCAACACTAACACGATCGCTCCTTATCTTTTTCACATAAATGTCACGGGCGGACAAATCAACGAAGGAATGCGCTTCAAGTTTTCCAGAAGTGATATCAATCAAATCATCATTTTCATTACCAAATTTAGCCTTAATAGACATCAGCTTCTCAGGAACCTTCGCTAGAAGCTGTATCGTCGGTAGCGGCTTATTACGAGAGAGCAACAGCTCGCTGCTCCCACTCTTCCCCTCTTCCTCATCTTCTATATCTCCATGGTCACTCAGTGAATTATCGTAACTATCGGGTCTGCTTCCTCTGCTTCCAACAACAGCTCTATCTTTCGATACATCATGAACATAGTTATCTCCAACCTGTTTTTCCACAAAATTCAAATTCACATCAACCGTGACATCCGACGATCCTGGTAACCCACTCAAAACTTCTTCTTGCTCCTCCTCTGACGTTATCACGTCCACATTCATACGGCATTCATAAAACACCTCATTGCCATAATCATCATAACTCGTCGTATATCGTTGCTTTAATTCCACATTTCCATCATCCCGCCACTGCGGTTGAATGATTAACTGTATCGGAATATGATGATGATCCTTCTTTCGAACGATGAGACGTGAGCCTTGAGTCATACTTGGAATCGGTATAGATTGCCAAGTAGATCGAAGGGCTCTTGATAGGCATATTCTACTTCGAAGCATTGTTGTGGTATATTATCTTATCGGTTTTTTTAATGTTAGAGAGACTTTTTTGAGATTGTGAGCAAGAGAGAGTTTTATGTTTGGTGGTGTGAATGAGAGATGAGAGAGTGTCTCGTTGCTTGGAGGGTTGTTTTCTGTAGAGAGCTAGATCTCTACAAAAGTGACGATGTCGTCTCATCACACCCACTTCCTCGCGAATTTCAGAGCGTGTCAATAGCTAATTACATTTATATCTGTTAAGTATATCCTGAATTTATCAAAGAATTCTACATAGAGGATAGAGGTAAGTAATTTTCCAACTTTACCTCCTCAACCCTCAACTCGGATCTTTCCCTGATACATATATGAAAAAATTAAAAGTTACAGAAGCATATTATTTTTTATGACTTATTGTAAAGACGTATCGGTCGTGCATTCATTGCACACTCACAATTCAAACAGTGTTTGACACCCGTGATTTCGCTCTCGATCTATTATGTTTTCTATAATTGTAATACTTTTAATTTTACCCTCCTTCGTTTTAATTACTACACCTATACCCGGCAACTATTGACTACTTCCGTCCTTGTTAATTATTTTCTATCATTGTCAACATAAGTTTGGAGCGCATACATTTCATAGTCAAGATATCAACGTAAAAGCAGAACGTAAGTGAGTGATGCTTGTAATTTTTCTGAACGGCCAAAAATATCATCAAGAGTAATCCGTAAATGCCTATCCTACTTACTTTAATATCTTCATCGAACATATATACATGTACCAACGAAAATAATCATCAATAGGAGATGGTGTTAGCAAATAATGATGGTAGAAGAGGAGGTCGAAAGATGATGAAACAAAACTCATTACTTGCTACAAAAAAGGCTATTCCAACGATTGTAATTATTATTATTATCATGACAGCTTTCACTGTTTTTCAGAATCCTTCTTCGTCATTATCATACACACAGACGCAAGGAAAGAGTAGATTAGAGTTTGTTCATATCACTAAAACTGCTGGATTGTCTATTGAAAAAGCTGCTTCACAACACGGTATCAACTGGGGAGCATGTAAGTTTTATTATTTCTCAGTCAATACTATTCCATGACACAAAATCTTAAACTTCAATAATTGAAAAAACTATTCTTTATGATTTTAAAAATCTCAAGGCCACTGGTTGGTATTTGAAGAAGTAGGATGCTTAAACCCCGACATAAACCCCGACATAAAAGACTACGTCTCTCCATCCTTTCAATCATATGCATTAATAAGTCCATGGCATACACCTCCTAAAAACTTAACCGAAATAGTCAAATCACCCTCCCGACATCCATATTCTAATGCAACAATATTTACCGTAGTTCGTAATCCCTACGATAGAGCACTTAGTGAATATTATTGTCCATGGACCGGATATAAGAGGAAGAATAAGGATGAAGAGGGTGCATTAAATATGTGGTTACAGACCAAGGTTGCAAATGTCGAAAAGGTTATATTGGAATATGAGAAGAAAACACTAGAAGACGGAACGTAGTACAAGGACCGGGTTTGAATGAAGATGCATCTGATTTAGCACAAAAGCATTTTGTGAATCAAGCGGAATATGTATATGATGGGGATAAAAAGTGATTGAACATGTGTTGCATTATGAAACTTTGGAAAATGACTTTGCGAAATTGATGGAACAGTATGACTTACAACAGGTGACATTACCTCATAAGTCTCATGATGTATATTCTAAGGCAAAGAAGCTTACTTACTTGGATTTGAATGATGAAACTATTGCATTGATTAATCGTTATGCTGAACCTGATTTCAAGGCTTTTGGTTATGAAATGGTAACCTCATTTAAGAATAGGAAGGACTACAACTCAGTGCCTATTTCAAAGCGTGGATAGAGAGTAGCTTGGAAGATGCGGCCTATGGTAGTTAGAGAAAAGTCAATGTTGAGTGAACTTTAATAATATTGTCAACTCTTTAGATAATGCACAAAACGGTAGCAGATGGGCATAACACCCGATGGTCCAACCGATGTATTATGTGATAATCGTTCAGTAGTGACTAACTCGAGCGTACCCACATCCGTGTTTAATAAGAGACACAACGCAATATCTTATCATCGTGTTAGAGATGCACAAGCGGCTGGGATAATCAGATTTGGCTGGATCGAAGGAACGAAGAACATAGTGGATTTATTTACAAAAACAACATTAGCAAAAGAAAGTAAGAGGAGATTCACTCAGTTTATATTTGACGATGATTCAACGCCACTGCCATGACGTAGGTCTCTTCTCGCTAAGTACCTCCTGGCGGAGCGATAACCAGGTCGGTGGGCTCAAGCTTACGCACTATCCTTTGTAAGCTTGCGGGGACTGGATAAGTTACGCTGTGGTGAGCTATTCTAGCCCTTTCGGTGAGTGGCGTCGGATTGCGGTCTTGCCCGGATCGCTTTCCGGATGGTATCTTTTCACAATTGCAATATTTACAACAATATAACTTTCATTACTACCTTTCAACCTTTAGCGTTGAGTTAACAACCTATCTATAATCTACATCTACCTATTATTAACCTACATGCTTAGACTAGTCTAGTTAAGCATCTTATTGCCTTATACTATTGCAATCTGTATGTATACTTGCTTCCATACATAGTATATTGGTTGAGCAGTGGTATCCTCTAGACAAAGGTGTTCATCACCCCACAGCCCACAGCTCTACGACCGGCTGAGATACGCGCGGTGCGTGTAATTACAGCAAAGTTCGTCCAAATGTGTACTTTTGAAGAATGCCTTTTCCATCAACCAAACATCTTAAAGGCTATTTTGGGTGCGAACGTTAATATATAAACTTTCCTGACACGCAAGCAAAACATTGACGAATGTTTCTTGACAACGACAACGCCAGACAAGAAATTTCAGGAATACACACCAACCAACACAGCGAAGAAGGTTCAGGTTCTGGCTATCTTCATTGTATGAAGAAATAATTTGAGTTCATATAGAAGTAGAATTAATGTGAGTTGTTGGTTGAAATAAGTTCGATATCCCATACTATTTCTTCGAGTTTGCTTATATACATCGTTAATCTTTCGTAGAGAAAGAAATAACAAGGATATTAATATATTAAGTTACATTCAACTACCAATCAGAGTAAATTCAATGGATTGGAGGAATCGGTTGTCATTCAGTGTTGGGCTTATTGTAATGTTGGGAGTTATCGGTAGGAATACGGTACTTTCATGGTCTGGGTCAAGTCGGACAAGAGCTGGCACGTTCTTTTGCCGGCACAAGTTGGTAAGAATGATGGCTATCGGGGAAGCTGACGTGAATTTAAGCAAAAATTCCAATCGCCCAGTTGTTATATGCGGGCCATCAGGTGTCGGGTAAGTTGCTTGAATCTATTTCATATGTTGGCTGTTCTCTTTGTGCTTATACGATATTGCTTTTCTTTCGAAATTCAATTGCAATTGAAGAAAAGGGACTATCATAAATGCATTTATGGAAGACGAAACTAATTTAAGTCGCTTTGGTTTTAGTGTTAGTCACACTACACGTCAACCACGGGATGGAGAGGTCAATGGCATTCATTATCACTTCACAACTGTGGAACAAATGAAAAAAGATATCGATGACGGTATGTTTTTGGAACACGCCAATGTTCATGGAAATTTGTATGGAACATCCAAAAAAGCTGTTCATGATGTTGCGGAGAGAGGAAAGATATGCATTCTAGATATTGATGTACAGGGTGTTCAGAATACGAAGAAGTACGATGATTTTGAGGCAACATACATATTTGTTGCCCCGCCGTCATTTGAGACATTAAAAGAAAGATTGACTGGCAGAGGGACTGAAAGCGCAGAGACTTTAAAAAAGCGAACAGAAAATGCTAGAGTAGAGCTAGAATATGGCATGAAAGAAGGAAATTTTCATCATATTATTGTAAACGATGTTGTTGAGAACGCTCGCAGTGAACTCCAATCAATATTGAATGAAATATACAGCTTATGAAGTATGAGAAACGATTTCATTGTTTCAAAGATTAAAAATGATAGGCTTGATATATGAGGTATTAACAGTAAAGTAGCGAATGCAATCGATTAAAACCAGAGGCGTTTTGCAAATTATGAAATCGAAATATAAAATCGTTGCATGGAATGCTTGATTTTCCTGTTTCAAAACTATTTCCAGTCAGTCTACCAGATTTATATCGTGACGTATGTACGTGCGAAACTTAAAATTTGGACTGATATTGATGAATATATGTGAGGGTATCCTGTGAAAATAGATGGATGTAATTCCTCGTCTTTACAAAACACTCCACCAATGGCCATTAAAAGGTTGCCCACATCATTTTTTTTTAAACTGTATGCTTTTATTTTATTTACTTCTACTCTTGTACCAGGTATAAATTACTTTGTAGTTACAACTCATCCTCTTCATCAGTTACAGGTTCGGAAAGAGGAGTAGTAGCAGTTGTTATATGATCGAAACATAAAATACGCGTCATCGTTTTCCCTATTATTGAACCATGAGTTCCCATATTCTGAATGGTATCCTCTGGTATTTCCAGCGAATGCTGCCTGAGTTGCAGGTTGCAGCTTCTTTTGCTCTTCTTATAAATTGCACCCGACGTATCACATTATTATTTTATTCTCTAGATATTGTGTTCGAAACGCCAATTCGTGATCGTAGCGTAATAAGTCCAATTTCACTTTTTCCAAATCACGTCTCGAAATGTCTAGAAATATCTGGACATAACTAAAAGGAAGCTTCTTGCGATGATAGGTAGCACATAGGATACTGTAGGAGTGATGCATTTTCAACGAACCCTAGAACATTTCACACTGAGTCGTGCCAGGCCCGGAGTAGCACTCCTATCACTTACACATAAACATGTATTTAATAAGATGAATAAGACGTCAAGTACTTAAATAAATAAATGCATAGGGTTAGGGTTGGTTAGGGCGCCATTTTCCAAGGGATACCACCCGAAACCTCCTCGTGGCCCTCATCAGATGATATCTTCACGCCACTCCTACTCGAATTGGCCAACATCCTCCACTGCAGACCCCGTAACATACTCCACAACCGAGCAATCATACGAAAACTCTTCATAAAGGTTCATCCATATAAGCTCACGCCAGGCATCAGCATCAATGGCAAACATGTAGCACACTGCATCTACTCATTCCTTGCCAGGCTCAAAGACCCAAGTCATAACCTCAACCTTCCACGCCTGTACCCGTGCATAATCACCGGATTCAGCACCAACAATATGCAATTACCAACTCGCTTCGAATTCGACGCACTTGTCCTCTCGTCGCAAATCCCCTCAGATGATCCACATCACCTGCGGGAAAGGTCTCATCTTGGTGCTACTGCCGAACCGCATTGCTATCCAGACGACTCGGAACTATTCCAAGGAAAGGCGAAATTTACGTGCGACACCGAAGAGCAAGTCATCCTCATCTCATCGACCCATCCCCTCTTTGATGTTTCCCACCACTTTGTCTTCCACCCGGAACAAGGTGGCCAAGATACAGCCAACAACCCCACCTCAGATAGTAACTCTCCACCTGACAGCAACCCGGAAGATGCCAATGAAGATACCGGAGGCACCAACG
>Ga0209092_10003103_pt1 | contig 14711 bp, 11 predicted proteins | sample FraStrMetagenome_FD_187446 | JGI IMG/M metagenome (GOLD analysis project Ga0209092, IMG submission 187446) | Marine eukaryotic phytoplankton communities from Arctic Ocean - Fram Strait ARC3M Metagenome (SPAdes) (version 2) | ecosystem: Environmental > Aquatic > Marine > Oceanic | place: Fram...
GAAGTCATGTTGTGTATCAAATGCAAGGCACAGATGATTGTATTGGCATGCTTCGTGTGGCTGTAGTTGGGGAATACTTAGTATTGGCAGAAAGCCACCTGGAGAGTATTCCTTTGGATTATCTACTCAATAACTCAAACAGAGTGGAACTCTGAGCTATATTGGATGAGAGGGTGTTGTTGACATATACCATATCATGTGTTGATCCAGGTATATTAAGATTACAAAAGGTCTTCATGAACAGTCAATGTTCATCACATCATATCTACAATATGTTTCTGGTTGCTATGAAGCATGCAAGCGTTACTCCTTCTGACAGTGTTTGACGAAACAAAGTAGTGCATGTATTGTTTATATCGTACCTGCGAATGAAAGAAAATGTTATTAACGTTGCTTTTATAGTGAGTATGGAATGAAAGTAGGCGAGAGAAGTTTATTCGAGGAAAATATATTTTTGTTGTTGCTACACAGCAAACTCATTTGATTTACATTGTGCTAGTTCAATGATGAATGAAGCAGTAAAGATATAGTGCATTCAATCATGATAGTAAAGCAATAGAATTACGATAGACAAGAGAAACTAAAATATAGTTTTTTTGTGAAGAGGATTTCATAAAAAAGTTTGTGTTTCATTATTGCTTTTTTACAAAGTATGAAATATCGAGAGACGTGAGATATTTAGTTGAGGAAAGTACACTTTTTTTAATATAAATAATCTCTTTGAAGTGTGTTTGTTTGTTTGTTTGCTCCTACAGTTTATTTTGTTAACCGGAAGCTGTTGTATATTTACTTCAAATTGAGTTTTTGTTGAGTTGATATACTTTAACGGAAGTTCTGTTTTGCTTTGCCCTCAGTTTTCAATACATTTGTTGGTGATGTTACAAGTGTTCATAGTCTTTATTTGCGAATTCAATATGAATAACAGTTGAAATTCTTCATGGAAAGAGGCTTATGATGGTTTTTCAATTTTACTACCTAGCATTCAAAAAAATTGTAAATATTGCTATAATATCTCATTATCTATAATTTTTTCCTGAGAGTAATTCTTCTGAATAAAGTATAGTACACCGTAAGATTTTTTTCGAGATTTTGCTAATTTGCTCATAAAAGCTAACTCAAATTTAAATTTTTTCTATATCCATAGGAACGTGCGGATCTTTGTCTGGGATGGGCATGAAAACGTCGAAACCACGTTTGCCAGATCCATCGATATCTAATTCATAGTCAAATGTAGGTACCGGTGGTCGTTTGCAATCGGCTCCTCCTTCTATAAGGTCAGTTCCCCAAAGAGGTTTTTTGATGGCATCCTTAATCTCTACAAATTCGCCCTTATTTCCAGGAACAGCACCCTTTACATAAACAAGGTTCCTTCCACGGTCAATTTTAAGCACTCTCAGATTTTGAATCGTAACTCTATCTGTACCCATTCTTCCAGCCATTTTTTTCCCTTTGAAAACTCTTCCTGGATCTTGGCATTGTCCGGTTGATCCAAGGGCTCGATGACTTTTTGAAACACCATGCGTTGCTGGCATACCCGAAAAATTGTGACGTTTCATCGCTCCTTGGAAACCCTTCCCTTTACTAATTCCGGCAATATCTACATTTTGGCCTGGTACAAAGTGCCTGGCGTGGATTTGGGTTCCAGGTTCAGGAGTAACATCGCCGGGTCCTCCAATCCTAAACTCTCTAGTAATGACAGGAGGTAACTTCAAGCCAAGTTTATTGTAGAAACCAAGTTGAGGTTTTTTGACACGTTTGAGTTTTTTCTCTCCTGCACCTAAGACAACGGCATTATATCCGTGTTTTTCTTTGCTTTTGACTTCCAATACAATATTTTCATCCAAGAAAAGAACAGTGCAAGCATGACGTTCTCCCCACTCATCCCATACAGGCATCATGCCGAGTTTGATCCCCAAAGCGCCACAACGCTTATCGCTTAATTTCCATTTGGCATCTGCATCTTCAAGAAAGTCCTCCTCGTTGTAAGAAACCATCAGAGGACGTTTACGAGTACCAGGAATCCAGTCTTTGTACAACTTTGCTTCTTTTTCAGCTTCCATAAGGGCTATTTGTTCGTTTAAAATTGTTCGTGCTTCTTTTTCCGTCATTCCGCTGGAAAAGATCAAGTCACTAGGTTCTGTGGATTTGGATGTTTGGTCTTCATTTTCCATCGTTGGGAGGCTTTTAGAATAGGATCGAATCATAGTGGAGTTTTTCGAAATTGCGGTGTTTTGAAAATTATTAGATGTGGTGGCAACAGATGAAATACTTGCGCTTCTGAGGGCCAAGTTTTGCACTTGCACATATTGTGGCTCAGAGTGAGACAAAGATGCCGTCAAGTAGGAAGCATGATATCTATTTAGCCCCGCTCGAGCAAGTTTTGATGTTCTAGTTATCATTCTACTCATTATAATGCTATGATGATGTTATCACCACATTTCCTTTGATACTTTTGGAATACGTACATTCAGTATTAAAATCTACGTGATTTGAGACCTTCCACTGGAATTTCCGTCAGCAGCAGCAATTTGCCCATTCAGAGTCGCAAGAAATTTTGAGTGAACGGAATTGAGCGGATTCGGTAAAAGACGTAAAAAATTGTGAAGAATTCTGTACACATTCTTTCCAATTTTTGTGGTGTTGTGGAGAGATGAACAACCTTCTTGCTTCATACTACATATAGTACTACATATACTATTCTTAAAGAGACACAATATATTCAAAATTTCTTTTCATCTTTCTCCACAACAATACCTCCACTATTAATAAAAATTTATTGTAACTTCTGACGATTTCGGGTTTATTGGAATTGAAATTAATCATAATGGATGATATTTGAATAGAAGTGTTCATATGCTATCTTTATTACTCTCTATAGATCAATATAGGTATTGGGATAAAAGAGGTCCGAATGGTGCAAAAGTTTCCTCACGAAATAATTTCAAATTTCAAAATAAATCAATGGTGAGTAAACTAAGTCTTGGTAAATTCAAAGTTATATGAATAGAGAAATTACGAAAGTCACATGTTTGCAAAAAAAAACGTGTTTCATCTAACGACCTGCAATCTCGGCAACTTCACAGGGAGCGTGTTCAACTTCAAGGTAGCATGTGTCAAGGCCACTTAGAATGCACACTTGCTCAATAGTAGCAGCCATAATAAGGGCCTCTGAGTTTGTGCTCATGTTTTCAGCGATAATTGGCATTTTCAAAATGGCCTTTTTGGCTGCGTATTCAAAGACTTTGTCTAAAGGATCACCTTCGCATTGTGTGGGCAAGCAAACTGGGTAAGACAAGATTTTGATATCGACGTCTGTTTCAACACTTTCGTCTTGTTGAAACATCGCTGCTGTGGATTCTCCCAAAAACACGAAATGACCATCAACACACTCCAAGTGTCCTCCAGCATCCAGACAAGATGTGGCGTAATCCTGGAAAGTTTCGTGAGTTTTGAATTCTTCTCCAAAGTGAGCAACTGCTACACCTTTGATAGATGGTATTATTTCGCTTTCTTCGTTTTTCATTTCCTTCAATGTGTCCTCATGAATATCAATCGTGCACAACTTGTTATCTCTGCAGGTTTCGTTGTATCCGACAAGCATGGCAGAAAAGGTTTCCTCTAATGCGAGGTTTTGGTTTAGTCTGGAGTGAGCTGACATGCAATCCTGCAACTCTTCTTCTGCGGTAATAACATCAGCAACAAGTGCCATAGCCAACATAGGAAGAGCTCTCAAATATCTCTGGAACATCATTCTGATTTCTTTTAAGTTTTTCTAATTGGATAGCTAATGCGGTTGTAATGAGTATTACTGTTTCAAAACGTGAATTGGTTTCAAATAAGCAGGTAAGATTTTATGCAGAAAGAAGGCAGGGATTCGGTCTCGGCTTTAGTTCCTGCGATTGTCAAGAACAAAGTATCCGCAGCTAGTGTATCACTTACTTTTTATATAATGAAAATAGTATGGTTGACTTGTTGTTGTTGAGTTTCTGTGTAAATACCCAGCCCTTTTAATACTAAAGCTACTTTGTTTCTATTTACATACGGAGCAAGAAGTGGATGACACAATATCAAACACGACAATGTTTTATTTAAAGTTTTGACTCTCTAAATAAAGCTTGTTTTCGGTCGTTCGAACAACACGTGTGTTTCATTCTTTGGTATCTGAAATCTTAGTCATGGTCTATATAGATTAACGCGTAATCATCACTATTGAAATACATAAGAAGATCTTGGGTTGATTTCCTAAGGCAATGCCTTCTTTGTCCACTCTAAATGAATAAGACAAGACCAAAAGAATCACCGCTGAATGTGATAGAAACATATGTATATTTACGCAATACGGAATCTTTAAGTGATTTCGAGTACGCTTCTAAGTATTTCATGGAAGCTGATTTTGAAAAAACTTCACATCAAAGGTCATTTGAATAGTATCAGCTCAGCCTACACAATTAATGTAAAATTCAAATATGAAAATAGTGCCATCGAAGAGACGACTAAAAAAGAGCTTTCAAGATTTTTTCGGAGAGAATCAAATTTCTCGAGCGGATAGTCTGCTGATATGCATATCTACAAAATATCGTCAAGACATGAATCAAACATGAGATATATATAACACTCTCTACTTTTGAAAAATTACATGGGATAAGATCTATCAGGGCAAATCTAATGTAAACTGTGAATTAGTAAAATTGTGTACATCTATGCAGAGATCTTTACTCTCTATTCTCAAAAGAGAAATCATTTAACCATGCAGCATTTCTTCATATACATCAATCATCTAGAAAAATACAAAGAAGATTCTTTGTTAGAAATTTGCAAAAATTCTACATAAGAGTTAGATTCAGCGTCTCACAATTACACACCTTTTCAATACTTTGGTCGTCACTAGAAGAATTTGCGTGTGCCAAAGTGTAAGCCAAATTTTGAAGCGTCTCATTCAGATTCCTGCTTTCATGTTCTTGAATATCCCTGTACAATCCTAGCGCTTCTTCGAATGCAAGGATGGCTTCTCCAAATAGTTTTCTTTTTACAAACATAAAACCCACATTCCCTAATATGTCTGCAATGGCTATATTCACCAATGGACTGCGATTTCCATTGACGACTAATTCAGTTCTTTGGATATCCAGTGCTGAAATAAATTAATAGCGAAATAGTATTTTTGAGCAGGTAAAATTAAATTCAAAAATGAAATTTCCAGTGCTGTCAAAATAGTTTACAATTTCCATTCACTTACCCTCTTGAAAGGTTTCGCTTGCAAGAATAAATTCACCTTGCTCATAATGAATGACTCCAATATTATTCAAAATCTGAGCAATAATGGAAGGCGAGGAGGAAGAGTTCTCTCGCTCTATATTAAGTTTTTCAACAAATGTAGTAAGAGCATTTTTATATTCTTGTAAAGCGTAAAGCGCTATTCCTGCTTTTATCTTCGAAATCTAGGGAAAAAGAAGAATTATTGAGCTGATAAGCTCATACAATTACAGAATGTTAAATATTGTACAGAAACTTACAGAAGCATTTGGATGATCAGCGCTATAGGCTTTGGAAAATATAGAACTAGATTGCTTGAATAAGGAAAGCGCGACTCTATATTCTTTCCCATGCATGTGAACTACTCCCATATTGTACAATGTTTGTGCCAACAAATAATGCTCTGTCCCATATTTCTCTTTAAAGCTTCGTAAGACACATTCGAACAGTTCTAACGCATCACTAATTTGTCCATTCTTTCAAAAAAATGAGATAAAAATTGTTTCAGTAGAGGTTTGGTAAAGAAATTAGAACAACTTCAAAAAACTCACAGCAACAAGAAAGCTGACTCGATCGTGTATTTCTTTCAAATAAAACTCTGCATCAACAACTTTCCAGTCATCTAAATCGACAGGAATGCTGCCATATCTTTTGTTTTCCATGCCTGAGCCTTCACTATCATCTCTCACATCCATGAAGAAATCAGAAGAAGCTGCTTTTTGAGTATCAATCGTTCGATGTACTCGATGGAGAGTGTCGATCTCATGCTTGAGAGAACCTAGCACAATCAAATCTTTGTGAGTCGAATTCTTTGACTTCAATGTTTTTCTTTTGGATCGTCCAAGTAGAGGAGAGGTATCCTCCAATATATTCTCCTCTAATGAAGTTTTATTCAAAAGATAATTATTCAATGTCACGTTTTGATTTCCAGAACTTTTGCTCGTTTTTTTTCGTACCTGGGTAATGGAACTTAAATGGCATTTGGTACACAAAACAGTTTTATGATCGTCGCCTAGTACAGATCCTTGCACCTAAATTGGTTTTGGTCTATGAGATAATGGAAAAATGAACATTTGAATGCAGTCAACACGACAAATTCTTACCATCAAAACTTCTTCTAACGTATCCATAGCGTCATTCCACATGTTCCGTTTCCAAAAGCAAATGCTTATGTTACCTAATAGAATGATAATACATTGTGATATGATTTTGTTAGTTTTCATGACAGAACATGAAGATCAGAACGAAAAGATGAAAACATACCTAATATTGAAGCCACATTCAGCAATTTTTCAACAGAGTTGCAAGCCCTCATACGACTTCTTTCAATGTGAAGTGCTATTTCAAAAGTTGAATGAGCAGCCATATATTCACCCTGCTCGAATTGAACGTATCCAATGCAATTGTTTATTATCGCAGAATAAGCGTGATTTTGTCCATGAATCTTGTGGGCTAGTTGGAGGGCTTCTTCAAAGGAAGCAATAGAACCAGAGAAGTCCAAAAGAAGACATTGTATTATACCAGATTGAAAGACATAATTCTATAAACGGAATAAGAGTAGATTTGTGAGAAAAGCTTATTGTTTGAGGGTCATCAAATAAATTTTGAAATACTTACAAGCAAGATATTGGAAGCCATTTGATCATCAGATGTTTCCTTAGCTTTGTCATTATCTTTGAGCTTCTGCACACATGTTCTCTGATATTTTAATGCCTTCATCATTAGCTCGCATGCTTTCCTGTGTTCTCCTTTCCATACATGCACAAGGCTCAAATTGTAAAATACTAATCCAAGAAGGGGATGATCATCCCCAGTCTCTTCTATACAATGATGCATGATACTTCGAAACGCGTGAATAGCTCCATCGAAATTTGCATTCTTTAGTGTGCACAGGAATTTTTCACAAGCAAACATCATGAGATGTTGAAATATCTTTCAATGAGAGGTAAGAAACATGAAGAAATTTAAATAAACTTACTTGCAGGCAATTTGTTGCTTCTTCGAAAGAAATTTTATGATACAATGTCAACTCTACTAGACAACTTTTCTGAGGATCTTTCATTGAAAAAAGATAAGTTTGATGTGGCTTTTCACTATAACTTCCGCTTTCACTTCCACTTGCTTCAGTAGAGTAAGTTGTGATTGAACCTTCCAAGATAGTAGAATCAGTGCACTCATCCATATCCTGTTTCTGTAAATGATTCTCCCCATACTTTGGAAGTTTAATTGTATGATGTGGATGTAAGGATGTTTGAATCTGTTTTTCTAATATCCGTCTCGACGATCTTTTGCTACCATTCAATACGACACCAGCATGTTTATCAAAAACGTAATTATCAGGCTGCACCAATGATAAATGGTTTCGTATGGTTGGTCCTACCATTAACTCCAAAAATGGCACCAACAAAGATTTGTTTTCTGTTGGTAACGAGAAAGACAAGTCTGTTTCATCTGCGCGAGGGTCGAGGCTTACCAACTTTGGTGACGATTCTAAACAACGCAATGGAGGTGGTGAAAGTGAACTTTCGAGAGAATGCCTTCTTCTTGCTGATTTACAGTTAGACGTTACTGGTGTTTCACTACTGAGCGTAGAGGAGACTGGGTGAAACGGAATAGTGGTGGACGACGTTGTACGATACAAGTTCAAAACATTCGTTTGCGTTGAAGAATTTTCGTAAGGAGAATTTCTAGCAGAAAATACTTGGTCGAAATCTCGTACACTAGTCGGGCTTGCGTGGGTCATATTTGGTTCACTATTTATTTTCTCAATCTCATCATTTTGTTCGTCCAACTTTTTGTTTCTTTTTTTGTAGAATGAGCTTTTTTTCATGGAAGCAGGTGATCCATTCATTCCTCGTCTCATTTTGTTCATGAAACCTTTTGAAGACGGCATCTTTTATATTTTTCAACAAAAGATTACTTATGCCCTCTTGATTTTGTGCAGGATTTTTATGAATTCAACTTCCTCGATGTCTTATAAAAAAACCTCGATGATAAATATTTGTTCTTTTGATCAAATTCCACAATTCATAAAAAATTTAGCAGCTTTTTTGGATAAATCCTCATAAAGTTGCGAGTGAGATATTTAGATATTTAGATATTCTGCCTTAAATCATAGTAAGTTGTGATTGATTATTTAATCCATATTCGTGTCCAAAATTGATCTAAATTATCCTAACAAGAACCTATTTGTATGTACACTTTTGTTAAGTGATTATATTCTAAGCAGTTCAACAGCTTCAAAGGTGATTTATTTAGATAATTATGGAGATAAACGCTTTGTAATATGTCATACATAAAGATTTGATTATCTATGAAATCAGTATTTTGCATTTTCTATATCTATACTTAAGAATCGAATTTAAATCATTTAAGATTGAAGAATGTTCAAAAATGTCAATGAAAGACGTGTAAATTATTGGAATCGCAAACACATGGAAGAAAAACTTCAGAAGAATTTATCGCCAGTTGGAATGAAAAGAAGTAAAACTTCCATAAATAATAAATATTTTTAATAATGACTCTTCTCAAACTTCAACACAAGATTATCTCGTGCAAGAAGAGAATGAAGCTGTAAATTATCTTTTGTTATTAATTGGTATGAATACACGTAAATCCATTCCAGCACAAATCGGTTAGAGATTTTTAGTCTTTTCTCGAGTTTTTATTGTTACCTTATGCCCTATTTTGCTATGAAAAGATTGGACGATTTGAATCAAATGGTGAATCTGCTAATGAAGTTGAACTTTTTGAATGAATCTTTTACAAACGCATACCCAATACTCAGAATGCATGGTCAAATTGAAGAGTTTTGAAAGGTCGCAAGGATGGGGTATATCATAAAGCAAAGGTCTACAAGTTGCACGAAAGGTTTCACCAGCGAATGTTCAATTTATTGCTCTTTAGTTAAAGAATTTTTCTTCAAGTAAGATGCGCAAACTTTTTCCAAATCTTTTATTTTTAAATTATATTGGCTGAAAATGCAGACATCTATTGGGTGTGGAGTTGCAACAAAGTAAACATTGTCTCTTACAATATTTGAATTGAACTCTCTCTCGATTTGTTGCAGGATGACTATATCATCCAATTATGGTACGTTACATGAAAGCATTACAAAAAGCGGTCTGCAAATCTTGGATCTGAACAACGACACACATCTCGTTTCCCAAGGAAGTTGTAGCGATTCTCAGCAACCATGTCATAAACTGAATCCCTCATATTTTTTGGTATGACTGTCTCAGTAGCTTTGGTGAAAACTCCTGCGAGCGGACCAAGCTCTTCCACAACTCTAAGAACACAAGCAGATTTGTCATAATAATCTCTATTCTTGTTGTCTTGGTCAACCAGTATTACACTAGAAATGTCATCGTCGTCCTTTCCTATGGACACAAGAAGAGATTTACCGATATCAGATTGCAGAGGAGTGAACTTAAACTTTTTATTCAAGTCTATTCGAAGAAGAATATCGACCCAGGTGTTACAAAAGTTACAAACTCCATCAAACAGAATAATTTTACTCTCTGCTGGAATGGTGCTCAGAGGGTCTTCGACCGTAGACTCGACTGTTGCAAGAAATTGAACACTCATCCTCTGTCGTGAGAACGATTTCCGTGTATTACTGCCTGCAATAAAAGCATCAACCTTTGAGTTACTCAAAACTACTAGTATGAAGCATGGAATGAAAAAGGAAAAAAGTTGTTGCTTCATGATTCTGGTTATTCGATAGAGAAAAGAAATTATGTCATGAGACAAAGTTCTGAAGTAAGAAAGATGGTGAGTGAGTCAAACTGTTCAAAACTTCCGTGCTCACGTCATCTTCACAGAAATCATGAACAAGTCACCGGTGAAATGACACGTGAACATAAGTAAATAATTTTTATACTAGTATGAGCGTGAACACATTCAGCTAACCCGTGTAGCTCAGTAGGTAGAGCGCTAGACTTTTAATCTAGTGGTCGTGGGTTCAAGCCCCACCATGGGTGAAGTTTCTTTTTTGATTTTTTTTGCATTGCAAGTGGATGTGATATGATGATTCCCAAGAGTAACATCTCTTGGATGCTAAAAATCGGCGAGCAAAAATATCTCATGAGAACATCAATCTCATATATCAAAATAAAGTAATGATACCATCCCGCATTTTGTGTATACCATGTAGAATTTGTAGACATGGACCCAACAATAGTATGATATGCAAAAGCAAAAAGAAATACAGCTTTGGACAGATATATCGAATACATGTAGCCAGAACAGGTCCCAAGAAAGATAAACTCATACTACACCCCAAACAATTCAAAGGATCACAATTTTACATCAAACAAAAAGAATTATATAATAGAACCAAGATTTGACGGACAATAATGCAGAATTCACTCAACACCACCTCCCAAAGATTGAAAAAAGAATAGAAATATGTTCCTCAATATTTATTCAGAAGGTCTAGACCAAAATACAGACAAAAAACAATATTGTAATTAAAATAGCTAAAGAAGAACAATCAGCAGAACTATTTTAGTTCAGCTAATTAAAAAGAACGCATTGAAAGCATGATGATGAAGTGCAATATACAGCATATGCTTCAGCTAAATTTATCTAAGATTTAGATGAAATTACTTAAGCTAAAATAATACCAATGATATTTTAGTTAAGCTAATTCTATAGTATTGATATAACTAGTTAAAATGCAGAGCAACATGTAGCTGCTCATATATTACGTAAAACAATAAAAATAAAATAAAAACAATCAGTCTTCTTCAACACAAGGAAGCCAGTTCAATGACAAAGAACATGAACTGTCATGCATGCATTGAGTAGCATCAAATGGAGATACATATCATCATGTGAATGATGTCTACTTTGGACATGCAATGAGAATTCTTTGAACAGCTGTCTGGCCAACAGATGTGCAAAGTTCTCACAGTTGAAACCAAGTGGATTTCAATATACATCCAATTTGGGATGCATGAGTAAAATGTGACTAAAACATAAATGCAAAATAAACTTACAATTATTATAACCAACTTTTATCTACCTTAATTCTATTGCATTGCAAATATTTTTTATTTTAAGTGTAAATACGTAGAACATACCAGTAGGGGTTCCACACACACTATAGCCAATTAGGACTGATCATTTAATATTTTTCACATGCCATATAAAAGTTATTACACTCCGTTTTATGTTTCATTTTCGATGACGTCATCCACCTTCTTATGTCATTTCCAATCTTTTTTATTTTAAGCTTCCTTGAACTTTTTCCAATTGCACGACCAATTTATCTACCTTAATTCTAGATAGTCTGTGCATACTAAGGTACTATAGTATATTGTTAAGAAATTTAATACAGGAATATTGGAAATTATGCACGAATTAAAATTACACAAAAGTATCAACATAAATAAATCAGCTGGAGCAATTCGTAAACAACACTTACCTATACCAAGCAAACTCCGATATGCAAAGATCAGATTAACTTCAAAAATACGTCACCTTGAAAACTAATATATTCCCTCAAAGAATTCCATATCAAGACGCAAAACGGACGCAATGCATCTCTGAACGCAAATGATATTCAGCATGTTATTCAAGAGGTATTCAAAATACAATCCTTGTAAGAGACTATGAATTCTATTAATTCGGACTACATAATGGAAAAGGATGAGAAAACCAGAAACTTGGAAGAAATTTAACATGAACAGGAACAACGGAAAAACATCAAATGTACCTCATCAAAACCATTTATGAACGGAACATATTATCGCACCTTTCCAAATCTTCAACTCAAATCCACAACAACTCACTCACAAATTCTGGATCTTCACAATACTTCAATCGAGAAAATATATCAAAAGAAAGAATGTTCAATTGGACAATTTATATACAACACCTAAATCGCCGTAACTCCACACTACACATAAGTCAATATCCACTGGATTATATACGCTCTCTTTCCAAAAGTGTACAAGCACTAAATAAACTTCACGGAATTCAATCCATCTACAAATGCGAAAACATGGAGAGGAGGATTTAATTATGCTCACGAATCACTTTATAGATCAGGCCGGAGATTTATCACTTGTAACGATAATAGGGTGTAAGGGATCAAAATGTAAAGCAAATTTTTTATTATCAGTGCAAACACAAAATCAACAATCAGTAAACATAAGAGTATAGCGTGAAGTTTTGGAAAGAATAAATAAACCACTCGTAGAGGAAATACCTTTCAAACTTTGCCTAACTCCACAAGGAATAACAAAATTTAAAAGTATCATAAAGTTTGACACTTTGGAGGAGAATGAAAAAATTGCTTGGATCAAAATTTTCAACCCAATCCCACATCGCCATCTAGGCCTTCATTCTGAACTGTGTGCAGACACATCGCTGTCTTCGGAAAATTCTATCGCAAAAATCAAAGAACGCATAGAATCGTTACACTTAAAATACATGAAACCAACATCACAAAATAAGTGTGTAAATATGCTGTGCAATTCTATGCACAGCTATTCTCCACTCCAATCCAATTTCCAATTTGCGGATACAGCAACTTTAAAGATTCCAAAAAAGCTCAGAAATTGTTTTCTGATTCATGTACTGTTTCTGATGAAGCGTTTGCCATGTTGCTCTTACGAAAAAATTGGAAAACATGGTCAAAGCGTGTTTTGGATGTCAATATCCGTCGGGATTATGTCAGTTTTTTGAATTTGGTACAGGATGTGACTGATAATGAACATCTGACAGAAGATATTCTGTCAGAATATGCAAGCAACAAGACCAACAAGAAATTTCATGGATGGTTTCTTAAAGCTATCAATGAATACAATGAGCTTTTTTAAAATGTTAAGGCAGCAAGAGGTACTGAAGCAAGGAAAAACTTTGAAAATGAATATCAGCTAAACAAATCATCTGCTTGTGCATGGAGAGAATCTACTACCCCTAGTGAACAACCAACGTTTGCAGAATTTGAAACAGTAGCACCATACAACAAGTTGAATATTATTTCTGATTCAAGAAACAGTAGCACCAAATTGAAGGTAAAAAAGAAGTGGGCCCTAGCACGTACCCTACCGGGTGCCCTAATAATTATTTTGATTGTCTAAATAAAACTAACATAAAGTCCTAAGTAATGGGCTAGTGTATACTAAGAACCTCTACTTGTATGTTCTAAGTATTTACACTTAAAATAAGAAATATTTGCATTGCAAGAAACAGTAGCACCATGCAATGAGTTGAGTATTATTCCTGATTCAAGTAGTAGCCCAACCAATCATTTTTCTGATGTTTCGATGACACAGGATTAGCATGATACCACTGATACACTTACTAGTAATACAGCTGCTGTTTAACCGCCAATCAAGCTTAATTTCTATTAATTCCATATTATTGACACTCTTTAATGGTCTTCCTTTCTATATCATTAATTTAGCTTGCAGTAAATTTGAAATGACTTTTTGAAGGTCATTTGGTGATATTGTGAACTGGGAAATAGATTTTGGTATTCAAAATATGATTTCGTAGTTATCAAATTTGATTTTGAAAGGGATTATGATTTTGTACATATAATATAGCTTTTGGTTATCTAAATTATTACTTGTACTTACAAAATAAATGTAATTAACAGTATACCAACTTTGATTTTGAGTTCAAAATATAATTTGGTTTGGTGCTGCATGCTGCATGCTGTAAAATATGATTTTGTTGTAAAACCAATTTTGAATTCAAAATATTTTGTTCAGAGAGGTAAGGATGGAATAGGGATATTGACATCAAGCGATACCAATGATGGTTCGGTTGATGCATGGTACAAGGACGCATTGTTGGATAGAATAGTGTGTGCATTTACACCTCCAAGTTCTGGTGATGGCGCAATAGTAGGGCTTGGGAGGGTATTTGCATTTTGGTTTGATTGAATCCTATATGGAGGGTTATTCGCATCAGCGAACTGCATTTCGGTTAGAGTTGGCAGAGGAATTCATGGCTGATGCAAAGTGAATATTCGAGTTTGATTTATGCAATAGTGCTTAGTGTCACAACCCACCTTTTTCTGAGACAGGAGGGATGTTGTGACCTGTAAATGTGTGGTTGTCTTTGGTGGAGGAAAGTTGATATATGTATTTTTTTCAGGAGGGGACGTATGGGGAAGGATCGGTTATTCGATGTCGCCATGAACACTGTGTACCAATGCGTTTTTGTTGCAGAAACGGTAGCCAAGAGTTTTTGCCATGTACTTGGGGCTTGCATAACCTATTGACTGGCTAATTATGATTGAGTAATTATGTGGAGAGGGATCGTACGCACGTAGTACGTACTACAACCAACAAACCAAACCTAATAATTAAATAATAATAATAATAATAATAATAATAATAATAATAATAATAATAATAATAATAATAATAATAATAATAATAATAATAATAATAATAATAATAATAATAATAATAATAATAATAATAATAATAATA
>Ga0209092_10003104_pt1 | contig 14706 bp, 13 predicted proteins | sample FraStrMetagenome_FD_187446 | JGI IMG/M metagenome (GOLD analysis project Ga0209092, IMG submission 187446) | Marine eukaryotic phytoplankton communities from Arctic Ocean - Fram Strait ARC3M Metagenome (SPAdes) (version 2) | ecosystem: Environmental > Aquatic > Marine > Oceanic | place: Fram...
ATACTTTTTGACGAAAGTCACCCGGAAAAGTACAAAAGTACGAACTTTTTTTACGAACTTTTTTTATGTAGACACCCTCTTAAAATCGCAGGGGTCTGTTGTCACATCTAAGGTTAATATCATGTGTATTGCACACTCTATATGTAGAAAATTAAGAACTCCTCTCTCTTGAGAAAGTTCCACGCAGTATAGTCGCTACGATGAAAAGTGTCTCCTTATATATTTATTTATGTTAATTTCTGAATTATATATTGTAATTTGGAGAACATTTGCGTTAATTTATTCATGTGTCGGGGTTGTGATTATCGCTCTTCAATGAGCGAGCATCTCATGTGCATTACATCATATTAAATCTAAGTAACGGCATTTGACCTTCGAGTCGGGCATTCGTAACTCTTTTTTGGCGACTATGAAACTTTGAACTCTTCCCCCACCTTTTCAAATTTATTGTGTAAGGTAGAGCTGGATTGTTCATCATCAGACGAGACGATAAACCAAGAAGGCTTTAGTAGAGTCTACTCGTCAGAGTATTGTTAGAGATAATTAGTAGAGAGTAAGGTCACAAAAAGATAAATCTTCTCAGGAACCTGAAAAATGGAATCATACGCGGAACATTTTGTGGCAGCACCAAAGCAGTCCCCTCCGTCTGTTTCGGACGATAGATTACTCCAGATAGACAATTATGTTGAGCGTTCCAAGAACAAAAATGTGATAGTGTCTCTTCCTTCTGCGGTACCAACCAAGATACCTTCTTCGTATCCCACGTCATATCCATCAACTCATCCAAGTATGGTACCAACCCGCGTACCTACAGTATATGTTAAGAACGGGAGTAATAATAAAAATAACGATAACGACAAGACTGCGGAACCTACTTTCTCTGCTAAGCAAACGCAAACCATAAACATTCCTACCTACGAATGTGCATTCGATTTTGATGCAATGATAGGGGACGAAATAGATACCTCCGTACTAGAAGATCTCGGAAAATATCTGGATGATCAATACCAAAGGATTCTTGATACAAAGGGTAGTAAAAGAATTAAACAATTGTCCTTTATTACAGAATCGTCAAATTGGGGAAGCGAATGGTCTCATAGAGGTGGTCTTTCAGAGGTTGGAATATCGAACGAGATAGTGAGCAATTTACAATATAATCAGACAGTTTATGTTCGGTTTAATACGGTTGCTGTCATTTTAGTAAATGTTATAGACTCATCAAATTATCAAGACGATACGCTCGATGTTTCAACCGGCGAGATACAAACTTCTCTAGAACACATGATAATCGGATATTTTTCAAAATCTTCCCAATCGTCACTTAAAGGGGAAATTGAAGGTATCCAGAATTTGACTGGAGTAAAATTTTCGAAATTCGTGGTCGACGAAAATGAGTTTGCTGGCGCCGCCGGAGCGACAGAAAATAGCGAAAGTAATTTATCATCGGAAAACATGATTTTTGGCATTATTGGAGGGGTAGCTTCTTTTTTGATTTGCGCTCTTTTGACTTACCGTTTGCGCAGGCGAAAGACGACTTTTAAAGAAGATAGGTGAGTCTATATATGTATACATAATTAGGTTTTCGATCTTAAATGTCAAAATATTCAATACTTTCCATCCGCAGGGTACCGAAAAAGAGAATAAAGCTCTCGACGTATCTTCGTAACAGTAAGAAAAGGCCTAAAGATGAAGAAGGCCGGAAAAGTGCGGAAGATAACGTACCTGTCGACAATATCTCCAACGTAAGTACTCCTGGATTTTGTGGGGCTCTTTGCGTAAATAACGACGCCGGTGAAGAAGAGATTTATCAAGACCATACGACATTTTACAACGAGACTCAATATTCTAGAGGCGAGCGAACCGTAATTAGAGACGCCTTGTACTCGTCTTGTCATTGCAAAGACGAAGTGAATAGCACATACGATGATATAGATCAACAACAGGGCAATGATAAAGGAACGTATTGCGGTCCTGGCCTTTGTTGTAGTTAGTTGGAGCCTATGCATGTTTTATTCGTTTAAACGTTCCTTTAATAACAAATCCTTGGCGAAAAACATTTTGGATTTGAAACAGTATAACCAGTTTTGTCGGCTTTTGGATTGGGACAAGAATCAACTACTCGGTGGATTTCATAACAAAATGCAGAGGAATGGTAATAAGGCAGCTTCACCTAAATTTTCTAGATAATGCTTCATACACAATGAAGACGAAAATGACTTTAAGCTAATACGCCTATTTTGTGAACATATCATTAATCTTTTATGAATTAAAGTTGGAATGTCATTCATTTTTCATGCATGAATACAATCATCATCAAATATACCGCAAACATGCACTACAAACATACACTGCCTATTCTCATGCAGTTCAAATCTGGAATATTGGAAAGAAATTTCTCCCATTTACTTTCCCAGTTCTTCTGGAACTTGATAACTTGCCGCGATAACAAAGTAAAATATTTTCTTTTTCCAAAATCTTTACACTTTTCAAGCGAACTTTCGCGCCCAACCAAACATTGACCATTCGTTATTATTTTTTCCAACGAGAAACAGAATAGCCCAAAAACCACAGTTTAGACCACAGATCTCTAGAGAAGTTATTTGACAAGTTTAAGATCACGTTACACGTTCAGATCGAAACATCAGCGCAAAAAACAGAATAATTTAATTCATTTGTCTAATCTTTTACAGCTACGAATACAATCGGGTAAAGAAAGCTCTAAAATGGGATATAGAGGACATTCGAAAGGTAGAAATAAAAAAAGAAAATCTGGACGATCAAAGGTAAAGTTGGCAGTTAGAAAGAATTTGTCGTTTACTTCGAAAAAGATACGAGAGCAATGGGATGCAAGTAAAACGGTTAAACAAAACTTGGAAAAATTAGGGTTAGCTTCTGATGTTAACAAAATTGGTCATCAAGAAAATAGCAGCACTACCAAAGAAATTGTTCAATTGTTTGACGTTCCAAAATCTGACAACTTGAACAAAAAGGAAAGGTTACCTTTAGAGGCTGACGATCAAAAATATATCGCTCGATGTATGGCAAAGCATGGTCAAAACTATAGTAAGATGTTTTACGATCTAAAAGTGAATCGTATGCAACATACCGAACATAAGCTGAGAACAATGGGCTCGAGATTTCTGCTCCTTGAGAAGCACCAAAGAGTGGTTGAAGTGCCAGAAAAAGTTAAGAACTTAGTGCGAGAGGAAGACATATAACGGGCGGGGCATGAACTAGTATGATGAGTGCCATTGACCTGTACGCCTGTACATTCATTTTTATTTGTCTTCAAAATAAATATTAGAAATTGTAATGAATGAAAGGCGGCCTACGAAAATCTATGGCAATCATGATCATGTCGTACCGGCATTTTGGGAATGATGTTTAGACTTAGTTACATAATTTTAATTGAAATCTTTCTTCGGATTACTGAAATCCAAACGAGGCGTTGTTGTTAAAATCTGTTTCATAGTCATTCATTCACCTTGTAGCGTCAACTCCGCGACGGCCATAGTACGACCGGAGCAAACATCACTTCGATGTTAACACTCTATTGAAATAAATAAATTCGTATTAGTAACGTTATGTCGCATAAATATCGCGATGCAGCGGTATCAAACTCTCTGATATCTATCAGATAGCAAATATTTCTTTATTTTTTGTAGAAGATATCACGCAGCACGAGCAGCACAAGTGGAACAAAATCTGCGTCGAAGAAAAACGATAAACAAACACGCATAATCCACGAGACAAGAAAAGTTGAGCTGGCAGAACGGTCAACCAAGTACGAAATTAATATTGAGGGAATCCTCTATATGCATAAACTGAAAGCGTTTTCGCATTGATTTGAAAGGATATGTTGAGTCGAATTCAAAATCATGGCATTTTGCTGGGTGTATGTTTCTTTGTAAGTAATTTTGCGGTGGAATCTTTTGTATTCGCAATGCCAAAGAATAGTGCACAACATCGATCGGTAACAATGTTGGAGATGTCATCGGATAAAATTGATATGTCGCTAGGTTCTGAAAGCAAGTCTGCAGAAATAACAGACGAATTGAGAATTTCTGAGGCGAAAAAGTTTAAAGTTATGGTGTGTGGATCGACTTCGTGTTCAAGGCGACGCAAGCAGTTGATGATGGATGAATATTCTACCTTCAGTGGTTTTTTTACCCGGAATAAAGAGTCAGATGTGACACTAGGTGCAGTCGATGTTGAGGATGCGGGTTGCATTGGTAGTTGCAAGAAATCTCCAGTGGTTGCCGTAATGCATGAAGACTATGCAGGTTACGTCGGACTTGAAGGGATGACATCAGGCGAGTTTGGAGATAGTAGATTCCATAAAGTTTCATTTGAAGATGATATAGATAGGGTTTGGAACTGCGTTGAAAATGCGGTTGAACAAATGATAGAAGCATCACTCACTCCTGATGATGATAATTGAGGCAGAAGAACGATTTCATTCGAATCGCTCACTTCTGACGATGACAATTGAGGCGGAAGAATATTTTCATCCTTTTACAAAAATTTTGTCGACAAGTAAGTTGCACATGTGAAATACCTACTCTTATAACAAATCTAGAAAGTGATCGTATTAATTTTCCGGTATTCAGTGACGCCTGTAAATGAGCAAAATAAACTCCTTCAATACAACAAAACCAGAAAGTAACTTGGCAATGCGAAAATATTTATTTCGGAATTATTGTAGCTTTGACTAAATTTTCCTTTTCAATTTAATCATCGCCTTAATTATTATGTATCTCTATAGTCTTTTTTAAATATTTGCTCAGTTGTAAACGATTTTCGCTCGCAACAACTATAATATACAATTTTACTACCTCGTCGGCCCATGGATGAGAGAAGGAATAAAATTAAACTTTTTTGGTTTGTGCAACGCTGGAAATTGACTATTAGAAAGATGCAAATAAACATATTTCATATTACAATGTTATTTCTTGTTCCCTGTCGGTGTCCTTCGAAGGTATCCGGTTCTTCTATGACTTAACCATCACCGTTTGAGATCGTATGAACTTGTTAGAATTCAGGAGGTTGAAGGCATAAGATATAACAGAAAGTTATCAATGAGAACACGTCGACAGATTCGTATCAATTTTCATCACTTTTCTTCCTCGATATCAATTCATAAGTGAACTGGCTCACTCTTTTTACTCAAGACATATCCTCTTCTTATTTTGTTTTGGTGGAACCAGGCATGAGTCGGAAGATTTTCCTATATTTACCGATTGAGGACCATTGGGTAACTTTGAAAAAGAAAATAGACATTATCTGATACAAATCTTCAGGTCAAAACTGCTAAACTTTCAGGTTAAATAAATTGGGAAAAATCAACATAGCAATCGATTTGTGCCAGAGTTTGGCTTTTGTTTAGCAAGAAGAATACCATGAGAAAAATAACGCAAACGTGACATTTCACTTTACCAAACACAATCTATGATATTTGACTCCACACGTTGCTAAGCGAAACAACGAAATGTTGCAAGCTATGAAAAACTTCTAGAAATGAGGGCGTAAGTACAGTACCAAGCTTTGTTATACAAAGATATGGTTCTTTCATTCATACAACTTCTTCGGCCTTTTGGAACCCAACGTCGTACATGCATAATAGCAAAGAACGTAAGAACATCGTTTCCAACATTTTCAAATCCACCGTCCACTCATCTGTATAATATTAATTGAACTCCTCTTGAATAACCCGACGCAAACCTTATTTGAAACACATTACGTGTGTTTGAATGCCAATACCTCTTTTACCTCTAAGGTTCCCATCAAAATCAAATAATACTATCCACCCTCGACTTAATAATAACAATGAAACCTGTAACGATGCTTTTAAATCTTAGCAGAACTCCAAATAATTCAGACCTAACAGCGAATTATTGGATCGGCCGTGACCCAAGACTATGGCAGTCCCTCAACGCTTTGGAAGATTCTAGATTTGACTAAGTTAGCTTCAAAATCGTCGCTAAAATGGCGCGACATACTACAAATTTGAAATTGACCAGTCGTGCCAAAAGTAAAGAAGGAGGAAATCGAAATGTACTCATACGTTCATAAAACAAACCGGATCAATATTGAAAATCAGTCCCATAGAGAACAAAATGAAGCGCACATTCGAAAACACGGTTGAATCAAGTTTTGAGTTAAATTTACGTCGGATCGATAGCGCGCAATCGAATGATAGCGGAGTTTATCAGTCATTTCCAAAGCGCGCGCGCAATGTTTGTCAGAACGAAGAGAATGAAGGTCTCAAAGGAAATTGTATTGGTTTGGCGGTTACAGATATTATAAAAGATAATGTACGCTATCTAACTTCCATTTGGAATCCGAACATGAGTAAGAAAAACTCTCCTTGATATTATGGATTTCATGACTTGGAATTGAAATTCAGTCGGATATATATGCTGTATCCTTGTATAGAAAAGAAATATATTTGAAAAACAAGTTTGAAAAATCTTTTAAGCTTTAAAAAAATGGTTGAGCTGTTTTAAAGTTGAGCAAATAATTTAATAAACATGATCAACGAATGCTTAAAACATTGATAAAATTATTCTAAAGTTAGTTAATTAAGGTTAAACCCGCTTAAAAAAATAATCGAAATGCATACACGAAAAATTGTTGATCGAAGTCAAGTTATTTACGACAGGTTGACGTAAATAATATGATCAAATTGGTTATGATCCCTTTGTTATTATTTACAATGTGGATAAGAAAATTATGATTTTTATCCGATTGGAAAAGGTACCACAAAATATGAATCGTGAAAACTTACTTGTGCATCGCTACCTTCTCCTGAGAAGATTCAATTCGAAAGCCATCGAGGTACGTTACGGAGCTCTATGCTGGCGAGATGATAACTATATCAATTATAGTTAATCGTTCCTAATGTATCAACTACGGATCTCCATGTACTGAAGCTCGTTTATCGACCAATTATTTATTACGATTCTTTCCATAACACCCAATTATCTAATATTAGCAAAATTATCTACTGTATTCACCATGGTTTATCCCAAAACTGCCACAACGAGAACGCTTTCGACTCGTTTGTGTGGTATCATATAATTTACAAACTTTAAATGCGAGTAGATCTTCTCTTCATTAAGCAGATGCTACCTTCTGATCCTGACCCTGTGACCTTTGTTGTTGACCAGGAGGACCTCCCTTGCGTTGACTCGCGACTAGAGCAGCTGCCTTTGCTGCTTCTTCCTTATCACAACGTTCAAACAGAAAGTCGTGGACGAAACCATCTGACCACTCTTTGCCGAACATAGCTGCAAATAAACCGGCAGCGGGATCTCGTACTGCACTGTATGTGTCATAAGAATCGTACCGTTCCAATACAGCCTTCTCGTCCACAACACGTTCCAATTCCGCGTTTGAAGTAACCAAATCCACATGTGCTTGCACGTAATCCTGATAGGCAGGGAATAACTCATTTGAAATAATATCTTCTTCCTCGAATCTACTGAACAACATCTGTCGACTAAAGAATTGTGTTTCATCATAGAACTTGGAACTCATGCTCTGCCCAGCCAAGAACTCATACTTCTCTTTGATAGGCTTTAGCAAACCTTCTTCATAACCAGAAGCAATCGGGTCATGTTCACCCTGACCGTCTTCATTATACAACGGCTGAAAGTCAACAATACCGAGAAACTTCCTCCTATTAAAGCTCAACAAATCAATCCCCAACAACGGCAAGTTATGCGCCTTTGGATCGGGATACCACAGGCTATTGAACACCTGACACCCCTCACCAGCATCATAATACGTCATACGAATCTTGGAATACAAACCAGGCGCAGTGTAGCACTCATTGATAATACGAGCCTTCTTCTTCAAGTTTTCATTGTAACTAAACTCTTCACAGGAAACACGTTGCAAATTCGGCAGTGCCTCCTTCATAAACGATTTTTGCCACGTCCAAAAGGGCATGTACAACAACGGAGGCTCGGCTACATTGTCATCCGTAGCTGCAATACTTTGGGACCATGGCATGGGATCCATCCGTTCAAAATCCGGTACGTTCAGTACTAACTTCTTGGGTACGGGTGTAGCAGTGGACACTAAATCTGCAGCAGCAGGTACGGTAGAGGAGGAGGATTTGGGTGTGAGTGCTGTGTGTACGGCTGTGTTACCAGTCGTGTAGGCATCCACGCACATGGTGCACATGGCTGCTGCCAATAGGCTCGTACGACGACGGCGACGGTGGTGGTGGTTGGTTGTGGACATGGTGTTTGGATATAGTTAGAGATAGTGAGAGAGAGCTTAATATGGAAGTGATGTTGGGGTTTCGTGCCTCGGAAAAAGAGTGTGGTAAAAGCAAGATTTTCGTCTCTCGTCGCTTGAAGGCGAATCTGACGAAAATTGTGTAAGATGTTGGGCATGTATGGAAAAAGATCGGCAGCTTCAAACCTTCAACTTCAAGCAAGTAGCGAGGTGTACGGTAACTTAGAATGAGATTTCGTGTGCATGGAATCTTCGCACAATGTGTACGTATGCACGTACATGTAGCTCCCGATAATACCTTACATTGAGGAAATAACTAATTTAGCTAATTTAACGTTACACACTAGAAGAGATGTCTTTCATGACACGGATTGAAAAAGTACGTACGACAAGTAAAACACAAGGAAAAGGACGAGAGAGGAGAGAGAGTAACCATATATATTATGGCACATTGCACCATCCTTTTCCAATATACATACGAGTATACATATACATATACATTAATAATTCTACAAACAACAATGATAAAAGCCATCCACTGCGTCGCATCCTTACTGCTTCTTACCAGCACAACCACGGCACTTTCATCATCGTGGTTGCCAAAACGTCAATCTGTCAGCATCCACAACCAAAACTATCGAATAACGACGAGACAGGTGGCAGCGGATGCCCATACCTCAACTACGGCATCCTCTTCCAGTGATGCGAGTGTAGAGTGGGATATGTCACTGTTTTCACCGGCTAAAATTAATTTATTTTTACGTATCATACGTAAAAGAGAAGATGGATTTCATGATCTGGCGAGTTTGTTTCAAACGATTGGTTTTGGTGATTATTTGCACATTAAGAAACTTGGATCGGATGCCGAGGATGATGTCTTGACGTGTAATATGGACGGTGTGCCTACGGATCGGACGAATCTTGTGATGAGGGCGGTGGATTTAGTTCGTGAAAAGACTGGTATTCAGGATCAATTTTTTCAGATGGATTTGGTGAAGTATGTGCCGCATCAGGCTGGACTTGGGGGTGGAAGTGGGAATGCAGCGGCTGCGTTGTATGGTGTGAATGAGTTGCTTGGAAATCCAGCAACCTTGGAGGAATTGGTGGAATGGTCTGGAGAGTTGGGCTCTGATATAACGTTTTTCTTGTCGGAGGGAACTGCGTATTGCACGGGGAGGGGTGAAATTATGACTCCCGTGCCACCTCTTCCCAATAGCGCTGGTACCAAGCTTTGCATTGTAAAGCCAGACATTGGCCTTTCTACGCCTAGTGTTTTCAAGGCCTTGGATTATGATAAGTTGAGTGAAGCAGATCCTGAAAATGTTCTTAAAATATTTCAGACTGAAGGTGTTTCTCCCAGCGAAGAAGAAAAATTTATCAATGATCTTGAACGGCCTGCCTTCAAAGTTCTGCCTGATCTAGACGAGCTTAAAAATGATTTAATTTCTTGTGGTTTCGAAACTGTCATGATGTCAGGAAGTGGGACGTCCATATTTTGCATTGGAAGTACGTCCGACCCTGAAAAGTTTTCAAACCTCATCGAAAGTCGGGATGACGTCAATGTGTATAGTACTGAATTTATAAATCGAGATGGAAATGAATGGTACACGTCACCGGATGACACGTCGACCAAAATTCAATAAAAAATTATTCTATACACTACTGATAAATATTTTGTTTTCCAAAATGATTTTCTCTTGAAAATTGTTTATCAACACCACAGTCAAGAGGATCCTTGCCGTCTCTCAAAGTTTTCATTAGCTCCTTACCCTGTATAAACCATGCTTCCACTGTAGTGAAAGAAAGCTGAGAATGGTTAACTTTATGGAATCCTCACAGAAAAATTAGTTTTTATTTGTTCAAAGTATAAATTGAATGAGCTCAAGACTCTTCAAGTATATCGTAGAGAAAGTTTGTTTTCAGAAGAGGTTGTAAGAAAAACAATTCTCACATCTTATTTTATCAAATCTATTAATGACCTATGAATCAACGTCTGAACTCCAACCACTGTCAATTTTTCCTGCAAAGGACGCCGTAACATTTCGTTGAAGTCGCTCAAATACGTTATTCTTGGTACAAGTTGAGTCTTTGGAACCAGCTGATTTAGGTCTACTTCTCAATGGAGGTTTGTCTTGACTTGATAAACTCAGCACTTCGTTCGGAGATATTGGTTCTGAAGAAAATTGCTTTAGTGCTGTTTTGTGAGCTTCCGTATAATTCGATGGACTAGATAAGCGCTGATAAACGCTTCGCCGGGATTTTGCCATTGGATCGCTGGAATTTGAATGTTTGACGTCGCTTTTTGAATAAGTCTGATGATTTGAGATAGAAACCAAATCATCTTCGTCAGGAAAGCGAGGATTCAAAGAAATCACTGTCGTTGCTAGTGGAGTTGCTCGCTTTTCGCCTCCACTTCGGGGTCGATCGAAGTCCTTTGTGTGTTTCTGAGTACCGGTAAAATTGTGAGGGTTAGCGAGACGTTTAAAAACATCGCTGCTGTCTAAATTGAGGCCACGCATTGACTCTGGTATGCCACCTTCCGAAATAATATGCAGATCGCTCATAATAGCATCTGCCCATTCCGGAATACTTTCCTCTTCCACGTCATCATCAGAATCGCTACTAAAATAGTTTCGGCTCTCTGAAGGTCTCGATATTGGTCTGTCAAGCGCTTTTTTGATTATTTGATGCACTTCTTTGTTTGAATTGGACGGAGGTGTGATAGCTAGACCCAATAGAGGGCTGCTTGATCTGCTACTAGATCTTGAACGCGAGTCAGCGGAAGGAACTTTATCGCGAACCGTTTTTAGTATCCCTCTCATGTAAGACAACTTATCGCTAAGTATTTTTACTTCCCGTCTCTCCGACTCCAATTCGGAAACAAGTTTGTTATTTTGCTGCTCCATCGTGACATAATTTCGACACCCTTTCTTTAACAGGGATATTTCCTGTTCCATCGCCACGATCCTCTGCTGAGCCAACGTCATTGCTACAGACGTCTGATTTATAGAATCAGAAGAAGTCACGTCTTTAGACGTATCGGCCGTCTGGACTAGTGACATTAAACTAAGAATCAATTCTTGATTTTCGTTTGCAATTTGTCTTCGTTCATGACTGTATTCGGAGTTTTGCGCTCGAAGAGCTGCGTCAATAACTTGTTTTTCTTTTTGTAGTAAAATAATGTCTTCGTCCAACTTCGATGCACTTCTCGCTAAAGCAACAACGCGTTGTCGTTCCTTAACAATCATCCCGAAAAGTACCCTTACCATGCATTGTACAGCTGTTATGGTTGGTACGCCTTTGAAATTGTAAATAAGTTATAAAAGATATATTTTCAAAGTAGTTGCCGAAATAGGAACCGAAATTACTTACCAGCATTAATGGAAGAAAGTTCTTTGCAATTCAAAATCAATTCAAACTTAGAGATATCACCACCTCGAGATGCGACAATTGGTTGCCGTAGACTACTACTCAAGCGACGAATTTCGTCCTCCTTTAGGTTGATTTGTAATTGTATCGATTCAATTTCATCATTTTTCTCCTCATCATTTTCATTTAAGTCTTTTTCGAGTACCTCCTTTTGAAGTACGAGGCCCATATGTTCTTCCCATTCTACGGCAAGTCTTTTCGCCGCATCCTCTATCTTTGCAACTTCTGCTATCTTTGACACATATTAAAGAACAATTTTAGTCAAAAACGAAATAGTGAATTAAGCTTACCTTCTCGTCAAAAAACTTGCGAAGTTTATTTGGATCGGGATGCGATTTGTTCCTTTTCTCGTGACTATCATTATGCCCTGTCAAAATGGGGTCGACGCCCGCTCGTGCCATAACACCTTTCTTGAGTGTGTACATCCTGAGTTTTTTCTCTGTATCACGATATCGAGATCTCACTCTTCCAATTTCCTCAAGTCTTGTCTTCGCCAGCCGTTGAGCGCTTTCTATTTGCTTCGACTTCTTATCAGATTCCTGACGTAACCTAGTTGCCTCACGGTCCAACTTCATGGCTTGCTTCTTTAAATTTTTCAGTTCGTTTGAATGTGTTTTTCTCTCGCGCGCAATTTGTTTCTGTAATTCAACCCTTTGCCTTTTCATCGATACAAGCTCAACCTTCAAGTCGGCGATGTGTTTCGTGTTCCGGGAGGACACTTTTGTCAAATTTTGCAATTCTCGCTGCTTGATTCTCAAATCTTCTATCCTCTCCTCTTTCAATTTAATCTCCATTTTCAAGGCCTCAATTCGATCGTTACCAGCATTGGAACTGATAGATTGCTCCAAATCACATTTTAGATGCTCAAATTCAAATTCCCTTTCCATTATAGTTTCTTCCATTTTGGATAATTTTCCTTCGTAGAATATCCGCATATCCTCTATTCATACATTGCAAATCATATAAGCAAGTAAGTATCCCTCAAAATGTATGTGTTTCGGGTAGAGATGTACATACCATATCTGTTTTGCATAAAATTCAATTGATTGAGAAGTTCCTCCTTTGCTGTGATGCTTTTTGATAGATCATTGACATGAGCATCCATTGTTTTTTGTCGACGAAGAAATGAAGTATCCAAGTCGTGTTCGTCTGCATCTTTGCCCGGATTGGCTTTTGCTTCTTCTTGTTCAATATATTCTTCTGCATCTTTGTATGAATTGGTTTTTGCTTCCTCTTGGCCAATATATTCATCAATATCGAGTACAATTTCAACGGACTCTTCACTAGCGCCGGTTTGTTTGGGAGAAGTATTGGATATCTGAGATGCCTTCAATTGTTCGATGGTTTTTTGAGATTTTGAAAGTTTCTTCTCGTAGCTAGCAGTTATTTCAATAATTCGACTTTTCTCTTCTATCGCTTCAGTCGAAGAAATATCAACTGAACCAGATGCTTCTTCCATCTTTAAACGATAGAATTCTTTTTCTGCTTTCACTTTATACAGTTCTTCTTCCATATCTGTAAGTTGACTTTTATGATTATCTAGCATACTCTTCATCCAATCAAACTCAGTGTCGGTAGGTAAGGATTTCGACGAGAACAAACTAGCAGATTGTCGTCCATTTTTTGTTGAAGCTGTTACATCCTTGCCATTTGCCAGCGCTTTTAATACATTTGTTGGAAATACTACTTCTACTGTTTCTCCTCCAGCAATATCTCGTATTCGTAAAACTTCTTGGGCCAAGACCTGAACCTGCTCTCTGAGCTCAGCAACTTTCTTACTTCCAGCATCGACATTTATTACGGCATTGTTTTGGATATTCTTGGCCCGATTTGCGTAGCGAAGACAACATAAACTTTCATCCAAGTTTGATTCCGCTGGTGAAATGCAAGCAATCATGAGAGTTTTATGGTTTCCTCCCAAACTACCCTTCAATAGCCGCGTGAGTTTTGAATCTCGATAGGGTACAAACGTTTTGCCGCGTTTCTTCAAGTCACCAAGCGCAGATATAACATTTCCAAGTGCAAGCAGTCCTTTGTTAATGTCAATGCCCTCTTTTAATCGCTCACCACTAGCTCCAGTCTTTTTCTGTCTTTCCGAACCGGCAAGATCAACAAAATTAAACTTCGAACGTTTTACCTGCATTTCAACGCTTTTGTCATCCGATCGATCGTCTCTGCACTCTGACGACGGATCTGAATCATCCTCTGGAGACGACGAATCATTTGTAATAGCAAATGTTTGTTCAATCACTACTGACAAAATTGCATGACTTCGACTACTATTTCGATTCATTGCCGTAGAAGCCGTCACCCTTCGCAAAGATCCACGTTCCAATAGTATCATTGCTTCTTCTGGACTTTCCACCACAACTTCACTAGCCCCAACAACTTCCGGCTCACTCTCATTCTTCCATCCATGATCTCGTATATTCAAAGACTTCTCCGATCTCGTAGACGAAAGCAAATCCCGAATTTCATCTCCATAAAGCTCTAAATACTGCAATTTTATTTCATAGGACTCAAGCTGCAAATTCCCACTCAATTTTTCAAAAATCTCCGCAAACGCCCTCGGTATAATCCCACCCCCACTGGACACCGTACCATCATTATAATTTCCCAACATAGTATACGTCTTCCCACTCCCCGTTTGACCGTACGCAAACACCGTAGCATTATACCCCTCCAAACAACTCGCCGTTAACGCTTCCACACAGGTCCGATACACTTCTGCCTGACCCACATTTTGAGATAGGGCATGATCGAAGGTAAACACACGATTGTTCTTCGTACCACCTACCGAAACGGTATTCTGTATGGGATTCATGGCAATGGCAGCGCTTCCATTGTGATGATGATGATTGGTTTGTAACAGCTCGGTTTGGTTAAATGGTCGTAGTCGTATGGCGACCTGAACCGATGTCATATTCTAGTTTGGTAGGTGGGAGTGTGTTTTGTGTTATATGAGGATCCAGTGGATTCGTTTTTCTTTTGTTTTTTTTCTATGATTGATACGCGTATGCTCGGTTTGGT
>Ga0209092_10003106_pt1 | contig 14699 bp, 17 predicted proteins | sample FraStrMetagenome_FD_187446 | JGI IMG/M metagenome (GOLD analysis project Ga0209092, IMG submission 187446) | Marine eukaryotic phytoplankton communities from Arctic Ocean - Fram Strait ARC3M Metagenome (SPAdes) (version 2) | ecosystem: Environmental > Aquatic > Marine > Oceanic | place: Fram...
TATGTTGAATATGGAAAATTCGGAACTGGTTTAGACTTTGATACTGGTACTGCTGCAGAAGCAGGGTACAAAGTTAAGTTTGGCGACTTGCAAATCAAAGGCAAGATCGAAAGCACCAATGTAGAAGATTGGAATCATAAGCTAGAAACTGAAGTACGCTACACTTTCTGGTAAACCTCTCAAAAGCCTCCGTTCTGGGGGCTTTTTCTTATCCCCTAGCAAAAAAATTTCTTGACTTTACACCCTTAATCAACTATAATTTCTAACATGGCTAAAGAAGTAACTAAAATATCCCCTGAAGGGCTGGAAATAGCGAATAGTTATTTGCAGTTCGGAAACATTCGTGCAGTAAGCGAACATTTATGCGTACCCGAAGATAAAGTAGTAGCCAATCTAAATTCCAGAGAGATTAAACGTTATGTCGATACTGTCTACTTAGACCTTGGCTATCGTAATAAAAATCAAATTGGTGCTGTATTAGATGAAATGATTGCTTCAAAACTAGAAGAAGCCCAGGAGACTGGAATCTATTCTAGCAAAGACTTAGCAGACCTTCTTCAAATGGCACACAAAATGCGCATGGATGAAATTAAAGCACAAGCTGACCTTGAAAAAGCTCAGTCAGGCAATATAAAAAACCAGACGAATGTTCAGATAAACGAAAGTATACCTTTTGGACAGGGCAACTATGGAAAGCTAATGGAGAAATTGCTAAGTGGCCCGACAAATGAGTGACCATAATAAACTAGCAGAGCTAGAAGTAAAAACGGAAACACACCTAGCTCAGTGTGAGGAGAGGTGGAAGACTAATTTTCACCGCCTAGATAATATAGATCAAAATCTTCAACGCATAGAGACTCGCACTATCGCTTTAGGTGGCGCTATCATTTTGTTTCTAGCAGGCTGTATAGTCACAGTACTAAGCACTATAGGATAAAATATGAAAACAATTATACTTAAAAGAGATTCTTATCGAGTGTACGAAGAAGGTAAGATGGTAGCAAGATTTGAAACAGAAAAAGAAGCGCAAGATTTTATAGGCGTACAAGAAGGGGTGGCCGTAAGTGGAGTGCCTTATAAAGTACCTTTAAACAATGTAAAAGCACCTTCTGCGGTGGATGATGCAGCAGAGGTAATGTCGAAACAAAAAAAGAAATAGGTGATGTATGAAAAAAGCACTAGTACTACTACTATGCTTTAGTTCATTTACGTTCGGACAAGATACTGATAGTGGTAATACCTCAGCACAAACAGGCGATTTGAATACTAATCAGCAGGGTGCAACAGTAGATAGTAATAATGAAACTACTACTAATACGAATCAGTATAATGGAGCAGGAAGCGCTAGTAAGATACCAGTAGCTAGCGCTGTAGCTCCTTCTCTAATGTCCGGAGGAAATGATAGCTGCTTAAAAAGTGTATCAGGTGGTGTGTCCACTCTGCAAATAGGAATAAGCTCAGGCAAGTACGTAACAGACGAAGAATGTGATAGACGTAAAGATGCCCAAATGCTTTTTACCTTAAATATGAAAATAGCTGCAATAACCAGAATGTGTCAAAGTGATAACATTTGGTTGGCCATGTTTGAAAGTGGGACTCCATGCCCTTTGATAGTTGGAGGAAAGGTTGTAGCGGGTAAGTCTGCTTTTGTTATGATGAAACGCAAACCCGAACTATTTGTTCGGAACTATAAGAAGAACAAGAAGTACTTCGATATTGCGTTAGGTATAAATAAGGAAACCGAGAATGGTCAAAAAGACACTAGTAATGGCAATAGCCGCAGTATCTCTGAGCGCTTCCGCTCAAACAAGTAACGGTACTTACATCCAAACTGGTGCTTTTGGGGGCTTAATAGATCCAGGCATAAACCCTCTACGTCCTGTAGGAGATTATGTAGAAATTCAAGAGATGATTGATACAGCCTCTTATATAAATACTCAAGTTTCAAACGCACAAGCAAGCGTTATTGAAATGGGTATGAATACCCCTCAAAATGCATCTTTAGCATATGATGCAGTTGTACCTGTTGCAGGTCGTACAGACTCTCATAAAATAGACTTAACAGAAGTTGCGTACTATAATCAATCTATACTTGATACTGTGAATGCGAATTATTATTCTGCGGAACATTTACTTGTACAGAACTACGAAGAAAATATGGACCAAATGGATGCAGCTATAGATATGTTTAGCGATGCAGCCACTGAGATTAGTAAAGCGGAAGCAGTATTTACAGAGGCCGTAAATGCTACAACTGATGAAGAACGTTTACAGTTACAGAACTATATTCGTGCAAATGATGTGCAAATTGATCAATCTACTGTACAAACTTTTAACCAGTCATTAGATACTATTGAAGATGCTGCTCAGGCAGCTTCTGCTTCTTTATGGGCGTCTCAGGATGCAAGTGCGCTAGCAATGATTAACTATGATGCTCAAGCAACTTTATCTAACATAACTCAGTCTACTGTTGCTTATGATGCTTGGACAGACCAGATGACAATTACTTGGGACAATGCAACTGATACTGTGCTACAGGGTATGTTCTTTAATAATGAGGGCGCTGTAAATTGGACACAAGCTACTAATGAAGTCTATGATGGGTTCTACGGGGATACGCCTCCAATTAGTGTAAATGAAATGTACTCAGCATATTCGTATGGTACTGGAGAAGCATATGCAGCTTCAGGTCCAGGATATGATATAAATGCAAAGCTGTATGACCCAGTACAACTAGCAACAGATGTTATACAAGTTCAAAACGCATCTTTAGACACAACTAATTATAACAATCAAAATGGAGCTTTAGGCAGTCCTGGACCTGATACAATGGTAACAGGGGCCATTCCTGGGGCAAGTGATGGAAACCCTGGAGAGTTTAATCCAGATCCATCACTTAGCAATTCAGGGATGCAAACAAAGCCGTTGCCGGTTATTAACCCGCAACCATAAGGAGTAAAAATGAGTTTAGAAGAGACTGAAATAAATGTGGGAGGTACTAAATTTAAAGGTGCACACATTGCCGTTGTTTTAGCTTTTGTTTCAACAATCAGTGGAGGAATCTGGGCAACCTCAGAATTCTTTTCCAGAGTTGGAGTACTAGAAGGTACAGTAGCAGAAATGCAAGAAAGCATGCCAGACTTAGAACCTTTAAAGGTAGAGCTACAGGCAATACAAACAAAAATTGAAGATAATGACTTAGGACACTTGCAGGGTAAGCTCGCAGAGTTAAGTACATTACTTACTACTATTCAAGCTCGCCAGCAAGAGGTTTTAAACGAAGCTGCAGAATCCAATGCCAAAGTAATTACAATGGAGAAAGATTGGATAGAAATACGAAACGAGTACAAAAAAATGGCAGATGTTATAAAAGGGTTTGAAGAGTCTGTCGGAAGGTTTAAAAGAGAAGTAGATGATCTTTGGAAAGGTCTAGATGCGGCATCAAGCCCATTAGGATAAATGCTATGATTAAGTACATGAAACCGAAAAAGAAGAAGAAAAAGAAAGGTAAGAAGAAGCGTGGCTACTAAACGTAAAGCCCGTAAAAAAGACTCTCGTTTAAAGCGAGCGGGAGTTTCTGGGTATAACAAGCCTAAACGTACTCCGGGTCATCCAAAGAAGTCACACATTGTCGTGGCTAAAGTAGGTAAGAAGATAAAGACTATTCGTTTCGGGCAACAAGGAGCAAGCACCGCAGGCAAGCCTAAAGCAGGCGAGTCGGAGGCTATGAAAGCAAAACGTCGTTCTTTTAAAGCTCGTCACGCTAAGAATATCGCTAAAGGTAAAATATCTGCAGCATATTGGGCGGACAAAGTAAAATGGTAAGAAAAGGGGGAAGAAGAAATGACAGAAGAAACTAAAACCTTTCATCCTGCGGACACCAATGGAGATGGGCAAGTAAGCAAACAAGAAGAGCAAATGTATCTTGAGTTTAAACGGAAAGAACTTGAAGATCAAGACGCTATGCGAGATGCGCAGAGAAACATGACCTGGTTTGCACTAGGTGGTTTGTTACTCTATCCCTTCGCTGTAGTACTGGCATCATTAGCAGGTTTAGATCAAGCTCAAGGTACATTAGGTGATATGGCACCAACATACTTTGTTGCTGTTGCTGGTATCGTTGCGGCTTTCTTTGGTTCTCAAGCACTAACATCAAAAAAGAAATAGGTAAACAAAGTGGCAGTAGAAGTAAGTAGAAAAGATATAATTACAAATGAAATAGCTGATTTATACTCACAAGATAAGTTTTTAAAATTGCCTCCAGAGCCATACTTAGATATGCTCGGCATAGAACCCTTAGAGTCTCAAATAGCTATGATAAATGCTGTGAACAACCCAAAGTATCGGTTTATAGTAGCAGCACTATCTCGTAGGCAAGGAAAAACTTACATTGCAAACATTATTGGGCAACTAGTTACCCTTATTCCTAATTGCAATGTTTTAATAATGTCCCCAAACTATTCTCTTTCTCAGATTTCTTTTGATCTACAAAGAGGCTTGATTAAGCACTTTGATTTAGAGGTCACAAAAGATAATGCAAAAGATAAAGTTATTACTCTTTCTAATGGGTCTAATGTTCGCATGGGCTCTGTCAATCAGGTCGACTCCTGTGTCGGACGAAGCTATGACCTTATCATCTTTGATGAGGCAGCTTTATCAGACGGAAGAGATGCTTTCAACGTAGCCCTTCGCCCCACCTTGGATAAACCTAACTCAAAAGCTATATTTGTTTCCACGCCTCGGGGTCGAAACAACTGGTTCTCTGAGTTTTTCTATAGAGGCTATAGCGATGAGTTTCCTGAATGGTGTTCTATTCGTGCAACGTACAAAGATAATCCTCGTATGTCAGAGACTGATATTTCAGAAGCTCGTAAGTCTATGTCAGAAGCAGAATTTAAGCAAGAGTACGAGGCCGATTTTAATACTTATGAAGGACAGATTTGGAACTTCAACTTTGAAACCCAGGTACAGGACTATAGTAGATTTGAACCCAAAAAGATGGACATCTTTGCAGGGCTTGACGTAGGCTATAGAGACCCTACTGCATTTTGTGTAATTGCATACGACTGGGAGAACGAGTGCTACCATTTATTAGATGAATACTTTGACTCGGAACGAACAACAGAGCAGCACGCAGTAGAAATACAAAGACTGATAGATAAGTGGGATATAGATTTTATTTACATAGATTCTGCAGCCGCTCAGACACGTTTTGATTTTGCTCAAAACTATGATATTAGTACTATAAACGCCAAAAAATCAGTACTTGATGGTATAGCTCACGTAGCAGGAATAGTAGATAATGACACTTTATTTGTTCATCAAGAATGTAAAGAGTCTTTAGGATGTTTAGATGCCTATCAATGGGATACAAACCCTAATCTTGCTAGAGAAAAGCCAAAACACAATATGGCATCGCACATGGCCGATGCTTTAAGATACGCACTATATTCATTTCAAACCGGTGGTGGCACATTCTAGTGCAGGTAGGAAAAATAGTGTTTGACAATAAACCTGAAACTAGTTATAATTTTGGATAAGAAAATGGAACTGAAAAGAGATTTAGTAAAATACATTCGAGATAAGGCGAAGTCGAAATACAAAAAAGGATGTGAGTGCGAGATTTGCGGAGATACTGTAAAACTTGACTTTCACCATTATAATAGCCTAACTCGACTACTTGACAAATGGGTCAAGGAAAATGATGTAGAGCGTTATCTTGTATTAGAATGGCGCGAAGAGTTTATTGATGAACATGACGCAGAGTTGTATGAGTATACCGCCACGTTATGTCACAAGCACCATCTACAACTACACTCTATTTATGGTAAAGACCCACTATTAAGCACTGCTACAAAGCAAGAGCGCTGGGTAAAAATTCAAAGAGAAAAACATGGCTTGGTATGATAAAATCCTAGGAAGAACTCAAGAAGATTTAGAGGAGAAACTAAATCCTGCTCAATTTCACTTGGGCAAAGATATTGAATCTTCACGAGAGCATACTTTTAGCTATGAAAGAGCCTACGAAGAGATAGAAGTAGTCAATCGTGGCGTAAACATGATTGTAGATGACGTATCTGAAATTCCTACTTTAGTTTCAAGAGAAAACTCTTTTAGAGGAATAGCTCCTGGAGTTAAAGCCTCTAAAGTAGAAAAATTACTTAATAAGTCCCCCAACCCTTACCAAGATATAAATAGTTTTAAACGTAATTTAATTACGGATTACTTAATTGATGGAAACATCTTTATATACTTTGACGGGGCTCATATGTATCACTTACCTGCTGCAGACGTAAAAATCCATGCTAGTAAAGATACTTATGTAGAAAAGTATACTATGAAAGATACTACGTTTAGCCCTGATGAGATTATTCACGTTAAAGAAAACTCTTTTCACTCTATCTACCGAGGAGTACCTCGATTAAAGCCTGCATTACGTACTATGATAATCGTGAAGCAGATGAGAAGTTTTCAAGATAACTTTTTTAAGAATGGAGCAGTTCCAGGATTAGTACTAAAATCTCCCAATACTCTTTCAGAGAAAATCAAAGAAAGAATGATGGTTTCCTGGCAGGCAAGATATCGACCAGATGAAGGCGGAAGACGCCCTCTTATTCTAGACGGTGGGTTAGAGCTAGATAGGTTATCTAATGTAAATTTTAAAGAGCTAGACTTTCAAACTTCTATAGAAGAAAACGAAAAAATGATTCTAAAGGCGCTTGGAATACCTCCAATTATGTTAAACTCTGGTAATAACGCCAATATTCGCCCGAATATGCGAATGTACTATCTTGAGACTGTGCTTCCTATTGTTAGAAAAATGAACTATGCTCTCGAAAGATATTTTGGTTTTGAGTTAAAAGAGGATATTACAGAAATTCCTGCACTACAACCAGAGTTGAGAGATGCATCAGGTTATTATACGGCTCTAGTAAATGGAGGGATTATTACTCCTGCAGAAGCTAGAAAAGCTCTAGGATTTGACTTCCTAGATAATACAGAAGATATAAGAGTTCCTGCTAATATTGCAGGTTCTGCGGTCAACCCTGATGAGGGTGGCCGACCAGTAGAAACTGCAGAAGGAGAAGAATAAGTGTCTGTAAGACAAAAAAAGGTAACATTAAATACTGCGTATACTCACTTTAAGGAGTACGAGCTACCTTTAGACATTGAGTATAAAAGCTATCAAAAAATTATAGGTAGAAAGGCTCTAAGTGCCCAGTCAGTAAGAACACATTTTAGAGCATGGAAATACCTTCTTCATGCTCTTAAAGGAAGTCACCCCGATTTACTTACCAAATTACAAGAACCTGTAAAACACACAGAATCTGTAATGCCAAAACAAGACCCTTTAGCTTCATTAAGGGCAAGCACCACAGAGAAATAATATGGATAAAATATTACATGTAGCCTCTACGTTCAAGTCTCATGAGAATGATGACGGTAGCGTAATGATACGAGGTATGGCAAGTACTAACCACTCTGACCGAGCAGGAGATGTAATCTCTGCTGAAGCTTGGGCAAAAGGTGGATTAGAAAACTTTAAAAATAACCCTGTAATTTTATTTAACCACGACTATGATAAACCAATTGGTCGTGCTACTGGAGTTAAAATCACAGACAATGGACTAGAGCTAGAAGCAAAAATTAGTAAATCTGCTCCTGCCTCAGTCTGTGAATTAGTTAAGGACGGTGTCCTTGGAGCCTTTTCCGTTGGTTTCAAAGTCAAGGATGCTGATTACATAAAAGAAACTGACGGATTAATGATTAAGGATGCTGAGTTGTTTGAAGTATCGGTTGTATCGGTACCATGCAATCAAGCAGCTACTTTTTCGCTAGCGAAGTCTTTTGACTCACAAGATGAGTACGAAGAATTCAAAAAAACTTTCACCAATCGTGTCGATCTACCTGGTCAGTCTCTGACCAAAGATGATTCAAAAGAATCAAACCTGGTTAGTGACGCACCTAAGCACGTAGAGCAATCTACAAATAAGGAGACGAAAATGTCGGAAGATAACACTCCCGCAATCGACTTGGAAGCATTTGCTAAGAAAGTAGCTGATGAAACTGCTGCTAAAATTGCAATGAAACAAGCCGAACAAAAAGCCGCTGATGAAGCGCAACAAAAAGCTACTGCTGACGCAGAAGCTGAAAAAACTGCTCAAGAAGAGCAAATTAAATCAACTATCCGTACTGGTATTGAAACTGGTGCAGAGAAGCTTATGGCAGATGTTCAAGCCGATATGGCAAAAGCTTCAGCTGATCAATTAGCAGAAGTTGCTGCTAAATATGAAGCTGATCTTAAAGAAAAATCAGAAGAGTTGGCCGCTATGCGTAATAGCAAAAAATCTTTCTCTGATCGTTCTGGTTCTGCTAAAGACTCTATCTCTAAATGGGGTAAAGACTTCATGCACGCTCATTTATTAGGCGTTATGACTGGTAAAGGCGTGGACACTAAGTATTCTCGAGACTTGATGGAAAAAGCTGGTCTTGACTACGCAACTAATGCCGGCGGTATTGCACAAGAAGTTTCTAGTCAAATTGAGCGAGAAATCAATCTTGAGCTTAAATTAGCACAAGCTTTCCGCGAAATCACTATTAACTCATCTACTCAAGTATTACCAATTTTAGGTGACTCAGGTCTTGCTAAGTTTGGTGTTAATGCAGTATCGGGCGGTAACTTGGATAACAATCCACAAGTTACAAATAACCAATTCAATGCTAAGCAGGTAATCTTAAAAGCTACTCGATTAGTTTCTAGTACTTTTATGGATAACAATATTGACGAAGAAACTCTTGTTAATTTAATGCCTATGCTTATTGAAGGTGTTGCACGTGCACACGCTCGTTCAGTAGATAACGCTATTCTTAATGGTACTGCTGGCGGAGACGAAGGCTTTAACGGTCTTGAAGCTCTTGCAGGTAGTAACACTGTTGTCGCTCGTGATGAGAATGCCAGTGGCGGTACTGATTTAGTATTAACAGCTGCTGAATTTTTAGCTGCTCGTCAGAAAATGGGTAAATATGGCATGGTTGCAGGCGATGTTGCTTATGTAGTTAATCAAAGCGGTTACTATGATCTTATTGCTGATTCAGGTTTTGCTGATATTACTGATGTAGGTTCGGATCTTGCTACTAAGATTACTGGTCAAGTAGGTGCAATTTATGGTTCTCCTGTAATTGTATCAGATCAGCTTGAAGCTAATGCTGATGGAGCTACTGCTGGTTACGCAGTCAATGTTAAAAACCATGTAATTCCACGTTTACGCGGTGTTTCAGTTGAGCAAGACTACGAAGTAATGAATCAACGTAACGTAATTGTTGCTAGCCAGTCTCTTGGCTTCAATCAATTAGTTGCTAATAACGGTACTACTGATGTATCTGTTGTTAAACTGATTCGTACTGACGGTTAATAGTTAATTTAACTATACTAACTTCGGGGTGGTTCGCCGCCCCCAAGTTTTTACTAATGGACTTATAAGATGGCAGACTTAATATCTTTAAATGACTACAAAGAACTCGAAGGGGTGACTAATACTCAGCACGATGCTCGTACTGAGATTATCATTGACTCTGTGAGCTCATTAGTAAAAACTTACTGTGGAAACAGTATTATAGATTTTTATAGCGCTAACAAAGTAGAGCTAGTTACTATTAAATATAGTACTGATTTTATACAATTAACAGAAAGTCCTGTTAATACTATTGTATCTGTAAAAGAAAGAGATGACGTATCAAGTGCTTATACTACTCTTGTCTCCACAGATTTTGAGCTAGAGAAAGACACTGATACTTTATATAGAGTCGCTAGTTCATCTACTAAGCATTGGCCTCAAGGAATTAATGCAGTAGAGGTTACTTATACTGCAGGGTATACTTCAACCCCCGGAGACTTAAAACTTGCAGTAGCAGATTTAGTTACTCACTACTTAAAAGGTGAGCACAAAGAGCGCAGAACTATTAGTGGCGCTACTATACAAAATCAAAAAAGTGATATAGCCTTTCCTGACCATATTAAGAGAGTGCTAGATTTATATAAGACTTACTGATGGCTAAGAAGAACCTAGAAACTTTTTTAAAGAAACTAGAAAAAGAACTAGATAAAGATAATGAATATAGAAAGCTAGTATCAGATGTAAAAGCGCATCAGTTTTATATAACAAAAGATGGTTTACTTGAACAAGCGTTATTTCAAGTAGAACAGGATGGAGTAAGTAGATCTAAAACTGCTATAAAAAAAGTTACAGATCAATATTTTAAAGATATAGTAGCAGGCTTTAAGCCTTTTGACGTAAATAAAGGCCCTAAAACTATAATTGTTTTTGATAAAAAAGTAACTGCAGATTCATTTTCTATAACGTTTCAGACAAACATGGCAGAGATAAAGAAAGTTTCTCCGCAAGGGCTATTGATGCCTGGAGGAGGCTTTCAAGCAGGAACAACTTTTAATAGTATAAAGTTTATTATTAATCCTGCTAAACAAAAGTTTCATGCCTCTATGAAAAAGATATACAAAAATAGAGGACAAAACTTAGATACATCAAAAATGCTTGACATAGGACACAGCGAAAAATCAGCTGTTTACAACAACAAAGTTAGTGATGCGCTACTTAGCTCAGGAGAGATACCTCCTTCAGCATACAATATGGAAGAGCTAGCAGCTATACTAGCATTAAAGAAAAATGACAAGACAAATGTGATTACTTGTAGTTTAGAGTCTTCTTCAAATAATAGGTCTCATGGACAGTACCTTAGTCAAAAGTCAAAACACTTTGACCAGTTAATCAAAAAAGCACTAGAGCGGTTACCTAGCTTGGCTTTGACAAAAGGATCCGATACACCTTCAGAGAGAACAGGTAAGAAAGCAGCTAAAAGTATTCTTAAAGAGTTTAAAAAAGTAAAAAGCTTAGATGTTCAAATAAAAGAAGACGATTTAAAGATTGAAGAAAAGATTACTCTTGCTCAGTTAAAGTTAAAAAGAAAGACAACAGGCAGCAAGAAAGGGACAAAAGGCAAGAAATCTAGAGGCGAAAAAACACAAGGATCTAAAGGGCCTGCGTCCGCCCCTTTACGACTTATAGCATCTTTAAACAAAAGACTACCTGAAGTAGTCCAAAAAAACATGAAGCCTCCTGCTCTTGAGTATCAAACAGGTAGATTTGCAAAAAGCGTACAAGTTACAGATGTTAGTACAACAAATAAAGGCTTTCCTAGTGTAGGATATACTTACGACAGAGAAAATTACGGTCAATTCGAGGCAAGCAGCGGAACTAGATTCGCAGACTCAGATAGAGACCCAAGAAAATTGATAGATAAATCCATAAGAGAGATAGCCAGAGGCATGGCTATAGGAAGATTTTTTACTAGGAGAACTTAATGACAGCTAGAGTATATGCAACAAAGAGAAACTCTATAGTTAGTGCCCTAGCTAGTAAATTAAAGTCTATAGATGGTACTGGAGAATTTCTTACTAACGTATATGAGAATGTAGAGCCTCGTCTATTATTTTGGGATGAGGTAACTGATTTTCCTGCTATTCATATAAATGCGGGACAAGAGACACGAGAATATCAAGGTGGTGGGTATAGAGACCGATTCTTAGCCCTTACAATTAGATGTTATGTAAACGAAGAAAATGCACAAGACGCATTATCAGCTTTAATAGAAGACGTAGAGACTGTCCTAGAGGCTAACTCTGCTTTAAGCTATAGAGACAAATTAAACGTAGAGCATTCTACACACCAAATCTCCTTGCTTAGTATTGATACTGACGAGGGAGTACTAGAACCTTTAGGCGTAGGAGAGCTACAAGTCGAGGTTCGATACTAGAAACAGCTAACACGAACAAATGTTCACGATTAGTTCTTTCAAGAAATCATAGGAGAAATAACTATGTCAGCAAATAATTTATTTTTTAGTAGAGATACGAAACTCTACATCGAGCTTATAGATAGCGCCGGGGTTGCTCAAACAGATGGTAGTGTATGGGAAATTCCAATTCTAGACGGCTATAGCTTTTCACAATCAACAAATACTTCAGAAATTACACTATCTGAAGCAGCTTCTTCTACTGGTACAAGTAGACGAGGCCGTAAAGTGTTTACTGATAACTTTGCTCCTGCAGAGTTCTCGTTTTCAACTTATGTTCGACCTGTAAAAAATCTTACAGCTAATAATGGTAGACCAGGAGACTGGGAAGCCGGTGGTGTTGGTACTAATGCAATTCACGCAGTAGAAGAAGTTTTATGGGCATTATTTACTGGCGACTCAACTTTTACAAAAAGCTCGGGCAGTGCAGCAGCATCTTGGAGCGATAGTATAACTCAAGGTGCTACAAATATGGTTGTTGACTTTTCTGCATCAAACAAGTCGCAGTTAGGTAGAGCAAACCTGTACTTTGTTATGGGCGGAGACCAGTCTATTGTTTCTACTACAAATAGTTCACAATCTAATGCAGCACAAGCAATAGTTGCAGTTGCTCAAACAGCGGGCATTAAAAAAGGCGACTATATGCGATTTGTCGGAGACGATGTTTCGACAAACTCCGGAGACAATGCAGTATTTGAAGTAGATGCTGTTTCTACAGCTAGTGGAGCCGGTAACGTTACCTTGAAATCAAATATTCCAAATGCTATTCCAAGTGGAACTACTCTAAGCTTTAGTAGCGCTCAAGTGTATAAACTTCCTGGCTCTGTTTTAAATGAAGTTGGCGTTGATTTTGACTTAGAGGGTATTGCTACTCTAAACTGGTCAGGCATGGCAGACATTATTGAAGAATCATTCTCTGCTCCAGCCGCCACAATTTATGAAGGACTTACATCTACAAGTAACTTTATTCGGAATAAAATTTCTACTCTTGCTTTGACAAGTAGTGCATCTGCTGTTCCTGCTAGTCATACTTATGATATTACACTAACTGGTGGTAATATTACAATGACGAATAACATTACTTTCCTAACCCCAGAAGAGATAGGTACTGTAAATAAACCAATCGGCCATGTTACAGGAACCCGTAGTATTACAGGTAGCTTTACTTGTTACTTAAATACTGCGGCTAGTGGTAGTGCGGATTTATTCCAGGATATCATGAGCGCAACAACTGTCGTTACTCATGATTACAGCGCAACTTTAAACATGGGAGGCACAACAGGGCCTTGCGTAGCATTTACTATGCCTCAAGCTCATGTATCTCTACCTGCAATCAACATTGAAGATGTTGTCTCAGTAGAGGTAACTTTTGATGCGTTACCTTCATCAATTCCAAATACTGATGAGATAACAATTACCTACAAAGGTGCTTAATTATTAAGCTAGCAATAGATAGGGGCTTCGGCCCCTTTCTTTGGATAAAAGAATATGGCTGAAACATTTTACTTTGGTAAAGAACTTAAAGTATACCTTGAGAATAATAGAGGCGAATTGTGGCAGATTGCTGTAACTTCAGAGCCTTCCTTTTCACAAAGTGTTAACCAAGAAACTGTTAGTACACCTTCGCTATATGCGGGAGGTACTACTAGGAATTCTTTAAATAAGTTTACAAAAAATATCAAGGTAGGATACGCACCAGGTGAGTGGTCATTCAGTACGTATGTTAGACCTTTTAATCAAGACTCGAAAGAACGTGCTGTAGAAGACGTTTTATGGGAGTCTTTTGCTCAAGGTTCTGCAACCGCATACGCAGATAGCCCAAGCTCTGTATCTGCTACACAACAAGATATAACTCTTTCTAAAGATGAACTACTAAGTTCATTTAATCTTTACTTTATATATGAAAACAATACCGGATACGTAATGAAGAATTGCGTAGTATCCTCCGCTAATACAACTGTAGATATTGGGTCTTTGGCTACAATATCATGGTCGGGGTCGGGAACAAGTTTAGAAAAGTTCGACCCACAAGATTTAGTACAGTCTGCAGATAACTCGCCACAACATAGAAGCGGCAACATTGACAGTGGAAAAATGGCTGCAATGGAAGGCAATACTGCAATATTTGCACACTCATGGGAAAACGCCCCTGATACAAATAACTACGATGGTGCTGCTCATGTGTATGTAACAAATGATGGTGGGTGTACGTGGGAGTTTCAACAGACTTTACGACCTACTGAGACGGGAGGCCATGAGTACTTCGGGGTCTCTATAGCTCTCGAAGGGGATAAACTTGTTATAGGTGCAGTCAATCGCCTGGGCGGAGACGGAGGATTCTACTACTATACTAGAGCTGCAGGAGTTTGGACTCTTGTAGCGGCTTATTCTAGTCCTGACTTTGACGAGGATAATGGTGACGATGACGGAGTCTCAGGGGACTATGATGATGATAGACTAGGTCAATCAGTAGCAATGAGCGGAGACTATTTAGTAACAGGTGTATCTGGGCACGATTCCGGAGATAGTTTAGACGATAATATTGGTGCAGCAGTTGTATGGAAGCTTGTAAACAACGCATGGGTGCAAAAGGCTATATTATATAACACAGATGGAACGGACCAGCAATACGGAAGAAGTGTGCAGATAGATGGAGACAGAATTGTTATTCCGAGCAGACAAAATCTTTATTTTTACACTACATCAGACGCGGGAGAAACTTGGTCACTAGAGCAGACTTTATTTATCTGGGCCGTCGGTAAACCAATAGCATCACAGAACGAAATATGTAAATATAACCGCCAGGGCGGAACTTATGGTACCGTCTTTCT
>Ga0209092_10003108_pt1 | contig 14689 bp, 14 predicted proteins | sample FraStrMetagenome_FD_187446 | JGI IMG/M metagenome (GOLD analysis project Ga0209092, IMG submission 187446) | Marine eukaryotic phytoplankton communities from Arctic Ocean - Fram Strait ARC3M Metagenome (SPAdes) (version 2) | ecosystem: Environmental > Aquatic > Marine > Oceanic | place: Fram...
ACCATTTAACTTGTTGCTTCATAATCGAAAATCAATTCTTGAATTGAATCATTAATTGATTTACAAAAAATGAGGCGACTTAGCTAGAAATGACTTCAGGAGCCAATCACCATCTAAGTATCATATGGTGACTGGCTGATCATCGTATTTCCATGCTGGTCATCCAATTGCTTTTAAGTAAATTTATCGCAGCTAGTAATAACTGTTCAAAAGACTTTGCCGTTAACCCGCTTAATTGTGAGATACGAGAAGCATGCCATTTAAAAACATTACGTTTTGGAAAATTTGGCAAATTGACCAAACGTAATCTTGGCGTAATGTTTGGATCTGTCATATATTTTTACAAAAGGGGACGATATGGATAAGGTAAGTTAAGTTAAGGTATGTCATATTTTACGTGTTATGCTAGGCTTCGCTCTGAGACGGATCCCCGATCTGCACGTCCTACGGGGGCCTTTCCTTAATTTCCCGAAGAAAACTGGACCGTGTGGATCATGACCGTAGTCATCCCATAATTTCCAATGGTAAAGCCCCCCTCCCTACTTACCCACCCTTTCCACGTTCGTAAACTTATTTACACCACCATTCCAATGAAAACAGTCAAACATAATCAAGCAGAATAGGCAAAGCAAACAATTCGAAACATATTCTACCACCGCCCACTTCTTCTAAATGCGCATCCTCAGAGAGGATCCTTCCGATAATAAAAATTATTGTCGTCCTTTTTGAAAAAAAAAACTGTTCATCCCAGGAAAAATTCTGATCATTGTGAATATTTCGCTAATTTCTGTCATTATCTGTTGCCAATAAAAAAATAAAATAAAAACCTGCTCGTCCCAGGAAAAAAGAAAAGTGTTGAAAAATAGTATGATGCTGTCATTGTCTCTTCCTGTTGTCGTGAAATCGTTCCATTGTCTCATTAAATTCATTTGTAATTGTGGGATAAAAAAAAAACCTGTTCGTCCCAGGAAAAATCCATCGATCCATCTTGAGTCTCATCTTCTCCATTCTTCGTCTATTTTGAATATTTTAGATAAAAAACCTGTTCGTCCCAGAAAAGATCCATCGATTTATCTTGAGACTTGTCGTCTTCATTCTTCGTCTATTGGAATAAAAACCTGTTCGTCTCAGGAAAAATCCATCTATCTATCTTGATTCTCGTCGTCTCCATTCTTCATATTTACAGTGCATAAAGCCAGTATGTACTATATGGTGCAGATATGATGCTAAATAACTTCGTTCTTCGTGACATGCTATTTTTACCAATCACTTGATACGGTTTGGTATACCAATAGTAAGCGTTGCGCTGATAAAGGAAGCGATTTTTGCTCTAAATTGTAGGTAAATTGGTCGAAGATTGCGCTTAAAAGCCTAAAAGAACCAGGATGAGTTTCCGAAAACTGTTGAAGACCCAAAAAATTGCTCTTTATGGCTTAAAAAGGCAAATGACCTTCCTAAAAACTGTGAATGCCCAGTATATTAGAAATAAGTAATGTGACGGCGTAGAGCCTTCAACTGATGTCTGAATGTATCGGGTTCCTTCAAAATAAAGACAGGAAGTTGGCCATGGGCAGAAAACCGATGTAGCCGTAGATTTCTTTAGTATAGATGTATATGTGGAATAAGGTAAGTAAAACACTGAGCAAAGAACCTTTAGTTTCATTCGTTTTCCTAAATAAAAATTTCGCATTGTTGTATCTTCACAATTTTTCATTTCAATCCATTCAACCCAAATAAAAAACGAATGAAACGAAACAAAACAAGAGTGGCAAGAATCATATGGTGTTGACGAGGTGGTCTTATCAGATAAGATCTCCTGCAATGATCATACGATCATTGCAGGTCTCTCTTCTCGTGCGAAGAGAGTCCTCTCCATCATTTACTATAGCCACTCTTCATAATCATGATTAACAAAAAAAAGATGACGGTCTATTGAAGTGGTTTAGGTGGTCTTATCTAATAAGACATCCTGCAAGGGCGTAATTGCCTTAGTGGTTAGGTGGTGCACTAACCATGCCAGTGGTCACTGGTTCGATTCCCGGTGGGGGGTCATTTGACCAATTAATTTTCATTCCACCATTTGTCCAATTAATTAAATTAAATGCGTAAGTCCTCAGCTTAAGAAGGGCTAGTGTTTCTTTGGACCCTCTACTTGTATGGTTCATTGAACTACACTTAAAATAAGATATATTAATTATTATTAATAAGACATCCTGCAATGATCATACAATCATTGCAGGTCTCTCTTCTTGTGTGAAGAGAATCCTAAGCTCAATTAGGCTGTCACTCTATTCCTTTTCCTCCATGGCAATAACTGTAATTAAAATAAAAAAGTTCTGGTGTGCTATGTTTGGTTTATATTTTTATTCCATTCCAGAAGTGAATGAATAGACATTGTTGAAAGTAATGTTGTGCAATGAACACGACACACTATTGCAATGTAAAATGTATTTGATTACAATATCAATTATCTTCAAAGAATGAAAGCCATGCTTTCATTCTTCACTATTTTATTATCTACATACGAGCTACATCTGCGTATGTATACTTGATATGCTTCTCGTCACTTTCTTCATACTTACGTGATTTATCAAATGTCGTACTTTTAATATCCTCACTAAACGATACGTTTTTGTTGTTATTATTCGGTTTCTCAACACGCTCCTTCCGAACCGCAACAGGCAAGTTCGGTAATTTATTATCATCTTCGTCTGTGTTATCATTGTTTTCTTCGCTTTCATATGTATATTCTTTTTCCTTTTCTTCTTTTTCTATTGCATCCTTTTCAAGCAGTACACTGCGGTCATACTTCTTCACCAGCACATCATATCCCATGGTAACATGGACAACATCTCTCATATCGCGAAATAAGCTTCCCTGAAGAGGCTTTGTGAAAAAAACAGCCAACATCAAAGACGTGGGACAGAACTTTACTTCGATACCATGGTTCTTCAGTCTGTCCGAAATCCAGAAAAATCTTTGCTGGACGTGGCGTGACTTCTTGCCACAAGACCGTCTCCCATTCTTCATGATTTTTATCGTAGTTTGATTGTCTTGGTGTAAGTATTTCTTCTCAATTTTGTATCCTTGACTTTCTAAGAAATACATTAACCATACGCCATATGGAAGATACTCACTACTCCCAACAAGCTCTGTTTCGCAGGAACTTAGTGTGTTCAGATGTTGTTTGGAGGATCTGCTGTGAAGAACACCTGTTCCCATTTGTATGCAGCCTCCGGTCTGGCCTCGTTTGTCCATATGTGCACCGTGAGATGCATCAATATAGATGTTCATTTCATGCAAGCTTTCCATGGAAACAATCCTTGGTAAGTCGAGTGTGCCCTTTATGTATTGCAACACACGACGTAGCTTTACCCAGTCCTGCACTGTTGGGTTTTGAACCCTAGTACACAGAAAACCAACCGCTACTTGTAGATCTAACCTTACTCGTTTGCACAAATGTAACAGCTTCGCTACGACATGGTGAAATTTCTCTTTTCTTTTTATATCCTCTAGTTCTTCTGACTCCTCATTTACCAGCATGAGAGTAGAATTACCTGGTGATGTTGCAGTGGTATTTATGGCTTCACCGAATGAATCTATGCATTCTTGCATATATTTGGTCATCCTCATAGTGACCTGCTTGTCTTTAATTTCAATGTCTATTCCAAGGTAACTATGTTCTGATCCTCTTGTCACATTCATCTCACCAAAATATTGTTCTAACCTTTCTATCATGTTTGTCACTTCTTTGCTGTTGGTGTGAGACAATTTTAAATCATCAACATACCAGCAGATTGTAAACTGAGACCCATTGATCATCTTGTTGGCTACGCAAGGATCATATGGGTTGATGTGGAAACCTTCTTTGGTAAGTGTCTCAGCAAGCAGCTGATACCACAACAATGCAGCCTTCAACGTGCCATACATTGCCTTTGCTAATCTCACATACAATATTCGTTTCCCATTCTCTATTGTAACAAATGGTTCGTACTTTGCTCTGTTTGCTCTGAGGATCGAATTTAAAGACGACCCATGCAGTGTTACTACTACAAAGTCGGGCATTTCGGCTTTGAGGAATGCCCCGGCGACGTCTGTTATCGCAACGTCACGGCTTTCCATCGCATCAATAACTAGTGTAGTAATGACAGATTCGAGGGTGACTGCAGGTGAGGTAGTTTCCGCTTTCGTGAATTCACTTCTTTGTTTTCTCCCATCCTCTACTACAGTCCTTCCTTTAAATTTGCCACATCGCTTGTGTTTGATTAGATCAATAACATTTAAAGCGGCCGCCTTTTGGGCTAAGGTAAGTGTAGATGAATCGATGGGCTGTAGGACGTTCAAATAATCAAGTTGTGTGTATTCGGTTGCCATTGCTGCTAACGCACGTTCTCCATATATTTGAATACCTTTTGATGCATTCATCTGTGTGAGGCATACGTCCTGCATTTGCATCATACACAGTCCTACAACATTTTTATGTAAACTAACTTTGTCATAATTCTTGTTGTTTTCGGCCGGTGGCATATTGCGCCCAGATATTCCTCTTGCGTTTTTGTTTTTCTCGTATTTTTCTTTTCATCTTTATATTCATAATTCATCTTATCAAAGGTACGGTTTCTTGTTTCTTGAATTCTTTTTCTTAAATTATACTTTAATTTATCTTTTCTTTCATTTGCAGATTCGGTTACTACTTCATTTGATTGGCCTACTGCGTTGTTGTTATCGTTTTTGGGTGATTCTATCGGTTCTTCTTTTTCGTTGGTTGCGCTCCTTTGAGCTTCACTATTTGACTGTTCTGTGTCATCTTCATTTATCATCGTTGTTATGTTTTCTTGTTGCTTTTCTTCTGATTCGGCAACGATCTCGCTCCTTTTCTCTTCGGTATTGCTGTCCGTTTTATCATCGACCTCGCTCCTTTTGTCGTCATCGTTTTTGTTTGTTGTTTCATCGATCTCGCTCCTTTTGTCTTCGTCGTTGTGACTATTCTTTATGATGGTGTTGTTCTTGATTGATGTATCCGCTCCTTCGGTCACAACACGTGATGTTGATGATGTAGAAGGAGATACGAGGTCGTGGTGATCATCATCATCAATAATGATGATTGGATCTTCATCAATGACTTCGATGCCAGGAGAGTATTCCATTAAAAATTCGCTCATGTCTCTTGTTTGATCTTGTTCAAACGCCAAATCGTGTACACGTTGTATCACATCGTTGGGAATAGGAAGAACGGTCCAAGAATAGCGATGAATGCGCTTTCCAGTAGAAAGAGAGAGGAAATACTATCCGCCGTGGTCATTTGATGGGCACAGGGCAATGGCTCCAGAAGTTCTTGTGGTTGTATTGTTTGTAATGGTGGGGACGTCATGTGCTTGGACATACGTCCCAAACTCAAGGGCAAAGTCCTTAAATAATGATGTGGGTGCTCCAGTAATAATGGTGTTCGGACTGAGGGTTTGGCTGATTCCATTTTCTGCCGGAAATAATTTAATTAATCTAACAATGTATAACACTAAATGACTAAGCATTAGTTTTGGATAGTATTTATATGGTAGTCCGTTGACTATAGCTCTGGTGCGCTCCTTTATTGTTCTGATGTACTTCGTTCTTTGCTACGATGTCCAGGAGCGTTGGACGAATAGACTCTCTGAGACATTCAAATTCATTGTCGCCACGCAGATATTCAATTTCGAAACCTCTAGCAAGGTATATTTCAAGCACTGATTGAGTGCATTGAAGTAGATGCTTGTAGGATCGAGATTGCAATTCCTCTATTGTGCGGAGTTGCATATTTTTTGAAATTGTATGGAGAAATGGAATTCCATTTCAGAAAAATATATCTGTACAAAGTGTAACTTTTTTGTGCCAGGTTGCAATAGGTGCTGGCAGTGGGATAAGACTCTTCAGTGGAACTGCAGGTGGCTGTTTGCGCACCGTTTTCCCTTTTAAAGCTCCAATGTCAGGACCGAAAATATGTTCTGCTCTATTTATGTCGTCCACCGTAATGGGACATTCGCGAATAAGATTATTATTGATGAGATGCTTGAATGTTTTAACTGAAGGCCTGCCAATTTTTATATAAAATTCTCTTGCCAATTTTGCTTTTTGTACATCCTTTTTGCTACAACAATGAAGATTGTCATCTACAGTATTAACAAATGAAAAGTTGCTAACTTGATTTTCTAGTTTAGATTTATCACATTGAGTAACATCATAAACATAAAGACCAATTTCGTGTTCCACAAATTTCATAATTGAACCATCTTTCCTAATAACTTCAAATGCTGGGGGCGAATCTTTGCTACCATTCGTGTATCGTACATCAAATTGTTTGCGAACATTAGAAAGTGCCAAAATATTGGCTAGGGAATTTTCACTATACCACACTGTTCCATAGTTATGTAGCATTCCTTTCATTTTTGTTTCCAGGACTCCACCGTTGGAGTGGATGCAAAGTAGTGCGCCATCTTCATGCCATACATCCTTTAAGAGCTCCTTATTACAAAATATGTCGCAATTTGATTGCGAATCAAGGAGAATCCAATTTTTATTTAAACCTTGGTACCTGCTCCTAGACTGCATCATGTTATACGTGGTATACTGAAAGAATCCAAGATGCATGCGATTGTGATCATAGCCATCTGTTGGTTGTTGTTGAAACTGCATCATAGTCTGGGGACATTGACTTGCGTAATGGCCCGTGCTTCCATATGCATAACATGTGATGTGTGGGAATACCAGCCCATCACGACCTTGCTTTGCTTGGTTGTTGTTTCTGAATGACGTTCTGTTGTTGACGCTACTGTTTTGTGCAAAAGAAAGCCCTGGCCGAGGCGGTCCACCACCGAGTCTACCGCGTCCCCTGTATCCTCTATTCTCATAATGTTCATTTCGTTTGATGTTGATTTGATAATTCGCCATCATTCTGTATGCAGTATCCACGGTCTCTGGGTAGTCGTCGTGTCCTCTGGAGTAGCTATTCTCTAGATCCGTAATCAATTGTCCGTATTTCGCCGAATTTGCTCCTGTAATAAATTGAATTGCCAGGAATCTTTGTTTGGCTTTCTCGGTATATAGATCTTTGACCGTTGATGGTAGGTCTTTATTGTTTGGATCAATTTCTTCTTCAATCATGATTTCTCTAATAAAAACTGGATGGTAACATACACATCCTCCAAACTGTTCAATGTTTTCAACCATAACGTCGAACACTTCTTTATACACATGGATATCTTGATCATCCTTCTGTTTATATGCGTAGAACTCTTGAATATGCTTATTCATCATTAAAAATTTGTTACGTTGATGATCGTAGTTAATTGTGACTTGTTGCAATGTTGCCAATAGTTTTGCACAATTCCCAGTTTCCTCCCATTTTTCTCCTGCTGTTGCAATCTTAAGTCTTGCCACTACGTTGGGGGAACACTGTCCTAAAATAACTCCGTATAAAGCCTTTAGCGCTAGTTGCATTTTTCTAGTTTCTTGCACGTATATTTTTAACTCTTCTTTATATGCATCTCTGTTGACACTGTCTACACTCTCATCATCTTCACTTACTTTCCTCGGTTTGATTGGTTTCAAAACTGTAGGTTGAACACAGTCTTTTTGAAAGAGACTACTTAAATCCACCAAGAATTTTTCTTTGCAATAATTGTTCAAGAAAGCCTTCTTTGTATTTTTGAATTGCATCGGGTCTTTGCTTTCTTCGGGTAGCTGAAATACGTTTCCCTCTAATGATGATGTGAAACCTTTGAATTTATCCTTTTTCACATTTCTTTTTGATTGATTTCCATTTCCTTGTTGTCCTTTTCCTTTCTGAAAGGTCTTTCTTGGATTTCCGTATCCATGTACATTCTGATTATTTTGACCGTTTGCATTTTTTCCAATATTTCCGTTTGAATTTTGTAACGACCTTTCTGATGCTGAACTCATACTTGAAATGGTACTTGCATCTGGAACTGAATTTTCGCTTCCAGTGTTTTGATTACCATCATTCATTTTTGATAGCTTCGATTTTTATTCGTTTTCTTTGAAGATAATGTTGAAAGTAATGTTGTGCAATGAACACGACACACTATTGCAATGTAAAATGTATTTGATTACAATATCAATTATCTTCAAAGAATGAAAGCCATGCTTTCATTCTCTATTTTATTACTATTTAGACACTTAAAATAATATCATACTACAACAACATACGAGCTACATCTGCGTATGTATACTTGATATGCTTCTCGTCACTTTCTTCATACTTACGTGATTTATCAAATGTCGTACTTTTAATATCCTCACTAAACGATACGTTTTTGTTGATATTATTCGGTTTCTCAACAGACATTATATGTTAAAGGAACAAGTGTTGGACTTTTTACGGGACACAGATTACGCCATCGAAATTCAAATACATTATGTGGTAAAAACTAATTCTCTTTTTGCCCATTCATTGATCAAATTTTAAAATCATCCATCAAAAAGAAAAGAACATCCTTCAATAAAGATACTTCGACAATACACAAATGAGGTTGTTGTTAGGGGTTTTGAATAGAGCTCGCCATATATATATAATCAGTCGAAAAAAATGACGTCGACGAAGTTGCCTGCAAAAAAAAAAGAAGCTATTGTAGACTAATAGTTCTTTTCTTTTATAAATTAATCTCTACTACTACTTTAGAAACAATTCAACTCAAACTAGGATTTTCAGTTGTAAGATGAAGAACGATCACCTTAGTCTCCAGCACATACAGTGAGTACTATTACATGTTGATAGCTATATGGATTCAAGGGCGTCTCCTTCAGCCAGTTGTGTCCGGTTCGACGATACGTATTCTTGACTGAACAACATCATAAGTGAACGTTGTCTTTAAGAAATCACACAAGATATGCAACTGTCGCTACCTTACTTCTGTGGTTCCTCGTGAAGTTTTCCATCTCCCCCGAAACTTTCAGGGAAATTAAGGAACTTTGGAAGTGAATCAGTGGAACCTTCAGTAATTCTAATATAAAAAAGAGACGCATTGCAGTTAGAAAAAATCAGCATTCAATAAGTGGAATTTTCCTGCATCAAAAGCTCAAAAATATGAATCTATAACAGAGCATACATACATACATACATACCTCTCAGAATACCAAAGGTGAATAGTTGGCTTCAAAGGTTCCATATCATTTCCACTCTTACGGATGTTGCCCTGACTCAAAACGCAGAGACCGAACTAACAGAAATAGCAAATGAGGACAAGAAGTAGTATTAGTGAAAATTCAAAGGAGGAGTGTATACACGGTGATAGCTACTACCTACTATTCTCACCTTGCTAGTGTTCCACATAGTGTTCCCGCAAGCTCCACAGAAGTTGCGCACCATTTTGCAGTCTGGCATTTGAAACTGTTTCAAATCTGCATCCTTTCCTTCTTCCATTATAATAGCATCTGGTGTAACGGCAATAACTTCAACCATAGGAGCGGAAGAGACAACTCTGCATTCCTTACAATGACAAAAGGCCGCAACTTGAAGTTTAGTCTCGTCTACGGTGAAAGCGGTTTTTCCACAGTCGCATTTAACATTGAGAGTCATGATGGCGGTTGTCTACTTATTGGTTTCGGTGAACAACAAAACAAATTAAGGGTACTATTGTTATGCTTCGAAAAAAGAATCACAAACTCTCTACTCTGTTAAACTAAATTACAAGTATGTAAATTAGTACTACTTCCTTCTACTACTACTATTATTATCATACCACCAAGAAGCATTCTTTCGTTTGACTGACGATAAAATAGAGTTATAGTACATCCGATATACCTACGGACCTCAATTAATGGAATGCTCCTCTCTCCATACGTACATACGTACGCAAGCCGTCGGATGCGGACCAAGAACAGTATGTGCATTGGAAACTGCATGCAAGGGAAAGGAAAACGGAGACACAATCAAGAATTCGATAAGAAATGCAACATTAAGGGATACTGAGACGGATATCAGCTACAACCAAACGAAGTATAGAAGAATGGCGGCGAACTTGATAGGAAGATATAGAAAAAATGTTGACTCTACCGATACGCAACTAGTTGAAGAAGGGTAAGTATGAAAAGAAGTTGAAGGCGTAGATGATGAAGCAAACTAACAGATCCGGAGGTTGAAATTACAAGCAGGAGAGGGTTTACCGATGAGCGTAGTCATGACTAGTACCGCTACCAATATTCTCGGAGTTTTTCCACTTTTTTTATTTTTTTTGTTAGTCTCAGCAATTACATTTTTTCGGAGTAAAAAGAATGTGATGCTTATCCCTAAGAGTTTCTACGCAAGTATTAACGAACTGAATGCATAGCCAGCCATCACGAATATTCTTTTGTCGGGTCGTCTACGATTCTTGGCCATAGTGCAAATGTATCTTACCACGTTAAATTAAAAACATTTCTACTACTACTACTATTAATTATATGAGGACCTTCAACGTTGAAGTTGATATTTTGCGTGTAAAAGCGTTAAATATATGTTTTGCTTAAAGGTACCTACAAAAGGTATCAGATGCCAAGACTAATCTATACCATTTGACCTAACAAGTTTTATCGCACATTTGTATTTTGATAGAGGCCGTAATATATTTGGCCTAATTAATTCAAAAACATCAACCGTTGGCCAATTATGATGACAATATATAGGTTCTATGACTTCCACCGGAACAGCAGGTCACAGTCTTGCATGTGTGTCACTCTTTTATTTTGTTACTTAGCCACGCCTCCCGCCTTTCATCATACTTAGTATGTAATGATATACAAGATGTGCCTAAGATGCTTTAAGTAATCCCATCCCAGCAGTTTGTAATTATCGATCCACATGAAGTGTCACTCCTTATATGTATTCTACGTAACATCTACGAAACCACTTCACCTTGCAACATCACGATCTAATATTATTATTATGATTGGTTATCACGTGTGATGGTTTCGACATCCTTCTTGGACATTACATTCCAAGATTCCATGTCACTCTCTATTGAAACCACTTCAACAAGAAGAAGCATTTGACATATATCATGGGATCCATCGTGAGCATTCTGACGTCTCCACGGCTACCATTACTTCAAGATTCGAATGGGAATTCTATGGACTATCATGATCATTATAGAGAAGGTCCTTTACTCGGAGAAGGACAATTTGGAAGAGTGAAGGAAGCATATCCCCAATGTGATTCCATCTCTCCAAATAATAGACCTTATAAATTAGCAGTCAAAAAATTACAAAAAGGAATGACCTTCCGAAAAAATATTATTTATACACGTCTTCGTCCCGAAATATTGCAACGAGAATGCCATGTCTTACGTTCCTTACAGGGAACAAACTATACCATGAAATTAGAAGCTATCTATGAATCACCTACCATGATTTATATGATTACCGAATCGTATGATGGTGGACATTTGTTAGAGTGGATCAAGGACCATCCATCTCGTTTGACGGAGATCGATATATCACGATTATCGTATCAATTACTCACAGCGATTCATCATTGTTCCAATCATGGAGTAATTCATCGGGATATCAAGGCAGAGAATTTGATGTTTGTTCATCCGCGGATGGATAGTGATTTACGATTGATTGATTTTGGTAGTTGTGCTTGGCATGCGGATGGTAACGGAGATGATGATGATGATGATGATGATGTATCTTCTACCATGATCACTAAGAAGGAAACACATATGTTGCATACCACCATGGCAGGGACACCATTTTATACCTCCCCGGAAATGTTTCAACGAAAATATTCGTATGAAACAGATGTATGGAGTGTTGGAGTTGTATTATATGTGTTAGTGGCAGGATATCCAAAGGACGAATTACAATCTGCCTTTGATATTCTTCATACACGAACAAATCGAAATTTGAAACATCTACCGAATTTACCTCCTCATTTACCAGATGCGTTTCTGGAGTTGCTAAACGATCTTCTTACCTACAAGCGAATAGATCGAGGAATGGCATGTCACTATATAGATAGAGAGTTTCTCCACACTGCCAAACTTGTCAGCCGTAGAGGCAATTGACATCCTTCCTTCAATATTACAATACTAGAAAATAAATGTCAAATTTAATTCGATAATGAGTTCTTTTTATACTTTTAATTCGTTATCATTGAGTAGATTCGTTCGTAGACAGAACCATCCACACAAAACAAATATATCATTTCTTTTTCTTCTTCTTCTTTGTTCCTTTTCCACCACGTCGTAAATCACGCAATGAACTTTTCGACCGTGCCACTTCACATTCATTTGCCAATATTCCTCCTCGTTTCATACATTCCTGGTACAAAATATCATTCATATGTGTCGTTCCACCCCAAATGTACCACATGGAAACGAACGGAGAACTTTTCTTATGTGTATCCGATGCTTTCTTGGATCGGAAGTCTTTGGGTGGTTCATAGACATACCGTTTCTTAGGAACTACATAAAAGGGCTGAATTCCATTGTTCTGGATGGCATTGATGTAGTAGTCTTTTTTATGTACCCAATTGGGCATTAATAGACACCATGGACGTGATTGAAAGACAGTTGACGAAGTGACGAATTTCATTAACCGATCAATGTGATCACCACTGTATGGAGGATTCGTCACAAAGACATCAAACGATGGTAGTAATGATGTTGATGATGATGTTTTCGCATGTAATTCTTCCTGTTCCCATATTTGATAACAGTCTTCTTTTTGATTATAAACGTTGGGATATCCAAAAGATGCCATATGTTTCACTACCGATCCATCACAAAAGTAAGGATCATAAATCATCAGTTTTTCGGAGGGTATATTACCACACTCTTTTTGGATTCGTTTCAATAACGGGATCACATGTTGGTAAGCGACAAGTGGAGTTTCGCAATGATCGTCCGGGTCCGTTGGATAAGGGAAGGTCGGAGATATTTTTGTTTCTTGACAGTCAATAGTGACTACCATGAGCCCCAATAAAAAGAATGATAATGGTGAGTATAATAGGTTTTGGAAATAGAAACAATATATAACAATGTCCTTGTTAAAAATTGTGGAAAAAGCTATTGAGAACATCGGAGGTAGGATAATATTCATATAGATGTCACACCCGCTTTTTCCAAACATTTTGTAATCTTTCTTGCACGATTTTTGACCGCTTTAAGCCATGGTTTGAATTCCAAAAGTTGTTGGAATCAAACGACATAACACGGCTTCGATACATGCTTCAGCATACTATTTGACTCTTATTTGGAGTCGATCAATGGACCTACCTTTCTTCTCGTCGGAATCGTCACTCGATGTTTCCATTGGTGGTTTTGGAAATAAATGGATTTCATCATTGGAGTTGATAGACCCTATGTGCAAGTAGTCTCCATTCACATCTCGATCAATACCAGAAAACACCTTTCCACTTGATTTGTCGACAAGCACCATCGTATCACCATTCACTAGTCGCCCTTCGAATGATGTTTCTTCCACATTATCATCATCTCCCGTCTTTTCCTTTGACACCTTATTGTGTGTCGGTATACATGATTCTTGTTTCCGTTTTTTCTTGGGTTTGTCAGACGCACCGAACGTTGAATCAGTTACTTCCGTGACTCTTTCATTATCTTCATCAGTAGCCTTTTTTTTCTTTTTCTTTTTTGACTTTTTCTTCTTTTTCCGAATCTCGGATGAATCAGAATGGAAAGATTGAGGATTCTGATCCGCAAGAAAGGATTGGACAACCTTCGATATTTGACTACCTTCACCGGATTTGGATACGATGGAAGGAGCTGTCCGTCGAAGGAAATCGTCACCTAGGTCTTCTGGTTCTACTTCTGCCGCCGTAGCAAATGCATCTCCCCAAGAAATACTTGGCATTTGCTCAGCAATGCGATGAAATATTGTTGTTCATCACGCTTCCAACTTGAATGGTGCTTGAGGACAGGCCTCTTCACTGAATTTGTGTGTGATGATAGCAAAGATGTGCAAAACAAAAAAAGTGTCATATGTATCTACGTAGTCAGACGGACGTCGTAAACAAAATCAATGATGGGAGTGCATTTATATTTGGTGTACCGTATAGTAGTAGATCAAAACCACACAATCGAGAGCGTATGTGGACTACGGTGAAAGCGAATGAAATATGATGTTGTATCTTGAGAGGAAACTAACAAAGTATATAAATGTTCTTGGTGGCCATGAATCAAACAGAAGCTCATTTATATCGTTTCTATTTCAAATTTTGCAGAATAATCATCGAGAAAAAAGAGAAAACAGGGATATTATATTTTGATCATTCGAGTAATGCTACTCCAATTATTCGATAATATCCGTTAAAATAATCAGTCACATGCGAAAACATGTCACATTTTTGACCAAAAAGAACATTTGTAATCACAATGCTAAAGATATGAAATTTTCTCGGTAAAACCACATGAAAATGCACAAAAGTCAAAAAAGATCCTCCTATTCTCGTATTCGTACGGTACCACAATTTCGTCACTTTATACCAAAACAAATAAGTAAACAACAACTTAATAATCATAACATAACATAACATAACATAACATAACTCATAGAAATATATCCATTATATCAATCCAATATTCCTACATCATACATTAGATATTTTACATTTAACATTTGAAAGCTATATCTTACAAAATTTATGCTAAACTATAATCTACATTGCCGAATCCATTTCATTCAATACAAGTGTTGT
>Ga0209092_10003109_pt1 | contig 14685 bp, 11 predicted proteins | sample FraStrMetagenome_FD_187446 | JGI IMG/M metagenome (GOLD analysis project Ga0209092, IMG submission 187446) | Marine eukaryotic phytoplankton communities from Arctic Ocean - Fram Strait ARC3M Metagenome (SPAdes) (version 2) | ecosystem: Environmental > Aquatic > Marine > Oceanic | place: Fram...
TAGGAAAGGTGAAAGGTGAAAGGTGAAAGGTCTCATGTTGTCAAAGACACACACGAAAACACGCACTTCGATATCGAAAAAAGAGGAGTCATTCCATCCTACATCCATCGCTGATGCTGATGCTGATGCTGATGCTGATGCATCAATAACATCAATAGTGACATCCATGACGCAGATAAGAAATAATAAGCGCATTCAATCATCCAATACATTTCTCAATCGGTTGCACACATTACCAACTATAAATTATCCTAACACGATACATATTTTGTAAAAAATGAGAATACATACCCCAATCCTCTCAGTGTTGCTCCTCTCTTTGGAGATGCCATCTGTTTTCACTTTCACAAATACTCTTGGACAGAAACATGATATTTCTTTCATCAATAGTGATGTTGCTTCTGGTCGTCGATTGAACAGTAACGATAAATATTCCCGACATGGTTTGCTTGGAATTCCCCGACCGGATTTGGACAGTTCATCGGCTCCATTTCGGGAGGCGTGTGCAGCTTCCGATAGCATTAAGAATATGCCACGCCCGAGCGATATTAACCCTCATACTGGTAAACCTTATAAAGTTATGGTCATCGGTGGAGGATTAGCAGGATTGAGTACGGCTAAGCACTTGGTAGATGCGGGACATCAACCAATACTTGTGGAAGCGAGGTCGCTTCTTGGAGGTAAAGTCGCAGCGTGGCGAGATGACGACGGTGATGTTACGGAAACAGGACTTCATGTATTCTTTGGTGCATATCCGAACGCTATGAAATTGTTTCGGGATTTGAACATAGAGAATCGACTACAATGGAAGGATCACGCCATGATTTTTGCCAAGCCTGGTAGCAAGAAAAGAGAATTTTCAACCTTTGATTTTCCTCTGTGGGCGCCGGCACCTCTCAATGCTGGGATCGCCATTTTGTCGAACACTGATTTACTTTCATGGCCAGAAAAGATTAAGCTGGGACTAGGTTTGATACCAGCCTATTTATTTGGCCAGTCATATGTAGAATCCCAAGAAGGAGTAACAGTTAAGGAATGGATGAGAGCCCGAGGAGTACCCGATCGCGTCACTGACGAAGTTTTTATTGCAATGAGCAAGGCACTCAACTTTATTGATCCAGACACTTTAAGCATGCAGTGTGTTCTGATTGCTTTAAATAGATTTTTACAGGAGACTGATGGGTCAAAAATTGCGTTCCTCGATGGATCGCCTACTGAAAGGTTGTGTGAACCGCTGAAGGAATATATAACAGAGAGGGGAGGAGTTGTAAGAACGAACTCTCCCCTCAAACGTATTCTCGTAAATGATGATGCGACAAAAAGTGTTTCGGGTGTTCTGCTACAAGGGGGTGAAATTATGACAGCCGATTATTATATATCGGCAATGCCTGTTGATGCAGTAAAGAAACTTACTCCCGATGAATGGAGAAATAAGCCATATTTCAAGAAAATGATGGGACTGAAGGGTGTTCCTGTTATAAATATTCACATATGGTTTGACCGTAAACTATCGACAGTTGACAACCTCATTTTTTCGAGGTCAAAGCTTCTTAGTGTATATGCAGATATGAGCGAAGCTTGTGATGAATACAAAAGCTCCGATAAGAGTATGCTCGAAATGGTTTTTGCTCCTGCAAAAGGATGGATCGGTAAATCAGACGAGGAAATATTTGAAGCTACAATGAAAGAATTGGAGACGCTCTTCCCTGAGGAGATAAGAGCAGATGGAAGTCTTGCTAAGGTCGTTAAGTACTCAATGGTGAAAACTCCGTTGTCCGTCTACGAGACGCTACCTGGTTGTGAGGCAATGCGCCCTGGTCAAATTTCTCCTGTTCCGAACTTCTTTATGGCTGGAGATTTCACAAAACAAAAGTATCTAGCAAGTATGGAAGGAGCTATTCTTTCTGGTCAACTTGCAGCGAAGGCTGTAGCAGATACAATTCTATCTAGAGAGACAATGCAAAATTGGACAGAACCCGATAGATTAGAAGAAAAACCTTTTGATAAAAACTTTCACGATGCAAATGATCGAACTGCAGACAAGCAACTTTACATGGTGAAAGTAGGTTCAATAGATGACGTTAAAATACTAGCATGATATATTTAATTTGGTCTGCAGCTTTTCCCATTTTCGCTTATGGTAGCTAGTGTGTGGTATTAACAGAAGAAACGATGGCTTGTTTGCACAAGAATATTTTAGCTTCGAAATTACGCTCTCATCTGAAAAAATATCTTCGTCATAATAGAGAAACATATTTGATGATGAGTAGTAATTAAACGATGTTAGGGGAGAGTACTCATTACACTCTCAACGGTTGCTTTCTTCCTTTTGTGACCAACTACTGCACCAAGCCCTCCACTAGCAAATCCATACCACAAGCAACCAACAAATCTATAAGGAAGATATACGAGCGATCAGTTTACAAAAAATAACTTAATGCAAGCTTAAAATATATTAGAATTACTTACCTTTCAGACTCCAGATTTATTCCACACAATTCTGCAAATTCCGGAGTTCTTGTTATTGGTCCAGAAGTCCATTTCACGCCTACGCCATCAGCCCACATAGAAAGCTGAAAATTCTGAATAGCACATGCGGTAGCTGCGTAATCCTCTTCTTCAAGGACTTTATCATCTGAACGTTTACAAGTCACAACACACCATCCTGGGATCGCTTCCCACCTTTCTTTCTTTTTCTTCGCCTTAGCGGCATCAGTTTTTGCAATTTCGGCAGAATTCATCTCAGCAATTTTAGAAATAGTTTTCTTTCCCAACTTAATAAATCTCCATGGTTCCGTCATTTTGTGGTTCGGTGCATTGATTGCCGCTTCAATTGCATCGTTCAAAACGGAATCGGGGACAGGCGTTTTGTCAAAATTATGAACAGTTCTCCTGGTTAAAAGCGCCTGGCGCACCGCATTCGTTTCTGTGGCAACTGTACTAGCTGCTTCTGTGTACCATGCGAGAAAGTCATCTTCACAAATATCCCCATCATCATTGACATCCAAAAATTTCGCCAGTGCGCTAACATCTTCTTCCGATGCGCGAATATCGAGAAGCTCCAAAACTTGTGTCAACTCATCTGAACATATCAAACCAGAATTATCTGTATCGATCATGTGAAACACTTCACTAGCATGATCTTCACTGACTACCATATTTAATCTTACATCATCATGTATTGGAGAGGCATTCTTTATTACATACGAAGAGTTAGCCCTAAATCTACTTCCAGAAACTGAAAACAAAAGTGGTAGTGGAAAGAACATTCTCCAAACTTTGCTCGATGAAAATCGATAAATAATGTGCTGTCAAGAAATGAAAAGAATACAATGCCTCCAGCTTGACCGAGTTGCGTGTAGTGCAATGTAACGGAATGATTATACTCAATTATGAGTACATATATGCCATCCTTTCTCTTCCTTTTCCTTTTCCTCTTCCTTGAACGTTCTTTCTTACAAGTTTTTCAAAGGTTCCATGTTCCATGATCGCAAGTTCGCTGATGTATGCCGTCGTCGTCATTCGCAAACATGTTGCGTGTTGCGTGCTCGAGAGAACTACGAACAAGAGTAATCTTTTACAGAGAACATTCGCTAGAAAGGAAGTTAGTTTTCTCAGAAAGAATGGTACACCTGTACGTGTTTGTATGGTATGAACAGGATCTACTCAAAGAGAATATTCTCCTAGGAGCGGTCGTTGTTGTACGTAGAATCTACCAGTATACATATTCGAAATAATATTCTCGATAATACTTCACATTTTCACAGTAAATACACTCGCTCTCTCTAGAGTAGGCAAAATATGAGAATGAGAGACACACCATGCTCACGGCTCGCGGCCATCCAACATATACGAGTATACATGTACAGTTGAAAAAATACATATTTATGTACAAACAAAACTTTATCACAACCAGCGCTGTTTGAGACCTTCGCTCTACCTCCATCAAAATAATAGATATCGCGGATCCACCGGAAAATCCGAATTCAAGTTTATAATGGTCGCTTTTCTTTTGGGAAACTGCTTACATCTTCTCTTTGTCTTTGCTCTCATATTAACGACATGCAGTACGTCAAGCTTCTGTATCGGACATGACCAAAAGGGAAAGACAACTAAATTTGTTGCAAACCGATCAAGTTCTCGGTTACATATTGTAGAAGTTCCGCAAATAATTGGATTTATTGAGGTTTCTGTATTTGCTCTCGCACTTCCAGCATGTAGAGACGCATACGACAAATTTCGTGCAAAAGGGGAAGAGAGGACCAACGAAAAGGCTTTTGAAGAACTGTTTTATAGAGATTACGCAAAGAGGCGAGGTAACAAATCAAATTGAATTTTTAAGAAGTATGCTAATAAAAATGTAATCAGAGAGTCGCCTCCGATGACCCAACAACGTCGATGTAACAAAGGAAATACCTGGCCCTCGATTTGTAGAACGTGCGATAGTGTAAGTAGGCGACTTCATCTAGAATTGTCCTCGAAGATTAAGGTCAAAAGTTACACGTATTAATGATCCTTCTCCTTCTGCGTTCAGTACATGACACCACGACAACGTTATTGTTATCCTATCCAAACCACTTTGTCCAACCCCCTTTCAACCTTCGAAGTTCCATTTGAATCTCCTTCATTTCTTCTTGCATCACATCAATTTCTCGCACACAATTGGGATTGATCATTTCCATTTCCAACCGTGCCTTTTGCCATTCCAGCTCCGATATCTTTAGATCATTTGAATTTAAACTTTCGCGTTCGGCTTCTGCGCTAATTTTATCTGCATTCAGTCCCATATGTGAAAAGTAGTGCCAAGAGGAATGACCTTGAGTTAGAAATAATAGCTTTCTATCTTCATCGTTAATCTGGGGAGTGGGAAAATATGTCGCCTCTTCGACCAAACTTAAGTCGCGTTGATTATCTTTATCGCATTGTACATCTAGAAACTCAAGAGCTATTTTGCCATTCATATTCGATTTTTCATCATCAGGATAAAGATTATACCAGATGCCTTGTGCCGTTGCTTGTGTATTCGCAGGGAGGGACAAATCTTCATACTCTACATTGCTTCCCAAACCAACTATCTGGACTGGAACATTATATTGCATCAAGTAATAAAGCTCACGGCCTTCCACTAGTGACATTTCGGTTTCTCCTTCAAACAAACCACTTTCCAACCAATGTTTCCTTATAAAGTCGATTAAAGTGTTAATCCAAGATTTTTCGTATGGATTTTCCCCAATTAATGCTTCTCGGAAAGAAGGAAGCTCCACTAACATCGTCAAACCAGTCGCTGGGACAGAGCCAGCTAACAAAGTATATCCTAAATACAAAACGAAAACATGAGGGCACAACAAAATGGATAAAATATTCATCACATAACCTTACCAAGTATCTGGAGGCTTCTTGGCCAGGGAGTCTCATCTTTCTTCGGCTTAATATTAGTACCTACTTGTTGCCGCTTCTTAACGGTTCTTCTCCCAATGCGGGGCCCATTCGAAAACTGTCGCACAACCCCACACTGCCTTTGTAAAGCTGTGTTTGCTTTTATTTGCATACGAGCCACTGTCAACATCTCTTATATTTTGTTTAAAAAATTGCGCTTGATGCTCCCAAACATTGCGGGTTGAATGGAATTGATAGAAAGAATCAATGTAATATACCGGTAATCAGACGCTCTCCTCTCCTCTCTCCTGCCGAAGATTGGTGTTCATGCATTTTTATATGCGAACTTTCACGACTTGAGTATGGTTTTGTAGAATCTACGAAAGACACGCGCGAAATAAATGAATTGTGTGAATTGTGATTGTGGGAGCATCGGGCATCGGCACATCTTTCGAAAGAGAGAAGGGAAACAAAAAGGAACAAATACATCCCCCAAGTGTTTTGTTTTCAAAATTATAAGACAAGGTCCATCATCCAATTGCTCATAATTAAACTACATTACGACATAACAAATAATATTGGTGATGGTCGAGAGGGTATGTTGAGACTTGTTCGTGTAGGTTGTGGAGGACTGAGTCATAATTCGGCAATTATATACGGTATTAATACATGTGTATATAGAGTATAAGACAGGACTTTATCTCTTTAAAGTCAGGGGTAGGAGAGTAGAATAGAGTAGATTATTTACAATGCTTTTAAGTAATACTGTCCGTACGTTGTGTCATCGTCGGACAACGGTGTTTCGACAATGTCAGAGAATTCCTATTGGGTCGAAACTCACGTTAAGATCACGTTGTATGTGCTCCTTTAAAGATACTTCCATTGGTGAAGATAAAAGTGAAAGTGAAAATAAAAGAGGTGTCTCTATTACAAGAAAAGATACACTCGTTACGGAAGAGTCATCGTCTTCTATTTCCAGCAGGTTCACAAGCAAATTAAAGACTTTCTTCCAAAAGGATGAGGAATCGTCGAGAATAAAGAAAAAGCAGTCATCTCGGTTATCGGGGGGCGATAATTCCTCCTATCGGTTGCCTGCAATAGTGAATGCAATGTCTGGATTGTATGATTTACGAGACACAGGAACTGCGACGTCTGGTACTGATGATGGGGCCACGCTATTCCTCGCAGCTAAAGAGTTATTGAGGAGAGTTCGAGTTGGCATAAAAAACGGTTTGATTTCGGTATGTCGAGGTCAAGATATTTATTTTTTCTTCGCATTCCTTCGTATTTTCTAATGATTTAATTTTCACAGGTGAATAGAGATTCCCATACAATATCAAATCTAATTGTTGATGGTCTCAGATTATATAGTGACGATTTGATGGCCTGTCATGATAAAGCATTACCGAAAGGTCGCTCGGAAGATGCTTTAAGAATGTTGAATTACATGAAGGATACTTTACGTTTAGATCTAACTCCGAACCATTACGCAGTAGTTATAAGAGTCGCATGTGCTGAACAGAAATGGACCAGTGCCGCCAATATTTTTCGCATCCAAATGAAAGATTTTGCGGGTTACGTACCGATGGATGTACACGGCGAAGCATTGGAGTTAGGACTATACGCAGTTGCCAAGTCAATCCAGAGAGAAGTTGCAAACTCAAATCGCTCAAAATCCGATGTAACTGAGGAACTTTTTGATATTGCAAGAACTCTAGCGATTGTTTCTCCAATGGATCTAGACGGTTGTGAGTTTTTCGTATGTCTTTACTTTTGATTTTTTACAATCATTAACTTTGATGGTGACGTGAAGATCTATTAGCTGCCGTAAAGACCCTCGGAAGTATCGGTGACTGGCAGGCAGCATTATCATTCTACCAGTCGAACAAAAGTATGGGTGAGGTAAGTTTTCCATCTTGAACTTTTTCGGTAAACTTTTTTTCATCATTTGTCTATGTAGCCATTGCTCGCAGCGGTGATGAGTGCGTGCCTTAAATCTGGGAAATATAATGAGGTGAGAAAATTTACTTCTCTACATTTAAAATCTTTAAGTTTGTTCACAAAATATAAACCATTAGGCTCTGTCACTATTTGAAGGTCATGCCCATAATGATTATGAGTCGACAGGAGCTTTTAGAGAAGCTGTCAACGATGTTCGAAATTCACTCTTCCAAGCTTACGGCCTCGATATAGAAGGCGGCAAAAGTCCTCAGGCCAAAAAACTTTTTAACGAGCTTATAAATACTGATCATATCTTCTCTAGTCATGCCGTTGGTGGGATTCTGACCGCTTGTGAAAAAGATTTGGATTGGTCAGGCTTGCTTCGAGTTGCTGAGCACTTTATCACCCCAATTTTGGACAGTGACGGTCATACATTTAATTTAAATGATATCCTCCTTCCGCTTCTTCGATGTTGTAATAACCTTGAGAAATTCGAAATTTCGGTCCTTTATGTTTTTATTTTATGTTTTGCGTCGAAGAATGACAATCTTTCCGTAATGATCGATGAAGGGGTACCACAGATTATACCCTCTCTGTTCAAACAAAGCACATTACTTAAAGCAGCTTCGTGTACAGATTTCGAAGAAGATTCAATTGAGAATACATTACTGTCGGGTGCTCATTACTTATATCAGGATACTGTAACGGAGATAATTCGTGCGTTAGAGGGCTTGAATGAATTTGACCACGCGATGGGTGTTCATAAGATGTATTTTGAAGGTTCTAATGATTTAGATTTTGCAGCTTACACGGCCAATGACGAAAGCTTTCGATACGATAATAAAAGTGGTGCGGATTCTCTGTCTAGTGAATTCTTCGCGTGGTTACACGAAAATGTAGCTTTTATGGGTCGTAAAATGTCTATGAAAGAAACTCTTGAACAATTGACTATCATGGATTGTTCAAAATTTGGTGAAGTTGGGTTGGTATTGCTCTTACGACATCTTGGTTATCGCGAAATACCAAGTGATGTTGAATTACTCGAATCATTGTGTAATGATCGACAAATGCACTCGGTAATGTCACTCCTGAGACAAAACGGAAGAAGTGAAGATGCTGTCACTTTATTTCTGAATAAAGTTGAAAGACATGCACTACACGATAACAAATGGTGGGAAAGTTTCAGCTTAAGTTTGGAGCTTCTTGTCGAAGTAGGTAGAGGCCCTGAAGCATATAGTCTTATCTCAAATTGTTCGCTAAACAGTCCAAAGGTTGAAGAGATCTCTTCTCGTCTGAAGAATATTCGAGGTTACGAAGCTTTGATAGACCTATTTGTTTATGCTCGTCGTCGCCAAATTTTGACGAATGAAATTGTCGTTAATACGCTGCTAGCTGTAGGTGAAACAGTTACTGGTTCTGATAAGAGAGCAATGTATTCGTCCATAATTGACGCTTATTGTGAATCCGCTGGAATTTCAACTGATGAATGGCTGTATGAAAACCAATTTTTTATCGCCATAGATATTCCACGAAAAGAATGGGGCAAGATATTCCAGTGGAAAGGCTCTGAAGTTAGAAGGAAGGAATTTGAGTTATTATATACACTTTTCGATGAGTTTAGAAGTGATTCTTCTTGTATCCTAGAATCGAAAATGTTGGTGGAATTGATGAGTGTTCTTGGTTATTTGCAACGGCATAAAAATTGTCGTGGTAAACCTCTGCGCGATTCTGAAACCCCCCGAGAATCTAGAAAGCAGGTACGTCAAAGACAGGAAGGTATTGAAAATGTGGTCGAAGTCTTGCAGTATATCAAAGAACATGGTCTTGATGAATGTGAAGATGTTATTTTAGGAGCGGTAATGGCGTTACGTGCGTTGAAAGGTAATGATGAAGTTCTCGAAACAGTTCAGCACTTTGTTTCTACAAGATCTCGTATAACAAGTACGACAGAATTCAGAGTATTGATACATGGCATTCAAGTGGCTGAAGAATGTGAAAATATTTCGGAGAAATTGAGGTTCATAGATTTTGTGAAAGATTCTGGTTTTCGCTATGAGCCATAGTTTCTTTCATGCAGCTCTTTAGGTAAGGTAAAGATGGTTGGGACTGTGTTTTGATTGACGTCTGACTGAAAATTTTCATTGTTACCTTTTTCAAATCTACGCTATCGCAGAAACAAGGCCCTCATACCGCGCAGCTGCCTGACACAAGGCATAATATCATTTTTCGAAGACTTACAAAGGCAGTGCTCTCTCTTTGTTGAACTTCAAAAATGAGGCAATGAAACTTCCTTTATGGAACTATGTACCGGTAATTCGATATGGAATGTTTCTCTGGACGGGACGAAACTGACACTTTCATTTTGTTTCAAAGCAATTCAAAAAACTAGGAAGGCCTTAGTCCTTGTCAAACTGACGGGCGTTGAATAGTTGCACTTCCTTGATGGATCTTTGACGATATTAATTCTTTCCACTCATCGAAGCAGTCGAGCATAGTATGCTTTCTCTCTTTGTTAACACAATATTATGATAAATTATCCTCGACTTCTACTATGGCCACTTGACTTTGTCAAGAAACTGAATTGTAATAATCTTATGATGTAAATATTTAATTGTAATTCCTATCTTGCTTTAATTCCCACACGTAGTTGTAGAGCGTGACAGATTATATTACAAATAGAGAAAGGGTATTATTTATTTTTTCAACTTTTTTATGATGGGTTACTTTTTTATGATATATCTTCGTTTGAAAAAGAAAGATCCATGCGTACCGCAGCTAAATTAGACTACCTGCAACACCTGAGAATAGCAGGCTGGCTCCTACTCTCTTACGAGCGACGAGCTACGATTCAAAATCTCCGCCCCGCGCCTCTTCTCACAAAAATCTTACATTTTTATTCCATCATCGGGTCTCACAAATAAGAATCCTATACAACAACTACTACATCTACAACTACCACAAAAGCAAGCACGAACAATCTAAAATGTCCACCACATTCAAACTTGAAAATGCCTCAAGCGGCAGATCCAAATGCAGAAAATGCAAAGGACCAATCGGCAAGGGCGAACTCCGCATCCAAAAGATCATCGAAACTCCGGACGGTCGCACGATGGTTCAAAATTATCTCGTGGGATGCATCCCCATACCGAAAGTGTACAAGGATGATGTGCAGGCGTTTATGTGCGATTTAGTGGATTCTACGGAGGATATGATGCTGAGCAATGAGGAGGGTACGCGACAGATTTATGATACTATTATGGACGGACGGGCAAAGGCTGCGGCAAAGAAGAAATCTAGTAAAAGGGCTACTGCTGCTGATGCTGGTAGTGAGAAGAAGGCGCAGACTATGCCAGAAAAATTATTGCGTGCTAAGTTCACGTTGGAACTTCGAACGGAAGAGGAGGAAAAGGAAGGAATAAGGCCGAAAAAGAAGGCAAAGACATTGTCATCGAAAAACGAGATTGGAGATTCATCCAATAGTTTATCCCCAAAAGATATTACAGATTTGGATCGAGCATATGCAGATATGCTCATGTTGTATCAGGATAAGAATCTTGACGAGTTGAAGGATTATTTACGATGGAACCAGCAGGTGCTAAAGGGTACCAAACCATTATCGTTGATGAAATGTATGGATGGACACCTCAACGGGAGACTTAGTCGTTGCCCCTTGTGCCATGAAGGAAAGTTGAATTTGGAGGTGGATGATACAGTCCAGTGTAGTGGATATTTTGATGAAGATACGCATCAAAGGTTCGCTTGCAATTATGCCAGTAAGGCTGCCGATGCGCCGCGCTCCAAGTGGTATATTGAAAAGCCCAGCGAGGAAGAGGAAGAGGAAATGAAAAAGGAGGCGTCCAACCCTGATACAGCGGCATCCAATAGTGTTGCGGAGCAAATGGTAGACGCGTTGGCTAGCTTTCAATTTCCTCTTAAAAATAAAGCGGAGATAAAGTCAGCGGCTGGTGTCTTTCTTGATATGGCAAGGCGGTTCAATTTAAATGTTTCTGAAGATGACAAGGAAGCTAAGCGATCGATTGGGCCACTTATCTTGAGCAATCGTACGATAGATTTATCATCTTTGGAATTTTGCTCGATCATGTGCGACCATTTCGGTGTCAAGAAGTCCGGGCAGCAGGTAGAGGATCAACGTAAGGTTGTTAGGTCAATGTGCAAATGCGCTAATAACGCTACTCTCTATGAAGTTATGAGTGAACTGAGTCAATTGTATAGAAAAGAATCGAACTCCAATGCTGCCAACACTTATTCGAAGGTAGCAGCCACCATCAAAAACTTGCCTTTTGAAATCACCGAAGATAATGCCATGGGTTTATCTAAGGGGAAAACGAAAGTCGCCGGAATTGGAAATCATCTGCTGGAAAATGAAAGAGTTTTTATCGATGGGTTCTATGCAAAAGCTTGAAGAGAAACGCGCTGCCCACGCAAAATAGTGCATTTGTAATAAATATTCTGTAGTTGTTGAATAGTAGCTGTCCCTCTCTCTAAAAATAGTTGTGCGAATTTAATTGAAGTAGTCCGTCGTTGGAGGCTTTCGGCCAATAGATTGGCCTAAATAGTAGCTTTTGGATATTATTGTTTTTCAAATGTATACTTATTTTTTGTCAACATCTACTCTTGTACTTCTCCGTCAATATTATAAATAGGTACGATATCAGTTCACAAAAGATGCATTTCAACCTGTCATTTATCGGCTCTCGTAGAGGTTGTTCCCACCAATCTCGTGAACAAATTAATCTTTCCTTTCATTGTATCCCTTATCTTAGGTAGAAAAGCTCCCATGAAATAAATACTTCGAAGTATTTGTTTGAAAATAAAAAGACAATCTATAGGAAAAATTCATACACCTTAAGGCCAAGTCATTTTTAAGCTTTTGAGATGAATCGTTAGTTGCATTGTAAATGCACTACGCTTTGACCTTAACTTCATCAAGAGCATCAACCACATCACTTAAAGTTACAATTAGACTTTCAACTCCTCCGCCATCAGTTCGTGCCCTTGACAACGCCCGACTTCCTGCACATCGAACAAGTCCTGCTATATCGGCACCGCTGAATCCGCCAGTAAATCTATCGGCAGCCAAATCATTTATGCGAGAGACCTTAGAAGATAGTAATGTTTTCCTTATCCTTGAAAGAAAATTATACTTGGATTCAAAATCTTTGCCAACATCTGTTCCGTCGATAGCACGACAAAGCGGAGCACTTAGTCGACCTTGTTTTCTCAACGGGCCAAAATGAAGTTTCATTATTTGCCGTCTTGCTTCACGAGTCGGCTTTGGGACTTCAATTTGGACCTCAAGTCTACCAGGTCTTAGAAGTGCTTCATCGAGAAGTTCGCGACGGTTGGTCATGCCAATCAACAATACATTACCGAGGCTATTTATCCCATCAAGTTTTGTCAAGATTTGGTTCACTGCTGAAGCACGTGTTACTTCTCCGCTATCTGATGCGCTACTTCTCTTACGAAAGACAGCATCGATTTCATCAATTACTATAACGTGAAGGCTTGATTTAGTTGGATCACCACCACATGCTCTTAACTCTTCTTCTGCGTCACGAAATAGATTTCGAATAAGTTTTTCAGTACTTCCCATCCACTTTTCAAGAAGCTCTGGTGCCGAAACTATCTTTACGTCATTGGATTGTAGTAGTCTTGCAATTTCTCTCGCCAGTAATGTTTTTCCACACCCAGGTGAACCATGAAGCAGCAGTCCGCGAACAGGAGTCAAACCCAATGCCGCAAGCGTCTTTGCTTCGCGCGTACTAGCCTCATCAGCTTTCTGCCCGCTTTCGTCAATCATCAAATTTCCAGCAATAACTCGACCATCTAATACCCGCCGCACTGTAGAGAAATCGACTTAGAAAATAAAACGAAGTTACAAAAAAGAAGACGCGACTTTACCGATCGTCGAAATCTGGTCATCTAGCCCTTGGACTTGAGTCGATATTCTTGATTGGAAAAAGGCGTTCCTATCATTTCCTATATCCACAAGCTCTTTATCAATCTGTACGCCTCTGGATGCCGAGTTGTCGTTGAAGTCGTTTTCGTCGAAAATTTGGAAAATTTCTGTAGGGTCCCAATTAAGTTGCGAAATTGACATATGCTTGCTTTCTTTATCATCTGATAATAGAGGCAACTTGAAGTCTTTGGAAAAAATATAAACTTAAAACAAATTAAGAACTTTTGAAAGGATGTCACCTCAGATCATATACAAATTAATTACCTTCAACAATCGCTGCAGGTCCCATATCCAATGCCAAATAGTTTCTTTCAGGACCTCCAAATTGCACCCAAGACCTTGGATTATCTTTCTCAGTCACTTTCATAGAAGTTGATTCGCCTGTTATTCTAGTGGGAACGCCTTTTCGCGCACTTCGTAGATAACGAAATCTCTTGGCACCGCCATACAGAAGTTTTCCATAAGCCATACCTCCTGGTGAAGTAATGAGTGGTTGATCCAACTCCATACCAGACGGTAACACGATAAGTCTGCATCCAAGCCGTGCTAAGACATCACTATTGTCAGCAATTTTCATTTCTTGAAGAATTTTTGGATATCTTTCAAGAATTTGAGCGGCAACTTCGCGAAATTCGGATGAGAGTTCAACAATCATGGGAACTGGTGAATTTTTAAACCATTTGATATACTTCAGCGACTCATCATCCGATTCATCAACTACCATCTCATTCACACCTATTGGCGATGAAAGAACTACACGATTCATAACCTGCTCCAGTTGAAATGCACTCTTTTCCTCAACCCAACTCGTCCATCCAGTACTTCCCCCATCAGCTCCACCTTGGCGTTTCAAATCCGATTTATAGAGACAATTCAACGCATTATCGACCATTAATGAAAAAGGGCTCATATCGTCATCTGAGTCGTCATCGTCATCGTCATCAGCATCAGCAGTAGCAACAACAACATGATCATCCATGACCACATCGGAATCCAGATTCTTCGAATATAATACAGACGATCGAAAAATCTGCGGACGATGAGGCGTGATCCAACTGGCAGCAGCAGCAGCTTGAACCATTTGCATGTGTTGACAACAACTCGTTAACAGAAGAAAGGTTTTCATACCTGCAAATAATGTACACACTGCCAGAGATGAGGATGATTTCTTGATTAGGATATTATTCGTATGATTGCCCTTCATCCACATGGTTGTTGTATTTATAATACCTGTAGCTTATCTCTTGGGAAGTGTCAAGAATGGTAATGGTATATGATTCATTTTATGTACATGTATATATATATATATATATGGATTGTGTTGGTGTTTGTAGTTGTAGTTGGCATATTGTAATTGTAATTGTAATTGTTGTTGTTGTGTCATTGGT
>Ga0209092_10003111_pt1 | contig 14685 bp, 15 predicted proteins | sample FraStrMetagenome_FD_187446 | JGI IMG/M metagenome (GOLD analysis project Ga0209092, IMG submission 187446) | Marine eukaryotic phytoplankton communities from Arctic Ocean - Fram Strait ARC3M Metagenome (SPAdes) (version 2) | ecosystem: Environmental > Aquatic > Marine > Oceanic | place: Fram...
AAGGATGTCCAAATAAGGATCATTACGAATTACAACGATGGAACAAAACAAATGTGTTAATAAACACAACTAGGACATTCATTTGTGCACTAAGCACATCGATATGCGAATGGATACTGATAACGAAAGTTGACCGCAAATATCGAAGGAGGTTGATAAACGAGGTCAGCAAGCATGCAGGTCGACAACTCAAAACAAGAGTTAATGAAGCTGTAGCAACGCCAACTCGGATAAAATAGCTTATTAGAAATCATTCCACTTGTATATTTTAGCCTAGCTCATTCTCTGACAACACAGCGAAGGTCACAAAGACGTCACCGGGAAACTAACTAACTCTTATTAATAACTCTCTCTCTAACGAGAAAGATAACATTTCAACACACTTTCACTTGGGTGAGGTATATCAACGTTCGTACAAATATACAAACTTGAAACCTACCCGGTGGTGTTTTGTTTGATAATAATAATTCAAGATAATATGATGAAACACTTGGCATTCTCTTTACTTGCACTGTTGTCTGTCACAGCTGCATTTACTACCACAACTTCTACTTCCAATCCAAAGAAGAGAAATGCCTTGGTTCCATTAAAGGCTGCCGTAGGTCCTGCTACTGCTATTGCTCCTGCTGTATCCGTGATTGTCCATACAAATGAGATTGGCATCAGCCAGAGGATTGGTAATGGGAATGTACTTTCCAATGGGGCAGCTGAGTGGCTGAATACTGTGAGCAATGATGATAATGAGGGTGTTGTTGGATCTAGTAGTTTCAGTGTGAGTCTTGAGGAGAGGAAGCCTCCTACGAAGGAGGAGATTGAAGCGAAGAAGAGGAACTTTAGTTTTTGGCTTTGGGGTGGTGGATTTGTGGCTCCGTTTTTAGCTACGTTTTATTACTTTGGGTTCAAGTTTTGGAGGTATTAAGAGGGGAAAGGAGTGGGGATGATGTTATTTTTTTGGTTGGCTTTTGTATAGGGGGATAAGAGAGAGAGAGAGAGAGAGAGGCGAGTAATGATTTCGTTGTAAGCAGAATATTATCAAGGTTGTTTCTTGCATAAAGACTGGCTGCGTGTTTGTGCGTAGAAGTCGATCGATTTGTTTTGACGAGAGTATGTGCACGGATGACGAATATCAAGCAGATTAGCATCGGTTCAAGCTACAATTTAAAGTCAGACTTTTGCTTTGGTTTAAAATAATCATCTTTACCATCATAAATAGACTTTTCTTGGTAGTAAATCCGCTTTTGTAAAATATCTGCCGGATGTATCTTTAGTTTCGCGATTATTGTTCAGAAATATGTCTTAGATTTTTTCGTATTTAGACGCTTCTATGGTATGGAAAAGAAACGTGATTTCTACAGAGCAAAATCTAAGGCACTTGAATGAAGGAATATAAGGGGTTATAGAAGGTGTCAAAGTGATACCATTCTTGTATTAAGTTTTGCCTGAACGGTAAGAAATCACCATTTTATTCCGGTCTCTGGATTCGGATATTTCAAATGCAATTACCAACGTAATATGTTCATATGTCACTATGTACAACCATAGATAAGGAGTTAAATGGCGAAGCCGTCGTATATATAGGTCTCGAGGTAGAAATTGAGATTACGAGATGAAACAAGGAAATCGTCTGATGATGCTATTTTGGATATGCTTCTAGTTTGATACAAACATATGCGTATGGTTATATTCACAATTTTAGTTGGTCTACAGCTCGTCTGTAAATACTTCTTCATCCGCTAACAAACGTGACCTCCAAGCGCCACCTACTGTTCCATCAAAATCGTACATCAACTGTTGTCCTTCAAACCATGTTGCTCGAGGAATCATGTTGGGATCTCGACGATGCATGTTTTCTTCGTAGGCTGCATCTAATGCCATCAAATAATCTGTAGCATTTTCATGACTTACCAAAGAATCAGTAAAAAATAAATCTTCCATTCCTTTTTGAACTGTTTCTATTATACGATGAATGTCTCGAAATAATGATCGTACATATTTATTATCCGTCCAACGTTTGCTACTTATTTCAATATTTTCCCTCAGCATCGTGTTATCTGCTGCTCCGGCCCGTAAATTGTTCAATCTCATATGAGAAAGCTCATAACCATTTTTAAATGTTGTCGATAACCAATTAAGATTGAACCAAGATGCGAAGTAACTCAATCCCGTCCCCTTTTTAGTAAAAGGATTTATCAACTCTATTCCAAGAAAACCGACAAGGATATATCGCGTTCCTTTCGTAACTTTTAACCCTTCATGATCAAGACGAGCGGTGTGGGTCAAGACTTGACCTTTTACAGGGTTAATAGTAAAACTTTGCAACGTTTCCAATCCGTGTTCAAATCGAGTACCGCCACCCTCGAATTCTTCATTCAACAATATATTAAAACTTATGTGTCCAGAATCCGTGTGCTTATTTAGTTCTGGTTGGCTGTCATGATCATACCTCACAATAAACATGTCGAGCGCTCGAATTGCAGATGGAGATCCCAAACCATACAGTCTAGTAAGCTAGAATAAAACGAGAAAACAGCAACGTAGTATAAAATAACCATACGAATAACAACCAACGATCAAACAAAATTTACCACGGGAGCCAATCGCGCATCCATCTTCTGCTGCAGCCAACGACGATCTTCCGGATCAAATTTATCCGTTACAATATTCAAATCCGTCGTAGGATACTTCGAATGCCTCATCTTACGCCAACCTCGTGGATTACTCAGAATCCTCTCACTATCCTCATCCTCATTTAAATGCTTATGCGCCTCATACGTTTTCTCTGCCGCACGATGCGCGATATCAATCACATACTGACACTCTTCCGCAGTAAACATCGGTGATTGAAAAACCCCCCTCGACGTAAACCAATTATGTGGTGAAAATGTCATCATACACAACACAATCAAAACACACAGTAAATTGACACACTGTAAATAACGCATAGCATCCCTTTGACGAGTTTCCAATTCTAACTTTTTCTTTGGATTTGCATCGATGTAATGTTCAAACTCCTTTTTCATTTTGTCATCATTGTCATAATCATAATTTTTGGAACCTTTTTTCGGTTGCTTATTCTTCTTTTGCTTGACTTGTTTTTTCTTACTAATATTATCATTTACAGATTTTCGCAGGAGGAGAAATTCCTTCATGGCACGAGACTGTATTTGAATTCCAACTACGGTTGGTAAAACAACGAGACAAAGTACGACGAGACCGATTGTGACGTATAGAAATCTTTGAATGTAGGCATCATAATCTGGAACGTTTGTTTGAAAGTATGCCTCGCCGGCAAAATTCATTACCATGGTGAAAGGATTGTTAATTTCTTCGTTTCTTTTGAAATTTTAATTTGTTCGTGGTTTGTGAACAAGAAAAAGGTTTATTGAGTAGAGAGATCTTCTCTTGATTACCTGACAGAAAAAATACATACATTTCATTTAGCTAGCGACTGGAGCTAGGGAGTATTGAACAACTACCGGTGGCTTGAATTTTTATATTCTCTACAAAACGGGTACGAATGTTCGCAATGCACACGACAAATAATGTGTGTTTTTCACTGGTTGAGTTGGAGTGGGTGTGAATCTAAATGAATCTCTTCTCTTTTCGGATAAAATTTGAAATTTCAAGCTTCAAGTTCAAGCCTCCGCCAATGATATCTGCAAACTGCATATTAGATGTGGCAAGTGGCAAGTGGCAAGTGAAGTGGCAAGTGAAATCATCATCCGTCATCCGAAGACGAGACTACTTGTATTTGAAAAATAGGATGGGAAGTGATATGATAATAGATATTACATGCAAGTGGTTTTACGAGCGTAGTTGGAACGTGCTCAAGGATAACACCTCTTTGCTTCATAGTCATACAAGTACTTGTGATATTTTGATGTATTACATGTATTCAATACATATACGCCTATTTCATCTCAGTTAGCATATGTCGTAGACAAAGTTATAGGTGATATTTCTGCTCAATTAATTACTTACGATCACCTGCTTAGGATTTTTCCAAATTCACAATCATTTCAAAGCATATTTTTTGAGAATGTAGCATGACGACAAATGTTGTTAATGGAAGTGTATAATCAGGCGCATATAGCCATGCGTAACCTATCTATGCTTTCGAGATGCTCCCTTATTCGCTTTCTCATGTTGAAGCAGTTCTTGACGATTATATGACAAAAATTTCAGCTACACGATATCACCTTGCAGGTACCCATAGATGACGTCATTGCTAGTATGAGGAGTATTAATAAAGATGTCAGGATTGTTCGATTTCACCTGTGGTAGCTAGTTTTTCGTTTTATCTCTTGAAATACAGAGTGAACGTAATGTGTTCTGGATAAACAACATAGAAAGGTATCACCCTTGATACAATGTGAACGTGAAAGATACTTGTGTTGAGTATTCTATATCTCTACACGTATACCAGAAATAATAATAATCCAGATCACATTGTAAAATAATACTTGTAACTTTTAAACTTTATCTCAATTGTGAGTTATTTCTTTATGATATACTGAACCATCGATTCCTAATGGCCTGATACCGGTCCTTCTGTTTTCACAGTCATATCCATTAAAGTCATTTCCTCAACATACTTGTAGTGGCAACTTTTCCCCGTTTTTGAAGCTGATTTCGGACATAGAGGAAAAGATCATACATGTACTATCTAGATGGAGGTACATATGTAAATGTCCTCGTTTCTTTCCACATCACACCTGTCACATCTTGACTTGCCTTAATATGTCAGTTGCTTCATAGAAAAGAAGGATCGAGGAAGAGTAGGATTTCCAACTTTCCATATTACAGTAGGATATCCGTAGAAAAAGGAATTTCGATCGTGGGAAAGAAGGATTACCATCTCCGGAAAAATAGGATTTTCATGCGTTAAGGTGATATTTCATCTTCGTATCGTATCCCATTTAATGTATATAAAGTTGAAATTTTACATATCACATATGTATCATGTGGGATAGACAGCTGAAACAAAAATGATTTACAGACTCACAGGATTTCCTTATAAAATGAATGGACGAGTAAAACGTATCTCACTTTCTGAACGATAAGGATGAAAAATCCTATTACAGCCATTGGGATCCTACTGCTATTGCATCGTGCAACAGCATACGTTCACCAACGGAAAATTCAAAATCGAATTGTGGACGGAGAACCCGCAGGCAGTCCCATCGATTACCAAGCTTTAATTAAAGTAAATGGATATTTTACCTGTGGTGGAATTTTGATTGCAAGCGATGTAGTCATTACGGCTGCTCATTGTCAACAAAGATACGTCAGTAGTTACACGGTCGAGTTGGGCGTGTATAACCGTTCGAATGCACAGGAAGCTAGTGTGGTTACTCGTGAGGTGATAAAGCAGGTAATTCATCCGGAATATGATGAATATGAGATCGATCACGATATAATGTTGTTATACTTAAGTGAAGAAATTTCTGAATTTGAACCAATTGAACTGAATGAAGATGATTCACTATTGCAAGAGGGTGATGTGTTGACTATTTCTGGATGGGGTCGGCCTAGTCTAGATGATCCAACCACATCTGTGTTAATGACGGTTGATGTGGAGTACGTTTCAAATGATCAATGTGTTGAAATTTTTGAAGACTTCTCCGATGTAGTTATTGATGACTGGGAGCTTTGTGCCTTTGAAGATTCAAAGGGTGCATGTAAAGGTGATAGTGGCGGGCCTTTGGTTCTTCCAAATGGTAGCAATAATTCACCATTGCTTGTGGGAATTGTTTCTTGGGGGATTGGTTGCGCGTACTCCCTTTATCCAGGAGTGTTTGTGAGAGTTAGTCATTATCGCCAGTGGATTAAACCTCAAATTTGTTTTGAGTTCAGTAAAAAATACAGCTTTTGTGAAGGTCTGGAGATGCCATCGCAGTCGCCATCTGCGTCTTCTCAACCCTCCATACTCTGCACTGATTACATGGGATACAAAGACTCTTATGGAGATAGTTGCTCTTGGTACGAAGAAAATGATGCAGAAGGTACGTCATGTCCTTTTAAAATTAGTTGTGAAGTGACGACAACTTCAAACTGTAAATTTTTTGTATTTGACAGGTTGTCCAATATACGGTGATGTCAATGGCGATCTTTTTAACTCTCCAAATGATGCTTGTTGTTATTGCGGTGGTGGATTAAATATTAAGTCATATTGCACTGACTTTATTGACTTTGAAGATGCGGGCGGTGATGGATGCGATTGGTATACAAGACGAGATTCGTATGGGTGTCCACTGCACGGCAGTTCATATGAAAATTTATTGACAGGTTTGACGGCAAGTGATGCATGCTGTTATTGTGGAGGAGGTAACGAATACTTGCCTTCATACTCGCCATCGTCGACATATACTTTGCCATCGCACTCATCAATTGAACCGACTATATCCACGTATGCCCCATCCAGTGAACCAAGTATATCGCCTATCTCTATGCCAACACAATTACCAACGAAGGAGGCCACGTTTACTCCCACCGTGTTGTTTTCTAATTCACCATCACTACATTCCTCAACATCGCCAACAACAACTTTGTCAAATTTTCCAACAATTTCGTCGACTCGTGCGCCTACAATAACCTGGACATTAAACCCGTCGTCTCGAAGCATGCACCCGACCGACGAACCCACCAGTGGACCCACCATAAAGTGGACTGCCGATCCATCGTCTCGAAGCATGCATCCGACCAATACACCTACAATTGAACCCACTATAGAGTGGACTGCGGATCCATCGGCTCGAAGCATGTACCCGACCAATACACCTACAATTGAACCCACTATGAAGTGGACTGCTGACCCGTCGTTTCAAAGCATGTATCCGACCGACAAACCAACAATTGCACCTACCTTACAGTGGACTACCGATCCATCGTTTCGAAGCATGTACCCGACCAATACATCTACAAGTAGACCCACCATAAAGTGGACTGCTGAGCCATCGTTTCGAAGCATGCATCCGACCGACAAAGTAACAAGTGCACCCACCATAAAGTGGACTGTTGAACCATCGTCTAGAAGCATGTACCCGACCAATACACCTACAAGTGGACCCACCATAAAGAGGACTGTTGATCCATCGTCTAGAAGCATGAACCCGACCAATATACCTACAAGTGGACCCACCATAAAGTGGACTGCTGAGCCATCGTCTCGAAGCATGAACCCGATCAATACACCAACAGGAGGTCCTACCATAGAATGGACTATCAATCCTTCTTCTCGAAGCAAACAGCCAACCAATACACCAACTTCATTATCTTCAGGCCCACCATCGGTCAGATCGTCTGACTTTCCAACATCACTACCTTCGGTCAGATCATCTTCTAGACCAACATCATCATCAAGCCTCAGGCCTACATTTTATCCTACTTCTTCACCTTCTGTTTCGCCAACATTACATTTATCAAGAATTCCAACCACCGAACCGACTGATATCTTTCCTAGTTTACCAACCATGCCACCAATAAACACACCGACAACAAAGTGGATGTCATCTCCATCAACAAATTTGAATAACGAACCAACCATTCCACAAATAAAGCAAGAAACTTTATCTCCTTCTGACTTGTCAATAAATGTAACAACTGGCACTACATTCACGACACAACCATCATTTGCAGTACTTGATAATATGTCGACACAAAGACCGAACCTTTTGTCATCTCCGTCGCCGTCTTCCAAAATTGTCGATTCCTTAATTCCAACATTCATTCCTAGTTCTCAATCTTTAGAACCTATAATTTCCCGACCGATGGCGAAGGTAAAAAGTAAATCTTTGACATTTGCACCAGACCTTCTACCGTTTTGTCTCCCTATGATTATCTGTATCATACTTCTTTGAATGACAGTTCTACTATATTGCGTGACATCTCCATCTTAATTTTATGACGCTAGCGTCAAATTTACACAGTCAAAGTTTAAAGATTGAACAAAAATCAAAATTTTACGGAAATTAACGATGTACGATATCGAATACTGATAATTGTTTTTAAAAGTATCCACAAACAAGCATAGAAAAGCGTTCTATAAAAACCCGGGAAGTGTTTCTCTTCTTTTTACAAACATTAAGGTCTTCGAGCAATATGCCATTAACAACAGTACGAACAGAGCCGGATTTCTCATCAAACTTTTTATAACAGCTGAACTAAGCAACTCATAAGCCAACCTCTATTAAAATGAAAAGTTTGCAACAATTCTACGTACAAAGTGTTATTTTAAACAACTGTCATAGTGTGCAACTACTTCTTCCTTCTCAGCACCACTAACTGCTTCATACAATAAAAGTTACTTTAGAATTATATAACGTGGATACTGCGCTAGTACATGGCAATGCCAACATTTGTTTTAATTGTATCCATTCAATGGATCCAAAAAGGATGCAGCTACAACACTTCCAACAGCTACAACACCAAATCCAATCCCAGCAATCATTGCGGCACGTTGTTCATCTTCTGTCTGCACCTCTACAAGACACTGGCATAAATCATTCGCCTCTCCCGAATTATCAACTTCAGTAACACGGTATACCCAACCACCGGCTCCAATATCCTCATCAAAATATCTATAGAACCCACCGTTTGGCCCCTGACTAGCAAGCGGACCCCAAGTCTCAAACGAAGCAATAGTCTGCCAATCTTCCGTCTTTGCCGGACGACGACTTACCCGGAATCCAGCCGTACCTTCCTCACTCGTAGTCCCCCACTCCAACTCCACATCACTTCCCAACACCTTATAACTCAACCCACCTCCACTCAACTCCTGCGCCTGCGAATCCATCAACAAACTACCCGACACATCCTGCTCACTGACCTGCTTCGCCCTACGAGCAGCCGTACGCCGCTTAATCTGTTGACGAATGTTACGTTCGTCTTCTTCAGTAATGTTCATCCACGGTGCATAATCCACTCCGTTGGCATTGCGAAGATTGGAAACTCGTTTTCCCTTTTCAACTTCACGGCGTGTAAGTTCTTCAATTTCTTCTTCTTCGGTCATGCTATCAAATTCATTATTGGACATGTGCCGAGCTGCGCAGGTAGCGACATTATATTCAAATTACAGTTCCAAACATACCAATTGGATTCGAAATTCGAATGTGCCAACACAGATTTCAATTTTAATCATATACGGGAATATCATTTGTGTTGGTACCAACGAAAAAAATAATGAAAAATTATAAATCAGTCACGAAAATCAATGGAAACACAAACACCCAAATGAAAAACCACACACTCATGCCCCTCATTCCAAGTAATTATATACACACACAGACAATTCAATGAAAAAATCGTACCTGATTTCTGTACCATAAATGGCATGCCAGTTCCAGCTGGTCTTGTAAATGCTGCCGCAGTGGAAAGAAATGTGAAGCTAAGTGCAAGTTTCATGTTTCGTTTTTGTGTTAAGTTAAGATAAGATAAGTTAAGTTAATTTCCAAAAGGATTTTAAAGTTACAGGATTGATTCAAAGTGTGTTGGAAAGAGTAAAGAAGGTCGAATTGAGTTGAGATTCCTTTGTTTTCTTGCCTTCTTCTCTTTTTCTTTTCTCTGTGTAAGCAAGTGCCTGGAGAGCTAGAAAGGTGTAGGTAATACATGTAATTCGGTAGTTAGTGTGTGTTTTAGTAGTTAGGTAAGCTATCTAGAGCTTTAGGTAGAGAGAGAGTGCATCTGCATCTGCGTCGTTGGAGTACGTGTAGGAACTGACGGTATCCGTACACGTCACCCGATGGGAGTTTACTATTTTAGTCACTTTATTAAGCTAGTTTAGGACTTTCGGGTATACTTCCTCTGTTCCATAAAGAGGGTATTAGGTCTTAAAATAGCCCTCGCGATTTTTAAAAGAAAATGTCATATTAACGCAAACTATTCATACTTACATGTATGTAGAAGAAACAGACAAATCGATTCCAAGTGTTTTTGAATTCTGAATCCGAGTACATCAAAAGTTATGGTCATTTTTCTGTGAAAAGTTTTCTGATGAAGTATATTTTTTAGACGTAGACTACCGTGAATATGATATCCAAGTGTTTTTATATTTTTCTCGTTTTTTCATGGCGACGAATTTCCAATGAACCCTCTTTGAAATTGGAATTGAAGATTTTGTTTCAATTATGCATTCGTCGAGACTGGTAAATGTAGAATTACTGAATATGCAATTCGCACACTTGATGAGCCACTGTGATTTCCGTTCGAAAGTTGTCTATTGAAAGTTTCTTCAACTGGTCCCAACTTCCAACCACTATGAGTTCAGTATTTGTGCATCAAAAGAATCATCATGTTGGTTTGACTTGATTTAAAATATTGTCTGATTTGCTTATTAATTTTAAATCATATATTTTAATTAATGTCTTCCTAATATTTGTCTTTTAAGTGGATACGGATTCACACACATCCTCGATAAAAAGTGAATATTGTCAAAACTATTGAATGAAAACAACGTTATAAATAGTCATTTAAGTTCTAAAAATGGATTCTTTATTCATCTCCTTGATCTGGGAGTGTAGCTCTTGCACGCTCTATAGCCGTACGTCTCGTTTCTTTTCTCGAAATGATGAACTCTACAAGATTTGTTTTAGGGTTTTCCTCGTCCAAGAATGATATGCTCTTCTCTTCGTCATCGCACGAATTGTCGTATATATCCATAAGAACATAGAGAGGTAATGACATGATAAGACGATAGTCTTTACAGATACTGGACATTTTCTCAGAAACATACAAATCTTTCAAAGGCTCTTTATCAGGTAAAGCGTTTAGTGCTATTTCAATCTTTGCTTCGCATGCGCCATCAGCTCTAAGGTTCTGAACAACATCCGAAATATTGAATTTGTGAAAGTTCCAAAAGTGAAAGTTCTCTTCGTCGCATATTGACTTTTCCTTGACAAGATCAGATTCTGTAATATTGCTTAAATCCTTCCATTTTTTGTCGAATTGGACGCGTTTGATATTTTTCGTGATTTCACAAAACCAGAACATCATTCCTAAGTTGTAAGGGAAGTTTATTTATTAAATAATTAAAAGAAGTCATGAATAGATATAATTTACCGATGGTGGTAAGGATTGCAGCAATAGTAAGAGGGAATACCATGTTACCAATGCCAAAAGAATTACTGACACTCAGTAATTGAGTTTCCTCGTAGCAAATGTGTGTAAAGTTTGCTGTTTCTTCAACGAAGTTAGAAGATTCAAGTCGACGCCATCGGCGGTTGTTCAAAGCTGAGGTAGATTTGCATATTTCCAACCCTTTCCATTCGTCATTCTCAATCATAGACGTATCGAACTTTGCCTCAGTAATTGTATTATAGAATATATTATGATACTCTGTAGCATATCTATTATTGATTTTTGTGAGACAAATTAAAAGAAATTTTTTAAAACAAACACTTACACAAATGCTTCTATATAATAGTCAAGTTTTTCCATTAATTCAATTCCCAACAACGACCGAGCAAAGCTATTTGAATATAAAAGCACACTATCCATCGTCAATATCACGTTGGTTGAAGAAATACCCATTTCTGAACACAAGTAGCTATCCGGATCGTTTTGTTTTACATACACTTCATATGCATAACCGCTTACAATGGCAACATCGCAAACATTGTTATCCTTTTGAGCTATATTATCAAGAATTGTGGCTTGCGAAAGGAAAGAGTTTACTAATGCTTTCGGAAGTTGTGGATATTTAGCATGCATATCGTCGACGATAGCATCGGCCATGCATATCACCGCATCATTAGATATTACAGCGCTGAGCGATTCGTATTCATAGTGGTAGGATATAGTTACAAGCGAGGCAGTGTAGTTTGCCCCGAATCTTCACGGAAATCAAAGTGTTAAAGCTTGAGTGAACATCTTACATAACTAAATATTCTTACCCTGTTATTAATAATACGGAAAATGCGACAAATCCCACCGATATAAAAATTTCTGCCGTTGTAGATTCTTCGCTAACAGTAGTTTCTGTGGAAACGCACGAATTCTGGACAAAAAGGAAAAGAAAACAAATTAGAAATATGATAATTCTCAGTTTATCTCAATAAACCAATTTACCAGCATTTGGTAGCAAAGCTTTACTGCACGTTTTATGAATTGGAGAGGGTTTGGGTAGTTGCACGTCCCATTGCTTTTCTTTGATAAATGTTCAGGTCGAATTCGTACAATTTTCATCCCTAAGACCATGAAAGTCAAAACTAAAAGTAAAGCAATCCACAATTCTATTGTAAAAGGCCTGAAGATATCAAGCGCTTTGTCATTCCACTTCCTTAATTCGAGTCTTGAAATAATAAAAAAATCATCTTCGAAAAGTGGTATACTATGTTTCAGGACCGAGGACCTTTCCATAGTCTTCCACATAGGTCCTACAGAACAAACATTGTTAACAACCATTATTATGTAATTAAGAGTATATCGACTTACCAATACACATATCCAAACTTTCAGAGTTAGAATCTTCAGAAAGAAGTTCGGCACAAACTTGATATCCCGTTGACGACTCTTCCTCAGTGACATAATCTCCTACAATCTTCAAATCGGTAACATTTCCCCCCGCATCTATAATTCCTAGACCATGCGCACAGGCAAAATCCGACACAAAACCAATCACACTACCATTCAAAACGTTGCTCACAGGATCCACGTATGCTGGAAATACAGCAATCGAAGTTGTCGGGATACCAGCTTTCACCTCTGCACCGGTAAGAGTCCCATTCCGATAACCTCCCTCATCCCCACAGTAGCAACAACTCTCCAACACCGTCAAATCCGTGTGATAATCCCTCCATTCTCCCATCACTTCACAGGGATCTTCGTAAATCTCGTTGGGTGGGCAAGACAATCCATGACCCGTTTGGAATTGAAAGGCATCGTAACATTCCTCATTGGATGCTGGTACGTTGGCGAAGTTGGCCGATACTTCTTTTTTGTGGGAGGCTAGGAGTTGGAGGGTAAGGATTAAGGCTGTTGTTCGGTTCATGATTCCTTCGTTTTGTAGATGAATTGAAACTGAAATCAGAAATTATATTCTGTGCCAAATGCTTGCATGTCAGGAAAAAATAAGGAAAGCAAAAAGATATCACGTGTCACGTGACAACCTCATTTATTTACATGTTATATATATTTATATATATATATAGATATATATTTATGTATTAAAATACATCTCTATACATTCGTACAGCTCTCTATGTCAACGAGGCTATGTGCTAGTGTCGGTCATACGGCTAAATTTATGGTACTTGGAACAGGTCTTGGAACTCTGTTCGTATGTTCAATTATTGCTTGACATTCAAAGTCTAGTCCCCAGTCCCAAGTCTTCAGAAGTCCAAGAGGCAAATGATATATACGAGCACATCATGTATGAACATGGATATGGATTCAAGTTCACGCTTTTTGTCCGTACAACCATAACGCTACAACCACCGTACTCACTACTCACCTCCCGAAAATATCTTAAACATCATCGTTACCCTCATGAAGGATGATGAAATTAATTGAAAGGTAAGGAATTGTAATGGAAATTTACAGAATACGTACAAGAGTAGAAGTTAATAAAATAAAAGCATACAGTTTAAAAAATAAATAAACTTTTATCGGGCTCGTATCGGGCTCGTATTTTTTAACTGTATACTTATTTTGTTAATATCTACTCTTGTACCAGTTTATGGTTAATTTGACGGCGAAACATTTTCTTAAGTCAATCATCAAGACTTCACGTACGCCTCTGGACAGTGCACAACATATTTGGGGTTAGGGAAATGGTGATGTTATTGGAGGATAATGAATGCGAAGATTTGAAATTTTTTAACCTTATCCATGAATCTTGAAGCGACAAATTTTAGGATTACGTGACTTCGAGAATGCGAATCAATGTGAAGTACAAGCTATGTGATCGTGGACACATTTTCAATGAGATAAGTGATGACATTGAAGCATATTGTATAGGCAGAGAATTTAACTCAAAACTGCCGGTAGTGTAAATATTTTTGAAAAGATTTCTTGAGAAAATGATTTGTTGAAAGTGAATTGTTTGAATGGCGACAGGCATAATTTGTCCTCGTGAAATTTCATGACATTATTCAACAATAAAAGAGATACTGTTTCGATTAAAAATCGAAAGTTGGGAAACCTCTGATTCGATTTCGTTTTATCTGTTTCAACGATCCATATTTCATCAGGAGTTACGAAGTAGGGTTTCTCCTTACTTTGATCTTTGACATTTACTAGAATTGTAGCAAAGTTAAGAATAAATAGCAATACTAATTAGTTACAATAAATCAATTGTCATTTGTATATTCTAGCTATTGACTCATATTGTAAGAGATCGAAATGATGAAGACGAAGAAACGAATAATGAAGAAAACATAGATACTCTTTTGCCTTGGCAAGCCTTCATGGGAATCGTCCGTCACTAGGTATAATTTATAAGTCGATTTTAATTTAAGGTCTAGTAAAACATCTTTTCATTTATTCCAAAGACAAAGATAACGTAAAAAATCTTTACGGATTTTATCTTTATATTGATAAATTCAATAAAATAGTGTAATTATCGTGTCCATATTTCCCAAGCAATTATTAGAGTGGATATCAATCAAACAATGATTTTGTAATGGTTGTACTGATTGATTGGTACGTGTCCGTACGTACGAGTACACATCGTACCATATCAGGTATCTT
>Ga0209092_10003112_pt1 | contig 14685 bp, 24 predicted proteins | sample FraStrMetagenome_FD_187446 | JGI IMG/M metagenome (GOLD analysis project Ga0209092, IMG submission 187446) | Marine eukaryotic phytoplankton communities from Arctic Ocean - Fram Strait ARC3M Metagenome (SPAdes) (version 2) | ecosystem: Environmental > Aquatic > Marine > Oceanic | place: Fram...
TTAGTACGGATTAATAATAACTAAAATAATTTAAAGATGAAAATGTATAAAACAGGTGGTTGGAAAGAACTAATTGAAGTAGTAGAACCAACAAAAGTAACAGAAAAAAGTGTGTGGTTAGCAAACGGAAGAAGTGCTAAAAGAAGCAATTACGGAAACTATTGGGATACAATGGAAGAAGCTAAAGAACACTTGAAAGAAAAGTATAAGAGGATGATTAAATCTGCTGAAAGAAAGATTGAAAAGGCAAAGTCTGATTTAGAAGCACTAAATAAGTATTAAGCCTAACTACGGATAAAAGGAACTAAAACAATAAAAAATGAGCGAAGCAACACACCAACGCAAAATAATTAAGAAATTAGAAAGTCAAGGCTATTATGTGCTGAAACTAATTAGCACCAACAAAACAGGTATCCCAGATATTCTTGCTCTAAAGCCTAATGATATTAAATTCATCGAGGTAAAGGGAGTGAAAACCCCTGTTTCAGAACTGCAAAAATATAGAATAAAAGAATTAATTAATCTGGGCTTTGATGCCTCAATAGATAGAGAATAATGGACTTTATAACAATGACTAACGTATGCGAGAGCAAAGGCTTTAAAATCGACTTAATTCGCAGTAGAAAAGGTATAACAGTTGATCTGTATAAAAATGATGAACTGATTAAAATTGGTACAACTGTTTTTAACTCGTCAATCGATGCACAAGCAGAAGTTTTTACTAAACTTTATTTAATGATTCATAAATAATATTGCGAATATGATAAAAGTTAAGTTTTTGTTTACTTTTTTAGTCTTTTTATTTGGTGGGTATTAAGTAAAAGCTTACTTTTGAAGTGTCAATAAGACGTAATTATAAAAAATAACAAAATGATAAATCTTAACACAATTACAAGCGAAATTTTCGAAACAATCATCAAAAATTTAATAGGAACTGATTGTACTATGGAATTTAATAATTATACAGATGAACACGAAAACATTGCCTTAAATCTTGGTTTAACTGTTTATATTGGCGATACATTAACAGTAGCTTGTGTAGCTGATGAAGCAAACAACTACTACTAAAATAAACTAATAACCAACCAAAGGGGAGCAATCCCCTTTTTAAAACAAAAATATTATGAATAGAGATTTATTAGTTGTGGATTTTAAAACAGAATGCAATACTTTTTATACAAAAGAAAGTTTATTGTCTTATATCTGTAATGGTTTAAACCAACCGTATGAGGTTTATCATTCCAGCGATAATGCAAGTATCTATGCGTACTTAAAAAATACATCAAAAGATGGGGTTTTTGTTTCATTTAGATTATCAGATCACGATATCTTATCAAGAAACAATGTTGCTTGTTTAGGTGGTGCAGATGTTGAAATAGTTTTTGAACAGCATCACGATTTAGATGATTTAGATGAAAAAATAGAAGATTTAAAATTTAATATTGAAGAATATGAACATTAAAGAACTTAAAAAAGAACTCGGTATATCTAATAAGGATATTGCCGAGTTATTCGGTCTGTCTGTGTCTGTCTATGCGAACAGCACAGCGAAAAAGAGGTATGAAAAAGCATTAGTTGAATTTTATAAAATGGTAATTCATAGATAGTTATAAGGTCTTATCAACACCTTTACTTTAAGTTAAATTATTTTAGTATATTTACTCCAAATGCTTGAAAAGATTTATACTTATCATACCAAATGGATTAACACAGCTAAAAAATTTGGTGCTACTAAAGAAGAAGCAGAAGATATTGTTGGTGATATGTATTTAATCATTGGTAAAATGCTTAACAAAGGGTTAAATATATCCTATGGTGATGATGTAAACTATTTCTATATTTACAAATGCTTAAAAACATCTTTTCTACAACTAAAAAAGAAACAATTGAAAGAAAATAGTACATCTTTAGAATTGGTAGTTGATATAAAAACAGCAGAGTATTTAGATTTTAACCAAAAGAATGAACTGGTTGAAGAAGAACTAAAAAAACTGCATTGGTACGATCAAAAGATTTATAATATAATACAAGATGATTGCTCTATTACAGAACTATCAAAACAGACAAACATAAGCTATCACTCAATATATAACACTTACAGAAAAGTTAAAACAATCTTAAAGCAGAAAATAATATGAAAAGAATAATAAGTTTAATAATAATACTAACTCTATTTAATTGCTCGTCAAATGAAGTAGAAGAATATATACCAGATTGTGGTTGTAAAGAAGTATCAATCGAAACAATATTTACAACTAAACCAGATGGTTCTGGTTTCAATATATCTTATAGATATTACAACGAAGTAGAGTTAGAAGGTTGTTATACAGAAGAAGAAATAAGAGAATTTGAATACACAATATCACAGGATAATATAAGAACAATAAAATGCTTAAGGTGGGTGATATAATTGAACGATTTACTTATTACACTGGAATAAAATTCATTGTAAAAAAAATATGGGGTGATGATTGTGGATGCGATGAAAGACAAAAGAAATTAAATGAGATTGATTTATGGTAAGTGATGCTGTTAAATGGAGCGAAGCAAAGCAAAGAATTAATACAAAAATTACTAATGCAGATTTTCTGCTTGTAATGGAATTACACGCTAAACATTTTAATCACAAGTATAAAAAGATATGTACTTGTAATAAAAGGATCATAAGATTATGGATATCACAACTAAATAAACACTTTGATAAATAAAAAAAGGTGTTTTTAGTATTATATAGTTGAATCAATAATGATTTTAAATGATTATGGATAAGAGAAAAAACAATGGTGGCAATAAAAATGCTGGTAGGAAATCAAAGGCTGAAGAAGTTAAGATGATTGAAAGGCTTTCACCTTTAGAACCTATGGCTTTTGAATCTTTAAAGAAGGGTGTTGAATCTGGTAACTTTAAATTTGTCCAATTGTTTTATCATTATTACGCTGGTAAGCCTAAAGAAACCAAAGATATCAATTTAACATCTGAACAGCCTTTATTTGATTTGTAGATGTTCCAAACTACAACAGCAATAAGAAAGCTACACGCATTAAAGAACAGAAAGAAAGTTATACAAGGTGGTACATCTGCTGGTAAAACATTTGGGATATTACCTATATTAATTGATAGGTGTATTAGGACACCAAATTTAGAAACATCAGTTGTATCTGAATCAATCCCACATTTAAGAAGGGGTGCAATGAAGGACTTTCTTAAAATTATGATATCTACAAATCGTTTCAAAGATGCAAATTGGAATAGATCAGCTTTAAAATATATGTTTACCAATGGTTCATATATTGAATTTTTTTCAGTAGAACAACCAGACAAATTAAGAGGTGCAAGAAGGAATGTATTGTATGTAAATGAAGCAAATAATATTACTTTTGATTCTTACAATCAATTAGCAATTAGAACATCTGGAGATATTTGGATTGACTTTAATCCAACATCAAACTTTTGGGGGCATACAGAAGTAGCAGCACAAAAAGATGTAGACTTTATTACATTAACTTATAAAGATAATGAAGCATTGCCACAGACTATTGTGGATGATATCGAATCAGCTAAAGAAAAAGGTAAAACATCTGAATATTGGCGAAACTGGTGGAACGTTTACGGACTTGGGAAAGTGGGTTCTTTGTCTGGTGTTTGTATTCCAGAATGGAAAGAAATTAAACTACCAGAAGAAGCAAGATTATTATGTGCTGGAATGGATTTTGGTTACTCAAACGATCCAACTACATTAGTTTACCTTTATAAATACAATGATGCTTATATCTTTGATGAAGTAATATATCAGAAGAAACTACTTAACAGCGATATATCTAATCTATTAAAATCACACGATGTAAACTGTGTCATCTATTGTGATTCAGCAGAACCTAAATCAATTGCAGAATTAAGATATTTAGGTCATAATACATTGCCTTGTACAAAAGGAAAAGATTCAATTGTTTATGGTTTAAACTTAATTAATCAGAATAAAATCTACATTACAAATAGAAGTACCAACTTAATTAAAGAGTTGCAAAGTTATATCTGGATGAAGGACAGAGAAGGCAACACCATTAATAAACCTATTGATGCTTTTAATCATTGTATCGATGCTGCGAGGTATTCTATCACATCACAATTACAAATGCCAAACAGAGGTAAATATTTTATTCGCTGATTTTATAAAATAGGGTTCTTTTTTCATTATACAAGTATGAAAATTGAAATCAATGTACCCACGAGCCTAAATGAAATAACTTTAGGACAGTACCAGAAATTTTTAAAAGTATCAAAAAACAATCCAGAGGGCAACTTTCTTAATGCTAAGATGATTGAAATATTTTGTGGCATCCCTTTATCAGATAGCTACAAATTAAAGATGTCAAGCGTGATATCAATCGTGGATATCATCAGCGATATGTTAAAGATTACACCACAACACACTGAACAATTTAAACTTAACGATGTAGCTTTTGGATTCATTCCAGATTTAGAAGAAATGTCTTTGGGTGAATATATTGATTTAGATAATTCTGTTAGTGATTGGGACAATATGCACGTTGCAATGAATGTACTTTATAGACCAATTAAGGACAGTAAAAACAAAAGGTATAATATTATGCCATACAATACACAAGGTGCTGAAAGAATGAAAGAAATGCCTTTGGGTTATGCAATCAGTTCCCTTTTTTTTTTCTACAATTTAGGCAGAGAATTGTCGAAGGATATGATACACTCTTTACAGGAACAACAGCAGAACGAGGTTATACAAAAACAGATATCTTCAATTCAAAATGGGGTTGGTACAGTTCCATCTATGCACTCGCTAACGGAGATGTTACAAGATTTGAAGATATCACTAAATTAAATGTGAATCAAACATTTACAATGCTATCGTTTATGAAGGAGAAAACAGAAATAGAGCAGCAACAAATTAAAAACAAATTCTAATGAGGGGATTTTATGAAGTGATGCAGACCATCAAGAACCAATTGTTAGATGATCCAAATGTAAACACTGTTACAACTGGAGATATAACGAGGGTTGATTTGAGCAAACAGACAATGTTTCCATTATCACATTTAATGGTGAACAATGTAAACAATGAAGATAACATTTTAAGATTTAGTCTATCTATTTTATCAATGGATATCGTTAATATTTCAAAAGAAGAAACGGTTGATATATTTATTGGGAATAACAACGAACAAGATATATTGAACACACAATTGTTAGTTCAAAATAAATTGGTTCAAGTATTAAGAGGGGGGGATTTACACCAGAACGCATATCAATTAGATGGCACACCAAGTTTTGAACCTTTTTATGATAGGTTTGAAAATGAGATGGCTGGCTGGTCATTAACCTTTGATGTGTTAATTCCAAACGATGTATCGATATGTTAAAGAATGTACAATCAGAACTTAATGCATTTGCCAAGTATGTGATTAGCCAATCAAGAGCAAATCTTACAAGGGGTAAAAACAATGATACAAAAGAGTTGTACAATTCTTTAAAGTATGATTTGAATGTTTCTAAAAATAGTTTTGGTTTAGAGTTCTTGATGAATCAATATGGCATCTTTCAAGATAGGGGTGTTAAAGGAACAGAGAAGGGAAAATCACTTGATAATTTCTCCTACAAAAAGAGTTCAAATGTTGTTGGTATGGAGTATCATACGCAGACATTTGGTAAATGGGCAAAGCGAAGAGGGGTTCAATTCAGAGATAAAAAAGGTCGGTATGTTTCACATAAACAAACTGGTTTTATGTTGGCACAAGTGATTAAGAAGAACGGTATAAAGCCATCAATGTTTTTTACCAAACCATTTAAGAAAGCGTTTAAAAATTTAGATAAAGATATTGTTTCAGCATTTCGTTTAGATGTTGAGCAATTAATAAAATCAACTACGAATGGAAATAATTAACGCAAGGAGTCCAAAGTTTTATACAATATCGGCACCTGGTTTGGTTTCTGCTGAATTAAAGTTAAGCATTTGGAATGGCAATTTTAACCAGAAAACACCAACACCAAATTATATTTTAAATAAAAAAGGCATAAATAGTACTGCAACTTTTGAGGTGGCAGAGTTAATATCTGATTTTATTGATGTTCAATTTAATGGTATTTATAGTAGTCAAGGAGTTTGGGTGAATGCTGAAATAACATCATTTGATATTGCTGGTGGTATTTTGTCAGCAACAACAACAACTGAACTTGCTTTTAATAGTTACACATATTTTGAAGAACCAAATGCAGTGTTTCCAATTTTAGCAATGTCAAACAGAGAGGTGTTTCTTTTGGATGGTGAAACTTTTAATTTGCCTGTTTTTGTTGATGGTGAAAATAGATTAATACAAGTCTTGAAAAATGGTGTTGTACTATTTGAGCAAACATTAATACCATCGGATAACAGTTCTGACAAAATACAATATGTAATTGTTGGAGATTTTAAAAATAGCTATGCAGATAGGGTTGTTGCAGATGGTGGTACTCTTGAATCAGAAAACTGTTTAAGTGTTTTTGATGATATATTTAATGGTGTAGATGTTATAAAAATAACTGGTGAAAAAGGTGAAGCAATAAAAGTTAGAAATATATCTGAATGCAAATTTGAACCTAAAAAAATAACGTTCGTTAATAAATTTGGATCGTTGCAAGATATGTTCTTCTTTAAAAAGTCAGTTGAAAAGATTGATATTAAAAAGGAATCATACAGAGCAAATACAATTGATGCTTTTGGTGTTTACGATACAAGCCAACATACACAACGAGATTTCAATATCACAGCAGACGAATCAATTACTTTAAATAGTGGTTATTTAAGTGAAGAATACAACGAGGTTTTTAAGCAATTGATGCTATCAGAAAAAGTATGGCTTACAAATTATTTAGATGGTGATGATCAAGTAATACCAGTAAATGTTAAGAGTAAAGGAATCACTTATAAAACTTCTGTAAATGATAGGTTGGTTGATTATGCTATTGAGTTTGAAAATTCATTTAATGTTATAAACAACATACGATAGATGCAGAGCATTCAATTATATATCGAAGGTCAAAGGGTTGAATTATTTAAAGATGAATCTGTAACTATAACGCAATCAATACAGAACGCAAAAGATATAGGGAAGGTATTTACAGACTTTACAAAAACGTTTAGTGTACCAGCAACAAAAACAAATAATAAAATATTTAAACATTATTACAACTTTGATATTGTAAATGGATTTGATGCACGGATAAAAAAACCAGCTATAATTGAGTTAAACAATTTACCATTTAGAGAAGGTAAAATAAAACTTGAAGGGGTTGATTTGAAAAACAACAAAGCAGACGTTTATAAAATCACATTCTTTGGAAGTACGGTTGAATTAAAAGATTTATTTGGTGAAGATAAATTACAAAGTTTAAATGAACTTACTGCATATAATAAAATTTATAACTCTACTAATGTAAGAACAAGTTTACAATCGTCTATTTTAACAGATGTAATTGTACCATTAATAACGCATACTGATAGATTGTTTTATGATAGTTCTTCAACTGAATCTGAAACTGGTAACTTACATTTTGATTCCAAAGCAATAAGTGGTGTTCGTTATGATGAATTAAAATATGCTATAAGAATTGATACAATAATTAGAGCAATTGAGAGCAGATATAACATCACGTTTAGTACTGATTTTTTTAATGATACAAATCTATCTTACTACAATTTATATTTATGGTTGCATAGAAAAAAAGGAGCAGTTGAAAATCTAACTGGAATAAATCAATCTGCTGTTTATGGTTTTACTGCTGATGACGATGTTGGAACATTTACAAGAATTGATTTAAACTCTGCATTAACAATTACAGGACAAGAAGATAAATATTTAACAAGTGAATTAAGCTTTGAAACAAGTAATACAAATACTTATTTTATTTCATTGCAAAGAAATGGTGTAGAGTATTTAAGACAAGAAGTATCTGGTGGTGGTAATGTTACAATTAATAATTTCCCTTTAAATGGAACTTATACAATCTACATTGAAGCAGATGTACAGATTGTTTTTAGTGATATTTTTTGGTTCTTTAGGTATGAAGATACTTTTAATAATGTTATAAATGAGAAAACCCATTCTACAAATACTTATGTATTTGAGAATACTTTTACATTTGATATTACGCAACAAATACCAGATATAAAGGTACTTGATTTTTTAAGTGGTTTGTTTAAAACATTTAATCTCACTGCATATTTAGAAAATGATATTATAGTTGTAAAAACTTTAGATGATTTTTATTCAGTTGGTATTGATTATGATATCACTAAATACATTGATATTAAAAAAAGTTCAGTAAATGTTGCTTTGCCTTACAAAGAAATATCATTTGAACACGAAGATACAAAGACTTTTTTAGCTGCGATACACAAGCAGAAATTCGGTAAAACTTGGGGAAAGTCAGAGTATGACAATGGCGAAAGTTTAGATGGTTCAAAGTATTCAATTAAAACACCATTTGCACAAATGAAGTATGAAAGGTTGGTTGATGCTGGTGGTACTGATGGAACAACTACAATTCAATGGGGTTATTCAACAGACGATAACCAAGAAAGCTATATAGGTAAGCCATTAATTTTTTACCCATTTTATGTAGGTGGTGAAAGTTTATCCTTTGTAAATAATTCAAGTTCAGTTGAAGGATTGCCATTTTATATAGTACCCTCAAACAGTGTTGATTTATCATCTGCTGTAAATAAAGACAACATTAATTTTTACAATGAGGTTAATGAGTGGTCTGGTGATACATCTTTTACAGGAACATTATTTGAAAAGTATTATAAAAAATACATTCAAGATATATTCAATGAGAAGAACAGACTATCAAAATTTACTGCTTATTTGCCTTTAAGAATTTTAATCAATTATAAGTTATCAGATAGATTTATTATCAATGGCAATAGGTATAAAATAAATTCAATTAATACCAATTTAAAAGATGGTGTATCACAATTAGAACTATTAAACGATTATGATTAAAAATATTTTAGAATTATTAAAAGATACTAAATCAAATAATGAGATAGTACAATTGGCAAAAGGTAAAAACAAGTTTCCAGAAAGTTTTACAGAATTGGTGCAACGTGAAAAAAACATTTTAAGATGGAAAAAATAATCGTAGAGTTAGAAGCTAAAACTGACAAGGCTTTAAAAGGCATTGAAAAGGTTGGTAAAGAAGTTGAGGATTTAAATAAAGAAGTCGTTGGATCAAACAAGCGAACAGAGAAATCTTTAAAGGGTGTTGAAACTGCATCCAAATCTGCTGCTGGTGGTATTAAAGCAATTGGTACAACACTTAAAGCAATTGGAATTGGTTTATTGATATCAGCATTGGCCACATTAAAAGAGATGTTTAACCAAAATCAAAAGGCAGTAGACTTTTTCAATGTTGCATTTGAAACGGCTGCAATTGTCGTAGGTCAAGTTGTAACAGCATTTGTAAATGTTTATGAAGCAGTTGCAAAGAGTTCTGAAAACTTTGATGCACTTGGTAAAGTTGTTAGTGGTTTAATAACGTTAGGATTAACCCCTTTAAAATTAAGTTTCTACGCTATAAAATTGGCAGTACAAGAAGCACAATTAATATGGGAGAAATCTTTTTTTGGTGGTAATGATAAAGAAACAATTGCAGAACTAACTTTATCAATACTTGAAACAAAAGCTGCCTTTTCAGAGGTTGCAGAAGAATCGGTAAAAGCTGGAGCTGATATAATTAATAATTTTGGTGAAGCAATTACTGAAACGGTAAACATTGGAAAAACTGCTGTAAATGAACTCGGTAAAATTAGCGTAAAGGCTGCATTAGAAACAGCTAAATCAAATGTTGAACTCACAAAATCTGGTGAAGTTGCTGCTGCTATGCAAGGTTTATTGTATGAGCAATTCGATAGACAGGCAGAGAAGTTAAGACAAGTTAGAGATGAAGAAAGAAACACAATTGCAGAAAGAAAAAAAGCAAATGATGATCTATTAATTGAGATAGAGAAAGGCGAAAAGGCAGCAATCAATCAAGCTAAAATTCAATTAGGAATAGCAAATGCAAATCTTACAAAGGATGCAAAAAACGTAGAATATCAAGTTGCTTTAATTGAAGCAAAAAAAGAATTGGCTGGAATCGAAGCACAATTTGAAGGTATAAGATCAGAACAAAAAGCAAATGATTTAGCACTTGATAGGGAATCAATTGAGTTATTAAATTTAAAAAAAGATGGGGAGTTAGAACTTAACAACAACAGAAAACAATTTGAAGCAGAACAAATTGAAAGCGAGTTGTTAAAACTTGAAAGACAGAAATTAAATAATGAATTAGAATTAGAAGAAGAAACCAAGCGATTAACTGCGAAAAGAGATAATTATAAAAAAGATACTATTGCCTATCAAGATGCACAAAATCAACTGTTAGCATACCAGCAATCCAACGGACAGAAGCAAACGCAAATTGATAAAACAATTGGTAAAAATAAAGAAAAGATTGCTATGGATTCTTTGGGTGCTATTGCTGGTTTGTTAGGTCAAAACAGCAAATTTGGTAAAGCATTGGCAATTACATCTGCTATTCGTGATACTTATACTGGTGTCAATAAAGCAATTGCACAAGGTGGTATTTGGGGTGTTGTTGCTGGTGCTGGTGTATTAGCATCTGGGTTAGCAAATGTTAAACAAATCACAGCATCACAAGAACCAGCAGCACCAAGTTTTGCAACTGGTGGTGGTGGTGGTGGTAATGTATCAACACCAGCAGTACCAAGTTTACCACCAGCATTTAATATTGTTGGAGCAAGTAACACCAACCAATTAGCAGATGCAATTGGTTCACAATCACAACAACCAGTACAGGCTTATGTTGTTAGTAATGATGTTACAACAGCACAATCATTAGACAGAAACATAATTGAAGGAGCATCAATTTAAAAATACAAAATAACCAAATTAAAACATTATACAGTTATGGAAATGGTAGAACTAATTTTAGACGATAAAGATGCAATAGGTGTTGAAGCGATATCAGTTGTTGAATCACCAGCAATTGAATCAGATTTTATTGCTTTAAAAAATCAAGAAATAAAACTTGCAGAGATAAACAAAGAAAAACGTTTGTTGATGGGTGCATTATTAATTCCAGAGAAACCAATTTACAGAAGAAACGGTAAAAAAGAATATTATGTATTCTTCTCTGCTGATACTGTTATGAAGGCATCACAAATGTTTTTACAAAATGGCAATCAATCAAACTCAACATTAGAACACGATGGAGAATTGAAGGGTTTAACATTGGTTGAAAGTTGGATCGTAGAAGATAAAGCCAAAGACAAAACAGCGTTGTATGGTTTAGATGTTCCAGTTGGAACGTGGATGGGTTCTGTAAAGGTAGAGAATGAAGAAATCTGGAATGATTATGTAAAGAGTGGTAAAGTAAAAGGCTTTTCAATTGAAGGTTATTTTGCTGATAAGATGGAGCAGAAAGAAGAAGTTGAAGAAGAAATGTCAGAGGATGATTTATTAATGATTGAAATAATTAAAGCACTTTCTGATGTCTAAAGCTGTTTACTGTAAATGCAAAAACACCTATTCAATAGAGTGTAAAAATGACAATGATTGCAAAGTCCCAGAGTATTGGAAACAAGGGATTGGTAAAATTTCTAAAACGAAAATACAAAATCAATAACTAATTTAATTATATAACTATGAACACAAAAGAAACATTAAACAAGGTTAGAACTTTGCTCGGTATCGAAGTAAAGTTTGAAACTATGACATTAGAAAATGGTGCTGTTTTAGAAGCAGAAGCATTTGAAATAGGTGCTGAATTATTTGTTGTTGCAGACGATGAGCGTGTACCAGTCCCAGTTGGTGAATATCTTACTGCTGATGGTATGGCAATTTTAGTATCAGAAGAAGGTATTATTGCTGATATCAAGAAAGTAGAAGATGCACCAGCAGAAGAAGAAACCCCAGTTGAAGAAGTTGAAGAAGTTGAAGCTGAAAAGACAACTCCTAAAAAGATTGTTGAATCTGTTTCAACTGAAACTTTTTTTGCTGAAATTGAAAAGTTAAGAAATGAGATAACAGAATTAAAAACTGAATTATCTAAAACTGAACTTTCAGAAGTTAAAGAAGATGTCGAAGGGATATCACACAATCCAGAAAACAAATCAGAAAAAAAAGAGTTAAACCTTTCTTCTAAAAAAGGTAAAAACACAACAATTAACAGAATTTATAATAAATTAAATAATTAAAAAATGGCTACAACTACAACAATTGAAAGTTCATACGCTGGTGAATTTGCTGGTAAATATGTATCAGCTGCCTTATTAACAGGAAACACTTTAGCAAACGGATTAATCGAGGTTAAACCAAACATTAAATTTAAGGAAGTTTTAAAAGTACTTTCTATTGATGGTATTACTGCAAACGCATCTTGTGATTTTTCAGATACATCAACATTAAATTTAACTGAAAACATTTTAGAGCCTAAAGAGTTACAAGTAAATCTTGAACTTTGTAAAACACCTTTTCAATCTGATTGGGAAGCAGTATCTATGGGGTATTCAGCTCACGATAATTTGCCTAAAAACTTTTCAGATTATTTTATTGCACATTTATCTGCAAAAATTGCTGAAAAAACAGAACAAAATATATGGTCTGGTGTTGCTGGAAATGGTCAATTTGATGGATTTGCAACTTTATTAGCTGCTGATTCTGATTTACCAGCTGAACAAAAAATTGCTGGTGAATCTGTAACTGCTGAAAACGTTGTTGATGCTTTAGGTGATGTTGTTGATGCAATACCAACTGCATTATATGGTAACGAAGATTTATTTATCTACGTTTCACAAAGCGTTTGGAGAGCTTATAAAAGAACATTAGGAGGATTTCAAGCAAATGGTCAAGGTGCAAATGGATTTATGGCACAAGGAAACAACCAAGATATAGATATTCAGTATTTTGATGGTGTAAAAGTTGTTTGTGCAAATGGTTTAGCAAATGGAACTATGATTGCAGCATTAAAATCAAACTTATTCTTTGGTTGTGGTTTATTAAATGACCAAAACGAAGTAAAGGTTTTAGATATGGCTGATTTAGATGGTTCTAAAAATGTACGTTTCATTATGAGATATACTGCTGCTGTACAATACGCAATTGCATCTGATATAGTAACATACGGAATTTAATTTTAACCTTTAAAAACAAAATATATGTCTTGTTTATTAACATCTGGTAGAAGTCTACCCTGTAAATCATCCTCTGTTGGTGGTTTAAAAGCAGTATATTTTGCAGACTATGGTACATTGGGAACTCCAACAATCGTAGATGGTGAAATTACAGCATTCGATGGAACAGCTATTGAATTTTTTAAATTCAGTATTAAAGGAAATTCAACACTTGAAACTGCAATAAACAGTTCTCGTGAAAATGGATCATTATTTTATACGCAAACTTTAAATTTAACTTTACCAAAGTTAGATAAAGCAACGCAAGAAGAAGTTAAATTATTATCTGCTGGTAGACCAAATATCGCAATAGAAGATTACAACGGTAATTTCTTTTTGGTTGGTTTGGAAAACGGAGCAGAAGTAACAGGAGGTACAATCGTTACTGGGGGTGCTATGGGTGATATGAGTGGGTTTACACTTACTTTTGAAGCTATGGAAACAGAACCAGCTTATTTTGTAACACCATCAATTGTTACTGATGCAACATCTGATGTTGTAATAGATCCAACTGCATAAAAAACAGCTCTTTCTTTTCATTTGAAAAACTCTAATATTAATTTATTAGAGTTTTTTTTTATGCCAAAAATTAAAAAACACGTTTAATTTCATTATATAATCGTGAAACATTTATACCCAACATCAGCAGAGCAAACTATTAAGATTATACCCAGAGAATTTGGTGTTAATATAGTAATGTCGTTGCGTGATGATAGCACCAATAAATTAGAGTTTTTATATCCTACAAACGTAATTAAAAGTGGTAATTTTTTGGAGATAACAGATAATTTTCAAATCGTAGAGGGTAGATTTTACGATTTAAAAATCTTTTACGGTTCGTTTGAAAAAAGGGTTGTTGCTGATGCTGGTATATTGGAAGGATTGCAATGTTTAGGGGTTGATTATGATGCAAACGATATCATTTACAGAGATAAAATCTTTTGTACATCACAGAACACCAATCAAATAAAGAATGAGTACTACACGGTAAATAAGGATGATTATAAATCTTTAAAATCCGATAACGATTTTATAATTTTATGAGTAAAAATATAAATAAATATAGGAAACCAGCACCAAAGAAATCAACACCATCAAAAGTGAGTTTTGTTAGTTTGGGTACATACACATCACCAGAAATAGTTGAATCAAAATATAATGATTGGGTGGAATTTGGAGCAGATAACAACTATTTTTCATTCTTAATTGATAGATATAATGGCTCGCCAACAAATAACGCTGTTATTAATGCGATATCACAAATGGTTTATGGTCGTGGTTTAGATGCTACAAATAGTGCCAAGAAACCAGAAGCGTATGCCAGAATGGTATCATTGTTTAAAAAAGAGGTTGTACGGAGGTTGTCTTATGATCTTAAATTAACTGGGCAATGTGCTATGCAAGTTATTTATGCAAAGGATAAAAAAAGTATTCAGAAG
>Ga0209092_10003113_pt1 | contig 14681 bp, 11 predicted proteins | sample FraStrMetagenome_FD_187446 | JGI IMG/M metagenome (GOLD analysis project Ga0209092, IMG submission 187446) | Marine eukaryotic phytoplankton communities from Arctic Ocean - Fram Strait ARC3M Metagenome (SPAdes) (version 2) | ecosystem: Environmental > Aquatic > Marine > Oceanic | place: Fram...
CTGTTCGTGTATTTCCAAAATGTTTTCAACATATTCATATTTCTCTAATACTCCAGTCGGTCACATCCTGTAACAACTGCTGAATATTTGAGCTTTGAACGAATCATTCGTTTTTGTTGCTTCATGAGGAAGGTAATGAAGATCGAAAATCAAAAACTCTCCAAGAAATCACCGTAGCTAATGACTTGGAATCATAATTTGTCATTGCAGTCATTTCTCGTAAGTACACATTTAAATCTATGTGGCCAAGCTTTACGTCGTACTCTAAAATTGGCCAAAAATACTTTGACCTTAAGCATTTGCGTAAATGAGATAATTGCATTAGCCTATATCCAATCTGTTTATGCGTACTTCTGTACTTGCTTCTAAAGATTCTAACTCTCGAAGTATCTTTGTTACGAGGAAGAACCAAAGTTCTGAAAGACGACATACGTAATTCGGATATATTATTAAATTAGCAAGATCATTCTTAGTTTCATAAAGCAAAATATGTTTTCATAAAAACTAATTTAGCTTCCCGAACACCATCTTGACATTTCATCGCTCTAAGTCATGGCATCGAATACAGTAATTACTTTTTTAATATGGCTTTGATCCAAGGATGTAGAGAAAGCAGAAAAAAAGAAAATAATAAGCCTTTACTTTCCAAGACTTCTAACTTATCGCCATTCAAGAACATTCATACCAAAATTTAAGTATTTTCACTTCTTCTTATACAAACTCAATTTAAGATATCATCATGTTTTTGTTTATGTTTCTAGAAGATGGCGACTCCAAGAAAATGAAAGTGGGAAAAAAGGCAGGAAGAAAAGGATCAAAAAAGATGAAGAAGCGAAGATCAAGTGTTTCCTCGTTAAATTGGCTAAGATTGAAGATTCAACAGCACACACCAGATTATGAATTAACATCCAAAAAATCCAAGAACGAACGTTCATCCATTTCAAGAAGCGAGCGAATCTCTTCGAGTGTATCCTGATTTCAAAAAGGCGGAACGGAAGACCATTCTCTTGTTTTTCTGTTTGAAGTCTTTTAACGAAAAATCAGAATTCATTATCTGAAGAAGTTTTTTCGGATTGGAGACACTTATTTCGATAAACAAAGTGCAATTGGATTTAATTGTGGTGAAATACTTTATTTATTTAAGACGACAAATTCTAATGCTGATGATCTGACATCAAGCAGCACTACTTACATTTCATATTGTTGTTGCCATTGAGCACGAAGTTCAATTAGTAGCAGTTGCAACTAGAAGAATCTGATTCTTAAGAAAAAGAAAATAGCTTGTAAGGTTGGAGCCTTTTATCTATCTTCTTTCTAAAGTAAATTAATTTGGATTAGAACTTTTGATATGGTTAGGTAACGCATATCGACTTCGTAATATTGCTATACCCTTTGAATCACATGCATCAAAAGTTTGCACAATCTTAAAGAAACGATGCATTCAATTTGTATCTAACGTACAATGTTTTCGTTTCGCTGTTCAAAATGCTATGAATCTGAATTTATTTGCGAAATGGAACTAATATTGAAAAGGTAACATTTGGAAACTGGAATAATCTGTTACATGCTTATTAGCAAAGACTTCATTATTTTACTTATTGATCGTATACTTTCACCATTTCTCAATTTTGATACAGATATAATTAGAAAGGTTCGCTTGTGTGGAAAATTTGACTGTAGTAAAAAATGATTCTGTTTGTGAAGATGATTTAATACTGAATTGATTTTGGGACATCCTTGTTTCCAGAATTGTTTGGATGGCCGATGTATTGAAATGTACCTCTTTATTAGTTTAATTGCGTTGTCATAATTTGTGATTAGATGTGAGCGATTTTAGTGAGCAGGATCCTAGTATGCAACGGAAAAAATCGAAGAAGTTGCAGCGGAGAGTGCGAAAAACGAAACTGTGCCGACTCGTTTTTGCTCGATCGTGACCTCGGTGCGTTTAAACTGAGCGTACGATCACTTATTCAGATATACAGATCTGTAGAAGTGTATAGTGAAGTGATATGACTTGTTGCTCCTCAAAGCGCTTTTGTTAGCGTTGGCGAATAACCTGTGCTATGTACCTACAATCTACTATGAGATATATTAGATGAGGTACGGTATACTGATTAATGATTAGATTATAGTTATATCTAGTCCACTAATATATATCTACATACACATATATACTATCTCAGAATGAAATGCAAGAAGCATCTTTTATTCCAATTCCTAAAAACGATACATTTTAGATAATTTTTTTTTCATTCATTGTTGTTACTTCTGCTAGAGACGAGTACAAATACTCATATCAAGTTGTCCCATACTTCTTTGAGCATAAAACTCATTGTGGCACCAATTTGATCTAATAAATATTTGGAAAGAGAGAGTTCAGAACTGATGACGTAGGAAATGAGCAACATGATGTTAAAGCTTCTTGATAATTAATTATCTAAGTTGAGTATAAGCACGTAGAAACATAAAAAATTTAAAACATAGAGTTTTGCTGATCTTTCCAGAAATGAATTTGTTTGTTTGTTGTGCGGCTGGAAAATGATTATGACAATAAATTCATACAAAACTTACATAGATAAGTAATCTACTGAGAGACTCGAAGCAACTTTTCGACATGATGCCCCAGCCTAATTAATAACTACGAATGATGCTTTCGGTATGTTAAAATGAGATCCACGCAAAACTATACTGTGACATCCGTAACTATTGAGCGGAAAAATTCCAAAAAATAAAAAATAAAAATAACCCAATTGAAATTGTTTACTCTCTCAATCTTTCCCCGCCCATTCGCATCTTTGTCTTCTAGTTTGATAGATAAAATCGTATGGTGTGTTGGCAATCAAGGAATAATTATTTTGCATTGATCCAACAGCACCATCACCATCACGAACAATTATTGTAGAGCGAGAAAAAATCTATCATTCATTCCTAAGGTTAATCCATTCTCAATTTTCAAATTGATTTTGATTCTACATACTCTTCCAAAATCAAAATGGTAGAACAGGGAGAAGGCCCCAACGAAGGTCATCATTCTCATGAAGAAGATGATGATGAGACCGAGGAACACCAATCTGAAGATGCTTCTAACTCCTCTGACGAAGATGATGACGCATCTGATGCGTCCTCTGAGTTCACTAATGATATAAACCCCTACGATGAAGATACACTCCCTGAATACGCCTGTCGATATTCCGGTATCCACGATCCGGCCTGTGTCGCACGATGTGTTGAAACTGGTAAATGGTTCTCTAATGCTCCATGCCCCGGAGGAGGAGGATCTCATTTAGTCAATCATCTCGTACGGTCACGCAATCATCAAGTACAATTACATCCTGAAAGTCCGCTTGGAGATACTGTATTGGAGTGTTATAATTGTGGTTGTAAGAATGTATTTGTGTTGGGATTTGTCCCAGCGAGTAGTTCAAGTGTGGTAGTCTTGTTATGTAGAGTCTGTGTGGAGACGGTTCCAGCTCTGAAGGATATGGATTGGGAACTAGGACAATGGTGTCCATTGATCCAGGATCGAAAATTCTTACCATGGTTGATTAAAGTGCCCTCCGATAAACTACAATTACGGGCGAGAGATGTGACTCAAGCTCAAATTAATAAATTAGAAGAACTTTGGAAAAAGGAACCAGATGCAAGTTTTAATGATTTGGATAGGCCTGATGTTTTGGAAGAAACAAAGATGGCTCCTACACTTTTGCAATATGAAGATGGTTATCATTATCAAAATGTTCTTGCTCCATTAGTCAAATTGGAAGCTGATTATGACCGGCAAATGAAGGAAAGCTTAAGTGAGGAAAGTATTTCCGTCAAATGGGATAAAAGTTTGGCAGGTAAAAATTTGGGAACGTTTTCTTTCGGAAACCGTCATAGTGCCGAACAAAGTCGAATCATGGTGGGCGATGAGCTACGGTTAAAACTTGGTGCTGGAGCACAATATTTGTATCGAAAACCCTGGGAAGGAGTTGGTTATGTCAAGAGTATCATTGATGGAGAAGTAGAATTGGAAATGAGACAAACTTCTCATAATCACAGCAGTAATTCTGTTCCAGAAAATATTACAGATGATTACATTGTTGAATACATTTGGAAATCCACATCCTTCGATCGGATGCAAAATTCACTCAAAACTTTTGCTATTGATGATACATCCGTCACTGGATATATCTATCATCGTCTACTTGGTCACCCAGTTGAAGAACAACGCATCGCCACAGCTCGTCTCCCTTCTTCCGAAGAAGATTATGCTGTTCCAGGTCTTCCTCCTTTAAATTCAAGTCAAGTAGAAGCTGTAGCTGCTGTATTGCAAAGACCCATGAGTCTCATCCAAGGTCCTCCTGGAACAGGAAAAACTGTTACTTCTGCGACATTAGTGTATCATTTGACTAAACAAGGAATGGGACAAGTCTTAGTGACGGCTCCTTCCAATGTAGCTGTGGATCAATTGACAGAAAAAATTGCAGCGACTGGATTACGTGTGGTTAGGCTGGCAAGCAAAACTCGTGAGGCTGCATGCTCCTCTGTAGATCATTTGTGTCTTCATGTGATGACGCCTCTAGTTGCAGGAGACGAATTTAATAAGTTGCAAAGATTGAAGGATGAAGTTGGTGAATTGACAGAGCGCGATCAGAAAAAATATCGATCCTTGCGAATGAGGACAGAACGTGAAATTTTGCAAGCGGCTGATGTAATTTGTTGTACTTGCGTCGGAGCAGGAGATCCCAGGTTGAAAAACTTTCGTTTTCGGCAAGTATTGATTGATGAGGCGACTCAGGCTGTAGAAGCAGAAGCGTTGATTCCTATTGCCTTGGGAGCAAAACAAATTGTGTTGGTAGGAGATCATTGCCAGTTAGGCCCCGTTGTGATGTGCAAAGCCGCTGCTAAGGCAGGTTTGACCCAGAGTTTGTTTGAAAGGCTAGTTTTGGTGGGAATTCGACCAATTAGGCTACAAGTTCAATATAGGATGCATCCTGCACTAAGTGAATTTCCAAGCAATATGTTTTATGAGGGTAGCTTGCAGAATGGTGTCACTGAAGCGGATAGACAATTGTTGACATTGCCTGGATTCAAGGGCAAGGAAGATTTCCCTTGGTGAGTTCAGTTTGCATTATTCATGTTTATTTTTTGTAAAGGCTGGTAAATGTGGTATAGAATTGTATTGAGAAACTCATAATCATTTTTTCTTCTCTAAATCAATATACAGGCCAGTTCCAAACAAACCCATGTTTTTCTACTCCATCGCAGGAATGGAAGAAATATCTGCATCTGGAACCTCTTATTTGAATCGCACTGAAGCATCGTATGTTGAAAAAATCGTAACCCATCTGCTTCGTATTGGGGTAACTCCATCACAAATTGGAGTTATTACCCCCTATGATGGACAAAAAAAATATGTATCTGAATACATGCGACGAAGTGGAAGTCTGACGTCCTCTTTGTATGAAGCTATTGAAGTAGCATCTGTGGATGCCTTCCAGGGTCGTGAAAAAGATTTTATTCTTGTTTCGTGCGTCCGTGCTAGTGATTCTCAAGGTATTGGATTTTTATCGGATCCCCGTCGTCTCAATGTAGCACTGACACGAGCTCGGCTTGGATTGATTCTTCTTGGAAATCCACGTGTACTGAGTAAAAACCCGCTTTGGGCTGCATTATTGTTGCACTTTAAGGAATATGATACTTTGGTAGAAGGGCCATTGAACAATCTTCAACCTAGTTACATGACCTTTGCCAGGCCAAGGAGGAATCCTGCTGGAGACTCGAGGTATGCATTTACTGCATTAGCTAGAGGAGGATGGGACGGTCGTTGGGACGAACGTAATTATCATGGAGGTGATCATCCTTCTGGTGGACCTCGTCATCATCATAACGGTGGAAGAAGAGGACGCAGGTACCGCAAGGAAGAGCAAACAGATTCTCGTTTTGATCCACGTTATTTGAGTGGTGGTGGAAATGGTGGTATTTCTCATTCTCATCACATGGACAATGGGTTACCTATCCCTAACTTTGCCCCATTACCTAATTATGCTGGTGGTGGTGGACATGGTGATGACATGTCGAGTGTAGGTGGTGATGGAGATAGCGTATATGGTGGCTCTCAATATGGAGGTGCTTCAACCATGTCAGGTCATCATTCTCATTCTTATGGCAGTCATCATTCTAGTCAGGGAAGTCATAATCGTGGAGGGTATCCAGATTTTTATTTCAGTAACCACGATGTAAGGAGTCAAGCTGATACTGCAAGTGTCGCTGGTAGCATTGATTCTAGGCGGTTCTAAGTTACGAATCATGTATTGATTTAAAAGGAAAAACAGGTATTGATGAAATATCAACATTGACATGGCGTCTCAGACAAATCTAATCCCTAAAGGAACATAGATTGTTGATGATTTGCACATTTTTTCTGAACAAGTAAAAGGAAACTGAGTGAAATAGGATAATACATGGTTGGCATTATTATGTTTCGAGGGAATGAATAACGGAAAGTGCCGCTGCTTGCATTTGATACAAAGCACACAGACGGCAAACGGGAAAGCATTTCTATTCTTTATGGAATCTATGAGAAAGAAAAAGACTATATGTTATGATCTGTTTATCATTATGATCACTTGATAGCACTACTTTTTTTGATAGGTTTAAAGCGGGTGAATCTTGATGGATTATATACCATATGATCATTTCATAGTTTTTCCAAGCATTACAAACTACATTAAATCAGATGTTAGCCATATTGGCGTCATTGATATATCCTGTTTCTCGGGAATGAGTCACTTTTGGATTTTTCCTGGTTGATAAAATACTTGATTGTGACTCACAGAAGTAGCCTGAAGAGAGTAATGATTGGCATTCATATGATTTATTTTTTATTTTTTTTAACCTTCTTCGGTGGTTTAATTGAAATAAGATTTTCTTTGTCTAGTCTCAACTTTATGTTTGCTCACATATTGATATTATGCACGTCCCTTTTTAATTTTTATCATAAAAGAGACTATTTATTCATGATACGTCCATTATGTTGAAATTTATTGAAAACAGAAATATTTAAGAATAAGAGTTGCACAATGACTAAACTATGTTCAAATCAATATGCATTTGAACAATTGTTACGGTGCCTTCCTCTTTTTGAACGACATTTCCTTTTAGAATAGTCTATTTGGTTTTGTTCTTTGTACAAATAAGGAGAGAAAGGAAATGGTATGACTTCTATTTTCTCGTAATCAACAAAACTAATAGAATTTTATAGAGGTAGTTTGATACACTTTTCACAACAATTCATAACTAGGTAAGCTCATGATCCAGCGAAAATGAACATAGACATAATTTCCACAAACTCTAATCCCTTTTCAAATTATTCAATCTTGCTTCTAGCTCACTCACGGCTGGATCTACACCACCTTCACCACCCGCAGCCGCAGGGATTTTACTTTTCATTGGACCAGAGGAATTTGCTTCACCTAGACCATTTAAGCCAACCGCAGGAGCATCTGGGATCTCACCATCAAAGCTAATACCAATTTCATCTAATACTTGATTTACAATTAATTCCTCTTCTTCTTCGTTACCATCTTCTTCTAGTGCATCATCGATAGCGTCAGACATCATTTCTTGCATCATTTCACTCTTTGTATTTTCTTTTTCGAATTCTGCCATCATCTTTGTGAGTGATTGAACATTGACAGCTTTATTCATTTTCACCTTTTGTTTTGTTTACATTTCATATTTGGTGTACAGTTATGGATTGGTGAACAGGCGGATAAGATCACATCATAATATGCTAATAATGTACGTACCATGGATTTTGCTGTCGAGCTCATAGCTTCTCCCATAGCTTGATGACTTTTTATGGTTTGAAGTTTCAACGAAACTCCTTCCAAGTGACTTCGCATTTCCACAAATTTAGTGATAAATCCTCTCGTTCGGACAAGATCCTTCGTTGTCGGAAATAATAGCAAAATTCAAAGATTAGAGTGTAGTTTTATTCACCATACATATTATAGACCAATTAGATATGTCTTCAAAACTCCGGAGGAATATTGATCTCCCTAACTTCTCTCAGTACACCAAACAATATCATATGAAACATACCTTGGCCATTATTTTGACTGTTTTCATTTGCCCCGCTTTTGCATTTTTCTTAATTTCCATCACTAATCGTTTTTCTTCTCTTTCAAGGTGTAGTTTTTCACGGTCAAGTTCTCTTATGGCACGTTTTATGGTTCTTTTGTTTTCACGAAGTACCTCTTTTAGAGGAACTTCTTTACCAAAGACTGTACCCATTCTGTATTTCAAATTCTGTATATTTCGTTCAATGCAGCTAGCTTCGGCTTTCAATAGTTATTTTGGTGGTAGTGGTGGTGGTGGATATAATTTTTACTTCAAAGGAATTTGGAGTCTTGGTAAGAATATATTCCTCCCCTTGACCGAAATAATTCAATTCGTGTGCAGTGATAGCAACTTCCCTTCGGAAAGTTTCTTTTCACAGCATGTCTTTCAATTAAGAGTTCGTTCAAGGTGAAAAATATTCACGTAACGTATATATCATTCCTCATCTCTACATGCGGTGTCCATACATCACACTAATGAAATTCTCCTTTTATGACTGCTAAGTATTTCAACAACTTCCGTTATATCCGTTAACGTCTACAAAACGAACAAAAAGTTCCCTTTCGCACACAATATCTAAAAAATGTCAACTGCCAACCCAGAAGGTCAACTCATTGGATCATCCAGTAAGCCATGGAGGATTGGTAAAATGCTGGGAAAGGGTGCATGTGGATCTGTCCATGAAATTGCAAGAGTTCCATCTTCCACATCTCAAGCAACAACGAAAAAAGTTTCGACTGCTACATCTGATTTTGTGATTAAGATTGCACCTTACATAAAACCAGCTGGGACAAAGGGGAAGAAGCGAAAAAAAACAGCCATGGAACGAAATGCTGATCTTTTACTTCATGAAAATACTTTGTATAAAAATGTTTTTAATAAATTGAGAGGTAGATTGATTCCAGATGTTCCCATACATGGCTCTCCATCTTTGATACCCCCGGGATTTGGAGAGATTAACGGTAAGTTTCTGTTCTCACTTTAGCCGCAAATATTGCAATACAAGTATTGCATAGCACATTTCATCTCCCATCAGGGGAAGAGAAAAAAATCTTCCCGCTGAATGATTCACACTTTTATCATTGATTTCGCACAGGTTTTCGATTCTTTGTGATGGAGCGTATGGCAGCACCATTGTTTGAGATAGTTTCAATTCTTTGTGACACAAATAAAGCAGATGGTAAGCCAATATCATTAGGAGATACCGCTAGTGCCATGATTACATGTCTTAGAGAGATTCATGAACATCGGCATGTTTTCATTGATGTCAAACCAGAGAATTTTATGCTGGCAAATAGTAATCTGAAAACAAAAAATAAGCTTGGGCAACGTATTCGAATTCTTGATTTGGGCTTAGTAGAAAGCTTTCATGATATGACCCTGTGTGGACATCGAGAAAATAATTTTCCAAACTCTCAATTTGTTGGTACACCATTATATGCTTCATTGAACGTTTTAGAAGGACATACGCCTAGTCGTAGAGATGATTTAGAAGCATTATTATACATCATATCTGAGATGATATTAATGATTATTGAAAATAAAATAGGTGATGTTCTCCCATGGAGTCAATGCAAATCAGATGATGCCATTTTAAAAATGAAGAAGGAAGAAATCGATAATAATAGAGGCAACTCCGTTTTTTTTCAACGACTTCGTGCTAATGGTAACGATCATGCTGGGAAAGCGATTAAGGATGCATTTAGTTTTGTGAGGATGATAAAATACAGCGAAAAACCAAAGTATAGTCAATTGGAAGAATTGTTACAAGAACTTTCTATTTATCCGGGAGGAAGCAAACAAAATGAAAGCAAATCAAATAAACGTAAAACATCCACAAAATCATCAGCCAAACAAAAAAAAGACCATTGTGTATTAAAGGTTGTTGACAGAAACGCATCAACAGCTTTGGAAAAAAAGCAAAAAAAATCTCAAAATATAATTTCTGCACCTCGTAGAAGTAGGAGACTAGCCAAAACGGACGCAACAGAAAGCAGTCCTGACGATGTGATTGTAATTGAAGAAACCGATCAGGATAGTGAAGATGATATTGAGCATCATGAAATGATGCATAATGTCGAGAATATTGAACTGTCGTCAACAAGAAAAAATCCTGTCAATGCAAGTTCAATGAAGATAAATTTTATTAGCGGTGCTCATAAAGGAGAATCCATAATTCTTGAAGGCTCTATGATTTTAGGAAGGGATCCTGAACTAGCCATGAAAACTTCCAAACGAAGAAATCAGCAACAATCATCTATCTACCCGCTAAAGAAAGAAAAAGAAGCTTCTGCTTCTCATGTATCACTAGCTCTATGTTCGAAAGGCAAAGGAAGCATGAATTCTGTTCGTGTAACTGATTTGAATTCCACAAATGGAACGTTTGTAAACGGGAAAGAAATACCAAAGGGTGGATATCGGCAGGCCTTTTCTGGAGATAAGATACTTATCGGAAAAACTATGGTGCAAATAAAAAAAATTTCCATATAAAAATTCCCTTTCTAGTCGACAGACTAATTGATCATGTGCTTAGGATATTCCTTGAATTATCTTTGAAAAGTTGCGAGTAAAATGTAGGACGAAAAGGTTTAAGAATGTTGTTGACTTTCAAACATATTTGAGTTTTAGTTAAAATGTCGACATGACATTAATAAAGTCATTTCATTTCACAAAAAATAAAATAGAATTTATATGATTGCTGTGGTTGGTTTCCTATAAGATTTCGTTCCAAGATTCAATTTTTGACTGTCACTAAATTTGGAAAACACTTTTTAAGCATGAATAAAGAATATATGTATTGCATTAGCATGAATGATTATTTTTTTGATGAAGCTATTAAATCTGGAATGAGGAATGGCATTGAAGAAGCTGAAGTGACAAAATCAAAGTATTCTTCAGGTAATATAACGTATAAAAATACTCGTGGTCCTATCTATTAAGGGTCTCACAAGAAAATCAATTTTGCCTGTTGTTTACTTCAGATACCTGATCACATTTCATTTTTCCAGAACCTCCAATTTTAGGTGTCGACTAACCTGACTACGAGATGGTGTTATTGTTCTCTACATAGTCTCTCAATGCTTCATTCATAAGTAAATAGTTTCTATCTAGTGTTTCGTACGGGAGACCAATTCCAAGAATAGGACCAAGTCCTGTAAATTGTTCCGTGTGAATGATATTAGTTGTGTCTGGATCTGGCCCTTCTTCTAATTTGATAGTGTGGTCTCCATGAAAGATTATACCAGAAGGACCAAGATCCCCAAACCAATTCATTGAGTATGTTTCTGCATTGACTTCTCCAAAAGTAAAATCAAATTCCTCATAGATGCCATTGCCTTCGTATGATGCAAGAAGCGTCCCTGAAGTTCCAGTCGAGGCCTCATCTGCTTTGAGTTTTGTCCATTTATTCCACTCCCAGTTATCGATATCAATTAGTGGATCCCAAACTTCATCGATTGGCGCATTTACTTGCGTTTTATGAAGGATGTTCCAGCGAGAAGGGGAAAGGCAATTCATTATTTAGTGTAGCGTTTGAATTTTTGTGGGACAAAAGTAAATTATGCTTTGGAAGGGAGTTTTAGTAAAATTCTGTAGGTTTAAGTATCGTTCAACATAAACTTAAGCAGGGTTACAAAGCGTGCTTAATTAATTATAAATCTTGTGAAGTATGCACTCTGCATAGAGGTTTTCACGATCTTGTCATACAAATTTCTTCATACTGCATTTAACTTACAAGAGTTTCAAAGAATTCGGAGAGAGAAAAGTTGCAGAGTTAAGTGACAGCAGATCTTCTATAGAATTCTGTTTTCCAAATACCTATAAATAAACACAAATCCTCAGGTGGATCTCCTGCTGATTGGACCACGCTGCTTCTTGATTGATATATTCTTATCTACCCATTTGAATGAAATACTGAATGCTACTTTAATGAATAAATAATAATGAATTTACGCTATCCTTGTTCGTTTATTGTATATGAGCTTTGATTTCGGAAGTTACATGGGGGCAGGCCAAAAAAAGTCTTCATTAGCTTCAGTGCAAGACCAAATAGATTTAACACCAAATGAATCATGACATACAGAGAAATTTATTTCTCGTGGCGATCAAACGCCATCAAATCAAATATTATAAATTGAATAATAAGATTACGTATTGTAATTACCAATAAAGATTCTTTATTTTTTCAAGCGAGGCTCAGCAGTAATGCATATTACATTTCAATTACTCTATTTAGTACTCTTATATGTTTGTGGGTGTGTGCTCTAGAGTGTAAAGGGGTTGAAATAATCATGACTTGCTATTAAATATTTGGAAGCTGGAAAAAGTTAGGAAGAGTAGGAAAGAAACAAGGAGAAAAAGTTATCTACAACGAAATTGAAATAGTGATACATCTTTAGGAATGGGATTTGACTTATTAGAATTATCCTGATCCGGGGAGAATTTCCTTTGAATTTTCAATTACAAATTTTCCCAAGAAGTTGTATTGAATTTTGGTAACATCATATTAAAATTATTCTAAAATCATAATTTTCTAGTATGTCTAGTCCTCGAGGTAAGATGTCATTTCTGGTTGGAGCCCTTTTTCCGTAGATAAGTATTTGACTCACAAATTACTAAAAAGTTCCATCCAATTTTCAAGGAGACAAGCAAACATCATCCAAAGTTAACTTGGACCTATGGGATGCTGCTCTCAAAGGAGATATTGACCGTTTAAAAATTGCAATTCGGAACGGTGGCAATCCCGATTTTTATCATAAAAAAGAAGAAGGCTGTCCAACATCTCTTCATGCAGCTGCAAGAGTTCAAAATGCTGACTCAAAATGTACTATGGAATTAATTAAAAAAGGGGCTGACATTAATGCTGTATTAGTGTCAAATTTCAACTCTCCACTTCATGAAGGTAAGACTTCAAATTTATATTTGATTCTGAAAACGAAAACCTCTCACTTTATCAATGTAAAAAGCTGTTAGTAGTGGAAATCTCGGAATATGTAAGGTTTTAGTTGAAGCTGGGGCTACTGTAAATGCTGAATCTAGAAATGGGTTTGGGAATACGCCATTACATACGGCAACTAGAGGTGGATTTCTTCAAATTGTAAAATATTTAGTTGGAAAAGGAGCTAATGTAGATGCTATGAATAATAGGGGTTCGACCCCATTGCATTTTTGCAGCTTTTTATCAGTCTCTGCATCAAAACAAAATGAAACAGGGATGTGTAGAAGTGAAAGAGTTTCAGATATTTATACAACTATCGCTTCAGTATTAATCCAAAAACGAGTTGATGTGAATAAAGTAGATATTAATGGATACACAGCTCTTCATGTTGCAGCACAACGTGGCTGTATGAGAATGGTCCAGTTGTTATTGGAAAGCGGAGCAAGTTTGAAATGTAAAACTGCGGTTGATGATCGAGGAAGAGGAGGCAGAACTCCTTGCCAAATGGCTCAATTTGGAGATCAACATGAAGTTTTTAAATTCTTGAGTGATGCAGAAAGAAAGTTTTAATACTGCCTACTATCGAGACAGATAGTTTGAGTTTATTGAAGCAATAGATTTCCCTTTTTTTGAATGAAAGTCTCTACCTCCTCATGCCCGGTACAAAAAAGTATGTCTACTTTTTATGGAGTAAAATTTAGAACAAAACATGAGCATCCGAATGCAGAAGGAATGATCAAAAGTTTATCATTCAATTTTCTATAAAGATGAATAATCAATTTTATTTCTTCAAATCCGAATTAATGTCGTTGGAAAGGTTTCTTTCCTGTAAAGATATTATCAAATATAGTGTTTTGAAATGATCGGCATAACTTAAGCTATTTAATAGCATCATTATGCTCTTCCTATATTGTGAAAGTTACTAGATTGAATTGCAAAGTAGGATATGTAATTTCAGCAACTTTTGTAATTTATTTTCGTGACTAAATCGAAATGTTAGTTCCCGCATGCGAGGAAACTCTAGAATTTCGTACAAATCCCAGGCAGTACATCAAAATGAATGGGGTATCGTGTAAATATATATGCTGTAGTGAGATAAGAGAGAAGGGTTAGTAAATTATATCGGATTGAAATTATGATGCGGTAGCGCTTTTTATTATTGGGTTCATTTTGCGCTTGTGACTGAGTTGGGTTTTGTGTAGAGATTTGTGGCATGGGTGGTGTAGGTATACATAATAATGGGTTTGGTTTGGTTTATGTAAGTAATTTATGGTGATATTGGCACCTGTCAACTCGGGTGGTCCTTTTTCATACTTAAACTCTAGTATCCGCATACCTTTACCAATATCTTTAGGAGTTGTTCTGCATAAAACTGCAACTAAGATTTTCTGGTCAGAAATAATGAGAAAAAACTTACGGTCCATAACCAACAACTTTGATGTGTAATAGTATGTCGACGTACTATACGCAATGTAATAAGTAGTGGATGTAGGAATTTCACCAGGAAGGAACGATACGAGGCACTATTTAAAGGAAGCACTGCTTGAAAATGGTTATCTCTCAAGCATGGCGGTAAGAAGGGCCATAGAGGTACTCCGACATGAAAATAAGGCGGAACTATATCTCGCAAATCCAGACG
>Ga0209092_10003114_pt1 | contig 14676 bp, 15 predicted proteins | sample FraStrMetagenome_FD_187446 | JGI IMG/M metagenome (GOLD analysis project Ga0209092, IMG submission 187446) | Marine eukaryotic phytoplankton communities from Arctic Ocean - Fram Strait ARC3M Metagenome (SPAdes) (version 2) | ecosystem: Environmental > Aquatic > Marine > Oceanic | place: Fram...
GTATTTCTTTTTCAGATATATTTAGTTGATTGAGAAATATCACACATTTGCCATCATTCTTACATAATCTATATGGAGACGAAGTGTTAACAATGTTCTATGCTGAAGGTGCAGTCAAAGCACAGAATGCTCAATGGGAACCAGAAAAGTTATGTGCTACGTCAAACTTAGATTTTGAGTCAGATGTTGTAGCATCTGAATCTGCAGACATGGCATGGTTGCCTGATCAAAATATATCAGTGCAATTCGATTTCACCAATTTGCAAACTCAAAACCTAATGTGTACCAGAGTAACTGATGCAGACTCAGTTTCAACGTTTGCATCAAAAACATGTCCCTACGTGAACCTATGGAAATAGATAACACAGATGAACCATCACCAAAAAAAGCTCAAACTTCCGATAATGAAAAGTCCACCAATCATCCACTTCATATCAAGAGAAACCAAGTTCTAAAACCACAACCAATGTTGTTTCTCCGCCAGCAAAAAAAATCAACCAACATTCTTTGCCGGATACCACTGAATCTGAGTCAAACATTGATGCTAATAAAACCTCCAAATTTGCTGAGAGCAGTTTGGGGGGCTCTCTGTAAACATCATAGATGACGTGGCATTGCCTAAAGATTGTGAGACACTGTCACCGGAGGGAAATCATGGGAAACGATCTCAATGTGTTGTAAATATATGTCAAAATGCAAACAATCTTGTACAAGTTGAAAATAATGAAAAATGCCAATCATACGAAGTAGAAGTTGTGCAAGAAAACAAAAGAAAACAAAAGAAAACAAAAGAAAACAAAAGAAAACAAAAGAAAACAAAACAAAAAAGAAAAAAGTATAAGCAATGGTATTGTACCTTTGGTGATCATCTAGTCGATAAAGAAGATCATGTATGTATGATAGTGTCTCAAAATTTTAATTGCATCAGAGTTTCTTTGGTGGATAATTACAAACAAGAGAAAGCAAAAGATTGCCTGATCAATCATGATGTTGATGTAGTAGGATGGCAAGAAACAGGAGTAGCATTTCATAGACCTCCGAAACGAGAAAGATTGTTAGAAAGGATGAAGGACCCAAGGTGGACAAAGATCAGGATGAGTTCATGTAATAATAAACATGAAATTGTTGAAACTTTCCAATATGGAGGAACATCAATAATGGCTTTCAATTAAGTTGCATGTAGAGCCCACACAACAGGAGGCGGTGGCATGGGATTAGGTTGTTGGAGCTGGATGTTGTTTGAAGGTAAATCGAAATATAGAACAAGAATTATATTGCATATGTTCCCTGCAAAACATCGGATATCCATCGTCAAACTGTTTACATTCAACACCACAAACGTTATTTTATGAAACGAGGAATATCCGAATTTCCAAGGAAATTAATACACAGTCATCTATGTCATCAAATAAAAAATTGGCAGAATGATGGAGAAATATCGTACTCCTCATAGATGCTAATGAAATTTATCTAGGGTAGGTACATTCCAAAGCTTTCTACCACATGATTGTCAGTTAATAGATCCAATTCGAGAAATTCATGCAGATTCAAACATATATCTTCCAGCAACTTCGCTAACAGGTAGTATACCAATTGATAGTATCTTTGTTTCTTCCCAATTAAGAAACATAGTTAGAGGCGGGCGGATTCAAATTGAAGAATGCTTATGTGACCACAGTGCACTTTTCATTGATATTCCTATTCTCACACTACCTGGAGTAGAGCCCTTTACAGTTCAATGACACACTGCTCGCAAGCTAATTTGTGACCAGTCCAAGGTAGTACATAAATTATTAAACTTCTTCACCAACAGTAACAAAATCAACACAACTTTCAATCTTATGCAGCCTTTGAGCAGAATTTGAACAATGGATCGTATACAGCTGATATAGCAATCCTCTTTCTGGACAAAATCGATAGATCCATCACAAACTCAGTAATATATGCAGAAAATAGGTGTAGAAAAATCAAAGCTGGTGCTGTGCCATATACTCCAGCGTTGTATAAAGCTGGGACAATCATCAACTTGTGGAACAAAGTTATACGCAAGAAAAAAGGATGCAATATATCATCAACATATATTAAGCGTATTGCTAAGAAAGCTAAAATAGCATCATAAATGTCCTTATCTTTAGCAGATTGTGAAAATGAGCGTCGATTAGCATCGAGAGAGTACAAAAAACTCAAAAGAAATGCAAAACATACCCGGGGCCAATTCATACATGAACTTGCAACTCAACAAGCTGCACGAGGGAATGAAACTATTAGGAATGTAGTACAACGATTAACCCGAAATGAAGAAATACGTGCCTCACATAAACGAATCAAAACAGTCACCAAACCGTTTCAAGGAGCCACAGAAAGAGTCATGATAAGAGATGAAAACAATGAAGAAAACAACATAGCCACCACTGACAAAGACACAGTTGAAAAAGCTCTTCACCACGAACTTAGTATACAGCTCTCCATTCCTAAAAGAACCACTAATTTCACTTCTTGGCTAGGATGCCACGACAATCGCAGCAAAACGGATTCTATCCGGCACTTTCACAGATGCAATAAATTTATCTCGAAACACAAAACAATTTATTAAACATCTACAAATGTCCTAGGCCATAGAAGAGAAAGGAATAAATGACAGCAATTGTACCTTGGAGACGTCAATAGGATATTGGCGTCACAAACAAGAAAAAAACAACTCCAGCATGTCTCAAGAACGTTACGTAAGCACATATCGTGCTCTAACTTATGACCTACCTCTTTTAAAATTAGTTAATAATGTTGCAAATACTGTGATTAATCTTGGACAACCCATCCAACAATGGACGAATGATTTAGATGTTTCACTCCTAAAAAAATTTAATAAAAAAACTTCTGAAGTGTGCACTATAGAGACAATAGAAGCAGATTTGAACCAACAAGCCTCTCTACACTTAAGCAAACGAATGATGAATAAAGGAATCATGTCCCGTAGCATACCAGTGTCTCAGTATTCAAAAAAAAGGCAACATAGCAATTGAAGCTGCCCTTGTAAAAATAATGTTTTTTGACTATTTATGTATCAGCAGAAGAAATGGGGTGTTCCTGACTAGGGACCTCATGCAGTGTTTTGACAGGATGGCCCACCCAGTTTCTTCATTATGCTCTCAACAACTCGGAGTACCAGCTAAAATAGTCCAAACCATGATACAAGCACCATGCAAAATGAAACATTTCATTAGATCTGTATAAGGTGATTCTGAGTGGTTGTACACAGGCACAACTCAACGTCCTCTGCAAGGTGTCATTCAAGGGAATGCTGCAGCATCACCAATATTTGTTGCAATAAGTTGCGTCATCTTAAGTTTTTTAGAATCATAATAAACAATAGGATTCCAAGTGAAAACAGCAATTACATTAGTATTGTTTTCGTTAATAGCAATAATGTATGTGGATGATACAGATATACTGTTGGCAGCCAAAGATTCACTTGAAAGTGTATCATCATTGCACAAACGTGCCCTGAAAGTTGTAAATACATACTATAATGGAGTTCATCAAACAGGTGGTGCAATACGCCCTAGCAAATGTTTGTGGTATCTCATCACTTTTGAATGGGTTGCTGGAAAGTGGAAATATGGCAAAAATCCGCCACATCAATGTGAAGTTACCATAAAGGACACAAATAAGGTACAACAAATCATTCCAAGACTAGAAGTGCATCAAGGATGGAAAGGTCTTGGTGTTCTTCCGGCTCCTGCTGATGGCAAATGGAAAGATGAGTTACAAAATAGTTCAAAAGAATCATTTGAAATGCCCCATTAACACGGGCATCGTTCTCTATAAAATTACAGTTTATGACATTTCACTCAGTCCCTACATTTCATAACTAATCATGTTTATACCGTATGTTTATTAAAACTAAACTAACTTTATGCTGTTTAGATTTCGAATGCATTCACGACTGTTCCTCTCAACATTTAAAAATCGAAAATTCAATTTTTTAGGGGATGTTCAACCACGCGTAGGGTGGAAAATTTTGGCATTTTGCAAAAGCAACTTCAACTCATTGTCTTCTGTTGTACACAAGTTATTAATTACATGTAAGTGAGGTTTCAAAAATTGTACTTATGTGTGCAACCAAAACACAGTTAGACATTAGTTTCCTTTTTGATGTTGTTTCAATTGATTTGAATCAAAATCCTAAAATAAGATTTACTTTTGTTGTTGGTTTGCTGTGTATTATATTGATCGTTGATATCCTTAAATCTGATACCCGCTACAGTCCTACTTTGGTAAAAATACTTTTTCTTGATCAGCAATTTATGATTCTAAAATAAATCTCTATCTCTATCTCTATCTCTTAGCTCTGATTTTAAAGTTCTATTTTGCGTAAAGAAAGACTTAACGAAGGAGGAAATCAGCGACATAATTAATTACCTCCTCAACCGTGTCTGGGTCAGCATGAAAATGATGGCTCCCAGGTAACGTTTTCATTGTATATGGCTTGAGAGCTCTGACTGCAAATTCCTTATCGCTCTCACCTATAGGCCAACCATCTTCTGCTAACAGTACACATGTTTTACAGGTAACATCCTCTAAAAGACTTTGAACTTGTTCCTTTGTGTAATATTGAAGAGAGGGACAATTTAGACGTATATCATGCTGAAATACAACCTCATGGCCTGTAGACTGATAGTCAGGTGGTGCAGTTCTGGTGGATCTTTTGACCATTGCTGCTGAAGCTTCAAAAGATATGCTTTGTTTTCCTGGAGATAAACGGGCTGTGAGCATTCGAGTCTCGATAGCTTTTTCAATGCTAGGATAGACACGTTTCCCCTTAAGGTCTCTCAACATCTGAAATTCTGGTGTGAGCTCAGTGGAAGAAGGCTCAGCAGTTGTGAATTTAGGATACAATATTTTGTTTGCCGTAAATCGTTTTTCTATTGAAGCACGTGCATGACTACTAGCATCTCTGGCGTCTTGTGCCTGTGGTCCTAATCCATCCAACAAAATTAGCCTGTCTATTTTATCTGGCCAGGCTGCAGCAAATATAGTAGCTACACCAGCACCCATGGAATGCCCTATCAATGTAAATTTCTCGTTTGTATTTGGTATTATTTGCTTAGTAGCTTCTGCGACATAATATGCATATTCTGCTAATAGTTGAGGATGGGCATCGTTTGATTTGTGATCTGACATACCGTGGCCAGGAAAGTCCAATGCAATAACTTGCTTAGCTGCTCCTTTTTCTAACAGAGCAGGTGCTAGAAGGTTAAAAGATGCAGCATTATCTAGCCATCCATGAACACATAAGATAGTTCTTTCACTTGGTACAAAGTTAATCGGTAGTAAGGCTGTACTTTCAATAGGATCTGTTTTCCAATGCTGAACTGCTAACTTTACTCCATCACTGCAGAGCACTGTGCGTTCAGCCATCATGTGTGAGATAACCATGAGAGATGATATCACTAGAAACGCTGGGGCCATGTTCTTCTTATTCTAAATATAGTGAGTTGATTCGGAGTAAAGTAACCCAATCTAGTCTGTATGAGTTTGTAGCTTAGATTTTTTCTCTTTTCTATTGCATCAACTTAGTTTACATATGTAAACAATTGAAATAGTGAATGATGGAAAAGTGTCATGGAGGAAACAAGTCGGCAGATTGGAAGAAAGGAAAGGACGAAGCAAAGTTTGATGATATATATTCAAGTTGTTAACTTCAGTTTCTTTTGCTAAGTAATCTAAACAAGTGCGTCAATCTTCATTTTCTCTGCACTGATCATTTTGACGTCATTATATTTAGTTTGGAAGAAACACTGCGGTTTCATCATTTGCCAAGAACCCCCCGCTTCCTACGGGCAGGCCGGTTCCTGTTAAGGGCAAAAAAAATAATAATGTAAATTCTCAATTTGAATTTTTTTTGCATTGCCCACTTCATTAGTAAGATCCGCACCATCATAAAATAATCATTACAGATTGATCGAGACAATAAGATATGTTCTCTACATCAGCTTTCATAAATGACCCTGAAAGGGCAAAGAGCATGGATACCATTTTGACATTAGTCCTTGGATCCATGGTATGCTGGAAGCTGATACACAAAACAACAAGATTTCTCCTGATCGTATTCGGTCCAGATGTTGGCGTGAGTGGAGCGGACGAAATCAATCTTATTGAGGATTCTTATAAATCCAAGTCGAAAGAAGATTCGACCTCTAATGAGAAAGTGAATCAATGTAAGTTTTAGATTGTATTGCAGTTATAGAAATTGAACACGTTGATTGTTTTATTTCTGTTCTTATCAAAACGAATTATGGTCTGGTTCCCAGTAATACTTAGTCATGCATACAAAATTACAAACACTTTCATTTTGCAACATCTGTTTCTCATTTTACTATCCATTCCCTTCTCTTTTTTACTTCAAAAAGTATCAAAAGTAGAATCAAAGAATAAAAAAACTGAAAGCTCCATATCTTTCATCATACCAGCCTATAATGAAGAAGACCGCCTTCCAATTATGCTTGACCAAACACTCGAATTTTTATCAAAGCAAAGAAATGAAATATCCAGTCTAATTAATACTATATTAAATCTACAAAAGAATACTAAGGATTCATCTGATATGGAGAGCAAGGAACAGTCTTTTTCCTTTGAAATTGTAATTGTTGATGATGGATCAACTGATAAAACAGCCGATGTAGTATATAAATACGCAACCAAAACAAATCAATCAGCATCTTCCAATGTTACAAATTATATTCGTCTAATTCAAATGCGGAACAACAGTGGAAAAGGTGCAGCTATTCGTGAAGGCATGCTTCGAAGCACTTCTCCACTTTGTCTAATGGTGGATGCAGATGGAGCTACAGATATTTATGACTTGATGAAATTACTAAAGGAAATGATTACTTTGTTAGAAAAAAATAAAGAAACCACACCTCCAATACCTGCAATTATCATTGGTTCACGAGCTCATTTAGAAAAATCCTCAAAAGCAGAAAGAACAAAACTTCGTAATTTTCTAATGCACTCGTTTCATTTCTTTGTATATCACCTGTGTTCAAAGAACGTGAAAGATACACAATGCGGGTTCAAACTATTCCACCGATCAGCTGCTAGGCAATTATTCTCGAACTTACATTTGAAAAGGTGGGCATTCGATATTGAAATCATAACTATTGCGGAACAACTCAAAATGCCCATATCAGAGGTGGGTGTCAACTGGAAAGAAGTAGAGGGATCAAAACTAGCTACGTCAAAATGGGCCCTAGCGACCAATAGTATAAGCATGCTTCGGGACATGGTATTTGTAAGGCTTTGCTATGCTTTGGGAGTGTGGGTAATAAAAGATTAATTTGATCAACATTGATCATTCTGCTCGAATTGGGCATAACAATGTGATTCTTGAAGATGAAATAATGAATGTGGGTAGCGCGGTAAATCAATTAAGGTGCCACTTTTATGAAATGATAACAAGGTAATTCAATTATGACTAGTCGGGATAATAATATTTAAACAATCATTGCAGATCCAACTACGATTACTGTCTATTTCTACAAGTCATTCAGCTGGTAGGTTGAACAGTTCTTCCAACTTTGGTGTTTCTTCCGTTGCTATCGATCCAAGACTTTAATGATTCGTCAGAGAAACTTTCCTCTGATCCGTTGAACATTTCCTCATCAGCAATAAAGCATTGCAAAATTGTACTCGTGACCATTGAAAACACATTCATAAACATCGATCCAGCAAAATACGATAACAAAATGATGAAAATAACGGGGGCAATTGGACTATGTATTTCATCTCGAAACGAACCGTCTAGAAAGATATAGCCACAGCCACCTGATACTGCTGCAACGAATATTTTTCCCAAAATGACAACTACTTCGCTTACTGCGGAAAGCGTTCCAACTCGTGCTATATTTCGGAGAATCAGGAAGAATGCCTCTCTTGCACTTTGACAGAAGCTTGTTCCAAAGATTGCTGTTTGAATATACGCATTTTTATTGATGAATTTCATACACTTTTCTAAGCAACACATGAAGCATTGTAAACACGCGAGCACTGCAATCATGAGTCTATTTCCACTATTTTTGGCTTTCCTTTGAATGTATGCTAGAAATGATCGAATCATGCTTATGACAGCAATGATAAGAGATCCAAATGCAGCAGTACCTGCATGAAAGAAAAAACCTTGGAACATCGATTGAACAACTGTTTTGTTTCCGATTGAAGATTTTTCTTTCGTAAAGAACCACTTTGCAGTGGATAAAGCAATTATGATCTCACCAAGCGCAATGATAAACTGGGAGGTCCAAAAGAAACAAAAGAGTAAATACCAACCCTGATATTCTGTTTCTTTGTCATATTCGAAGGCACGTATATTTACGGACACCCCATTTACCCCAATTTGATCTGTCTGAATAGAACCAAGTGATGCAAGGAAAATAACATATATAATCCAAACTGAAACAAAGGCAAATAGCCCGATGCATTGTAGCAAAGGAAAGAATATCAGCAATGGCATTGCACTTATAGCTTTAGCAGCTTCTTTTACTACACCAATGGCTAAGAATATGCGTTTTCTAACTGCACACATGAGGCAGAATAATACGGAACTTAAGCCCCATAAAAAATAACCCGCAATCTGAAGCGCTCGAATTTCAGTTTCAGTATGCAGGTTTGATTCGTCCGACTTCCATGTCTGTGCTTCTTCATAGGCATAGTATCCTACACCGGCAACTACAGCAATAGAAGCAAGCAAACTTCCCCATACCATAACTACAAGAATTCCTGGAATTTGAAGTAGGAAAGCATAAACAAATCCAATAACCTAAGGTAATAAAAGTGAAAACATGATAAGAAAAAAATCGTATCAAATTGAAACGTACGTTGTAGATTTTCAGAAATGAATGGTCTTACCACTGCGAAAATCAATCCAAATCCTAAGATGTATTGCCTTGCCATGTAAATATCTGAGAAGGATTTGTTGATCCATTTTTTATTCTCCTTATTGGGATTTGATTTCCCAAATTCTGTTTCATCATTCCCTAAGTTTATAAATTCCTGCAAAAACCCTAAAGCATCACCCGATACAATACAGCGGTTCAAATATGAATTTGTGTCGACTGCATAAAAGGCATATCCTGCACCCTCATTGATGCCCTCACTGTTCCATCCAAGGAGTGGGTTATAGAATGGCATGCATTTTTCAACAGAACATGAAGTATTTGGAAACGTGTGAGACTCCGAATAGTCAGCTACTTGTATTCTTTCACCTGATATTTGCGTAATATTTTTTTCCGTAGTGTTCATCAAAGACGGTGAAAGCTGATATACACCAGAGTATGTGATGAGAGTTGAAAGATCTGCATAAGGATAGCTCAATTTAGGACATGATTTGACGCAAACACCTAACATGTACGATGATTGATTTAAGAATATCAAATAAATATGAAATGAAACGATAATAATTATTAGACTTCAATCTCACCTCCACTATAAAAATTGACAGGGTAGAAAAATTTATATTCCGTCATGTCAACTCTACCATAATCCGTTCCACAAATGTTTCCATCATAATCCATTGGATAGAGAACCACTCTATGATCGCCATGTTTTATAGCTTCGTATCCAAAATATGTCATAGCAGCCCAACTTGTTATAAGGAGAATTGAAAAAAGACCATCAGTACATCTCCTTTTCCCAGTTGGGCCTGAGAAATCAGGTGGAGCAACAATTTTTTCAGTTTCATGTTGCAATAAGTTTTGATTCCCCATGATAGCTGAAGCGGCAGCTGCTGAATTCAGAAAAGGAGCAGTATTCCATCCACAACACTCCTCTCAACAATTTCACTAAAGAATCATATCCGAGATACTTTTTTCAAATATTAATTTCGAATTTTAAAATGATGATATCTCTAGATATATTTTTACAACCTTTTTCATCAATAGATAACCACATTGTCTCAATGTAAAAATGCGAATAACTGGATGTTTAGGACTAAAGAGAATTGTAATTTGAGAGGATCATATAGAAAATGATCTTGCTAAGAAGATAATAATGTAAAAATTAATTAATTTCCAATCATTGCACTTATTACCACCTCATAAAATAAAAATCGTCTATATTCTTTATGGAAGAGAAGTATAGAGATAAGAAATAAGAATGACAGCCGAAATATCAGTATAAGTTGTCGAAGCTCTGAATGAACTTTCTCAAAAACAACAAGAGGCTTAGCCATTTTTTTGTTTTTGAATGATGTAAGAAGTAAAACTCAAGATTACGTAAGCAAATCTTTGTATTCCACCTAACAAAAACCATTCAGAATTTGGCTCACTTGTTCATTAGACTGAAAAATGAACTCCAGCAATAGAAATGGCAGCCAAAATATCAGTTATGTTTGGTCTGTAGGTGTTATAGCATTGATTGTACTCTTTTTTAATATGTTACCACGTCCTGAATTAGATTTGAATGCAACAGAGGTTATGATCGCTGACTACATGAAACAAACACCATTTGGAGGGAAACTATTAAAATCGCAAGCCACTAAAAAAGTCGTTCTACCCTCCGAAGAAAGATGGAGTACCTACCCACTCACTGGGGCGACCATTGCTGTGACTGGTGCAACTTCTGGTATTGGTAAATCGATCGCTAGAACTGCTCATGGACTTGGAGCTACTGTAATTGCCATTGGACGTTCGCCCAGCAAGTTGAATAATCTGCAAGTGGAATTAGAAGGAACAGAAGCAAAGAACAGTAGACTCATTTCTGTTCTTATGGACTTGACAGATTTGGAGTCAGTCTCACAGGCAGCGAAAGAGATATTAACAAAAGTAAAGAGGCTTGATATTCTAGTCAACAACGCAGGTATTCATTACTCCATGGATGTAAGTAATCCATTCTTAGATCCTATGGCTACAAAACAGGGCTATGATCTAGTTTTTGGAGGTAAGAATATTGCATCTATGTATGTTTGAATAATCTTGATCATATTTTGCACTGAAACTAATAACTTACACGACAAAAAATGAACAATACACATTACAGTCAACTACCTATCCCATTTTCTTCTGACCTCAAAACTTCTACCATTGCTGGAAAAGTCAAAACTCCAACCACGAGTTGTCCAAATCTCTTCTTCATTTCATTACATGACCGACGGATCAGAGCTTCAAGTTATTCCAAATGACACATCGCCCATTGCTAGTCAAAGTCATCGCCAAACATACACTCATAAGAATAGATCATATGCCAATTCCAAATTAGCCCAAATTTATCATATGAGATCTCTTTCCCGACGTCTCCAAAAATATCATTCCTCTGTTAAAGTTATTAGTGTTTGTCCTGGGTGGGTTTCAACAAATATTGGCGGATTTATGACAAGAGTAGTTCTTCCTAAGCTTGGAGCTTTTCCTGTAGATGGAATTGGAATTTCATCCTCTTTGAATGCTATGTTCGCAATAGATGTTGGTGACGAAACGACTGATTTTGTACCACAAACGGGACTTGTTTTGCCAACCCCATGGATACCCACATTTCTAGAAACTGCATTACATTGGCTGCAAATTCGGGATATATTAATCTCTAGTTTAGGTGTTCTAGTTATGCTCCTTGGTCAAAATATGATGTTTCAGGAGAAAATTAGTGTGCCTTCGTCCACAGAAAGTTATGATGTTGATAAGCAAGAATCTCTCTATGAATGGAGTGAACAAGCTGTGTCCGCTTTCCTCTAAATGGCCACTAAACGGAACAAGATTATAATATTCAATCATAAAACGCAATAAGAATGTTGATCATTTCACATCTGCTGATTACAATTCAAGATGATATTTTTTTATCCATTAGTAATATTATGAACCATCACTTGTTTCACCATATAGTTCCAAAGGAGTGACTGGAGACATATCATTCAATGATAAAGATTTCCCTTTCTCATACATACCCAAAGCACCTCCAGTGTGCCAAAATAAAACGTTTGAATGCCTAAATTCATCATTTGGCATGACCTGCGACATAAAATGATACATTGCCTTTCCGGTGTAAACTGGATCCAATGTGATTCCAGTTTCAATGGCAAATGAAGACACAAATTTTATCTCGTCTTCGGTACTCACTGCATATCCGGATCCCTTTCCTTGATAAACTGTCACATATTTTTTTATGAAATCAATTGCAGTTATTCCACTAGAATGATCAAATCCCATTTCTTCCGCAATTGACGCCATAGTTTCGTAAAAATAATCAGGATCATCACAAACACCCACAGCATGCATTTTTGGAATAGAAATTCCTTTGGATTCATGAGCCAATGCCACGCCAAGAACTATACCTGTTGCTGTACCGCCACTACCTGTGGCAAAAACGATATGATCAATATTCTCTTCATCTTTTGTGCTTTTGTCTTCATTGTGATACCATTGTTTCATCAATTCATCGACTGCCTCTATATATCCCCATGTCCCAATTCCATTCGAACCACCTACTGGAATAGCATAAACCTCATTATCTTTTATTCTATCCCGTAGATTTTCTGTTTCTTTTTCAGCATTTCTTGAGATCACGTCACAAACTCTCTTGACTAATTCCACAGACCCGAATCGACCATATTCTCCTGGAGAAACTAGATAAATATGACTTCCCACCATACGATCAAATAAAATGTTTCCAACAAATCCAAACTCCTTATTTGTCTCATCATGCTTACCATTATTTACAGATGATTGTTTCTTTTTTTCGAACTGATTCTTTCGCCTTGAGCGCAAAACTAAATGCGGTTCCAGACCAACCTTTCTACAAGCCGCTGCTGTTGCACGGCAATGATTCGATTGCTCTCCTCCTATGGTTACCACGCATTTCGCATTTTGAGCTAATGCATCTGCCAATAAAAATTCTAATTTACGTATCTTATTTCCTCCTAATTCGGCACCTCCAGTTGCATCATCGTGTTTAATGTACAGATTGCAGTATTGTGGTATAAATTCATTGAATATCCTGCTTTTTGGTGCAAAGGCAATACGATGTATTGGTGTTGGAAGGTTTGCTAGATGAAGTCTTCCGTGTTGAGATTCATTTTTTAATATGTTCTTTGCCCAGGAAGGTGAAGTGTAAGGCATCCGTGTATTAATAGGTTTAATAACCATTGCCAATGTTTTATTCATGAAAAGTATTGTTATCAGCAGAAAGTAAAACATCTGATGTCTAGAACTGCATTTGTCGTTGATGATGTCAAGATATGCACAAGATTCTCCTTTTGAGTCCAGTATGCACTGTACGAAAGAAACCACATACTAAGTATGATGTTGCTAACGTATATTCCAATCACTTTTTCAAATTATAAAAAAAATAAAATAAAAAATAAAAAATAATAATAATAATAATAATGGCAGCACAATTCTGTCCAGATCACAGCAGTTTACTTTCAAAAACAAAAGACACGGTACGGTAACCTCTTTCATTTTCAGCAACGTCTATTAATTAGACTTTATTCAACCCCTTCATTGAAATGCAATTGGGATTGGTGAAAGAAAGACAAGTACTATTTTATTTCTATAGGCATTTTAATAGCCAATATCGTTAAAGAGAAAAATAGAAGACGTACCTGAAGGTGCGAACATTCTCGATGCCGCATAGGACGATACCTGTTGGGATCCAGGGAGAAAGGATTAATTTTGAAACCACGAAAGAAGAAATGTTTGGAGAATTTCGTTGACGCAGATTTCTGTGGAAACTGGAATAGAATGAGGGCTTCCGAAGATGCCATCACCGCAAAATCAAGAACTGGATTTATAATCATGTACGCTGGATGCCCAATTGCTTGGTGCTCTAAGCTTCAAACAATGGTTGCGCTCAGCACTGCTGAAGCTGAATACATTATGCTCAGCCATTCATTGCGTGAAGTAATTCCGATGATCCAGTTATTGGATGAATTAAAAGGAAGAGGTTTCGAAACTTACTCTTCAGAACCCATCATCCATTGCAAGTGCTTTGAAGAAAATGACATTTTCCTTGAAATCAAACCAACACAAACCTCATGACTGCTATCTTTCCACCTCTACATCTGAAACTTCAAACATTTTGAATAATATGAAAAAATCGAATAAATACACCGATCTGATGAACCACATGGGAAAAGGAATGACTTCCAGTATGCTTGTATTTTCCCTCCTTTTCAATATTCATTTACCTTCCATCACATTCGATCATCATTCGCCATCCACCATTCAAATGCACATGCAGAATCCTACGGCTCTTTGTCCGATGAACAAAAGGCCGTAGCCGAAGCTTGGAGAATTGTGGACAATACATTCATAGATAGTACCTTCAATCATCAAGATTGGTTCCAGATGCGTCAAGATTTAGTCAAAAAAACAAACTATAAAAATATAAATGAAGCACGGGATGCCATTTCCAAAATGGTGGCCACGTTAGGGGATAAATATACACGTTATTTACCACCTGACAAATATCAAAGTTTGGTAGATCCAGCTACCGGAACACTTGCTGGGATTGGTGTCGAACTTGGATATACTCCTGGAACTGCAGATGGGAGTACTCGTGTACAGGCAAATGACGTGGAAGAAAAATCACCCGCTCAAATTGCAGGAATTCAACCCTTGGATGTTTTCAAAGAAGTGGATGGGAAAAATGTGGAACGTGCCTCTCCTGATGAAGTTGCTCAATTAGCACGTGGTC
>Ga0209092_10003115_pt1 | contig 14673 bp, 30 predicted proteins | sample FraStrMetagenome_FD_187446 | JGI IMG/M metagenome (GOLD analysis project Ga0209092, IMG submission 187446) | Marine eukaryotic phytoplankton communities from Arctic Ocean - Fram Strait ARC3M Metagenome (SPAdes) (version 2) | ecosystem: Environmental > Aquatic > Marine > Oceanic | place: Fram...
GAGAGAACTTATGCAAATCCTAACGCAGTAGATGGTTGGGAAGATATGTACCCATTAGATGAATACTAATAATTAAATAAACAATAAAACTAAATATTATGAAAGTAACAATTAGCCAAAGGCACGTTTACCACAAAGTAGCAACAATAGAAATAGAGATTGATAGAGAAGTTTATGAGAAATACTTAATAGATAATAAAGGTTATCATTATTTAGATGATTACTTATTAGAACACGAAGAAATATGGTCTGAGCAAATAGATAATGCTACTGATAAATCAGAACTTTCGTTCGGTAGTGGATGTTACGAAAATGGATTTAATCAAGCAGAAGCCGATGCTGAAACTCGTTACGATTGTGAAGAAACAAACGATGGAGGACATTTATAAACAAACGATATGACAGACAGACAAGGCAAAATAATTTTGTATATCATTATGATAATAGTTATCTTGCTTTCCGAGATGTGTGCCGACCCTTATCACAAGGCGGGGTACTTTGGAAAGTAAGAACAAGGGGTGTCTTCGAAGACACTCCTTTACCGTATGCAAGTGAGTGCTTGCACTGATGATTCTAAAAAGATGAAACGGAAACCTTTAAAAACAGATGTATGACAACACTAGACAGAATACAAGAGATTCTTTCTTTTATTTCTAAAGACAGCAAGGAGGATAATACCCTTTTACGCAAAACTCTTGAGGATTTGGAACAAAAAATTATTAATCGAATAGATGTAAAATTATGAAGACAGAACGCACAGAAAGATTTCTTTCTTATCTAGTTGTAGTTATTGTTATACTATCAATGGTAGCAATACTTTCTATCACTTGCCAATCAGCAATAGAGGTATGGGGAAATTAGATTTAGACACGGGAATACATTACCCATCAGAGGGTAATGAAGACAAGGTGGTAAGCAAAGTAATAGAAGCTTACAGAGAACGCTCAAGGGTAGGTATTGAAAAATATGGAACTACGCTAGACCGAGGAGATTTAACTCCTTTACAATGGCTTCAGCACCTACAAGAGGAGCTTATGGATGCAACATTATATATAGAAACTTTAAAAAACAAATTATGAAAGTAAAAATTAGTCAAAGGTATGTTTACCACAGAGTAGGAACAATTGAGGTAGAAATAAATAAAGATAAGTATCAAGATTGGATTAAGGAAAACAACTACAATGTTGATGATTTAGATTATTACCTATCTATGAATGAAGATTTATGGTCTGAGCAAATACACGAAGCAACAGACAAGGCTGAACTTTTGTTTGTAGATGCGAATGAAGATGATGAGTTGAGATACGATTGTAAAGAACTAAAAATTGGAGGACACTTATAAAAATGGATTATACTTTGGAGTAAATAAATTTTTGTCAACAGTTAAAGGAACATTAATTAAAAAATGTAAACACACAAGTTTACTATTATAGATAAAAAACAAAAATATTAAAACAATAATTAATAACTAAGTTGACTTAATTACTATGTCTACTGTAAAAGTAACTAAAAATGAAAGAAAGTGAAGTAGTTAAAATAATAGAAAATTATAGTGGTTATGTAGATAGAAGTAGAACTGACCAATGTTTACACGAAGTAAATTTTAATTTCGTAGCAAAAGATATTATTAAAAAGTTAAATAGTATGAAACTATAAAACAAAAATTAATTATAAAAACAGATACATTATGAATGGATTAAAAAAATGTACAGTATCGGGAGTAGTGGATTACGAAAAGAATTTTTACAAAGAAGGGAAGTATCCTTATGCTACCTTCGTAGAAAACTTTAGAGCAAAACATAGGATACCCGTAGAAGAGTTAAGAACCTTCTGTGAAAAGATAGAGTATATGCATAAGCAATCAATATTTAAAAAACTAAGAGTATGATTATTACAAAGGACAATTTTATATGGAAAGAAGTTTCTGACTCAGCAATAGATTTATTTAGAGCTAACGCAGTAGAACTATTTGCAGTTCACCACGATGAATCAGAAAGCTTATTAGAATCTGAAGAAGAGATTAATTTCTGCGGAGAGAACAACATACCTATATGTATTGAGGTTGGAAAGCTTCCAAAAAAATACACGGATGCTTGCTCTTGGAACAACAGCGAGAAAAAACTTATAGATAATTATTGGTACGTAAGAATATCAGATATTTCTAAGTAAAAATTTGGAATTGATATAGAATTATACTATATTTGAACAATTATTAAACTTTAATTTATTTACAATGGAAAGACTAAACATTATAGACTTTGATGCGGGAATTGAGAATGCTCAAGAGAAGCCCGACAAACATTACCTAACAAGGTTAGAACTACTGAAAGACGCAAGCAAGAAGGAGAAGAAGTTTGCTTGGCTAGACACGGGTAGAATGATGAGCCGAAAGGATTATGAAGACAACTACCTTGCCGAAGACTCTAAGATATCGTACAACGATTTTAAAATTTCAAGCAACTGCAAAGAAGTTATGAGGTACGGAGCGGGTCTAATAATACAGCTACTAGACAATAATTTATGTATGGCTGTTACAATTAGAGAGAACGAGCACGGAATACAAAAAAAAGTATTTCAAAAAAAATCAGTCGCAGAGTGCGAAGATATATTGTATAACACTATAAAAGAATTTATTTAAGATGGGAAAATCAAGCGAAGAATTTATGAGACAAAGAGAACAAGAGCCTACGAATCCATATCTTGTGTCTTCGAAGACACAAATGGAAGATTTGTTTAAGTATTTTGGAGAAATTTTTTCACAAAAACAAACATACAAAGATGAAGAAACAAATTTTTAAAAGTTACGCAGATAAGATTTCAACTCTATACGATGTAGAGTTGGAATCATTATTCCAAAAGAATAAAAGTAGAGAGATAGTAGATGCTAGGTATATGTTATATTACTTGTGTAAAGAAAGAAGTATGAAGGTAATTCAGATACAATCTTTTATGGAGGAGCAAGGCTATAGCATATCTCACTCAAGTATTATTCACGGAATAAACGTAGTCAAGGAAAACTCTTTATACGACAAAGACTACAGAACCTTTATAAAAAACTTTAACAATGAGTTACACTCTACAAGATATATATAATCAAGCTAATTCTGACAACAACATAGCTAAGATAGAATCTAAATGTTGTGACTCTGTAATCTCAAAAGGAGTTAAAATAGAGAGAGATATTAATACGGGTGAAATAGTTATATATAATACCCATCTAGGCGGTGATTTCTATAAGGAAATAGAGAGTAATGAGTATCTTTTTTTTGAAGAAAAAGGTTGGATTTATGGTAAATATGTCGTATCTTTGTCTAACTATCGTAGAAAACTTGACGTTATTGAGCAGAGAATAAGAGCTGAAATTAACACAAGAAAAAATGGAAGATACATAATGGGTCTCAAGGATATGAGAGAGCATTACCTACTAAAGTTTTCCGAATCAAGTAAGATTATCAATCAATTAAATTAAATAAACTATGTCAAATTCAAAAACAAAATCAGTATTTGAAACACTGTCAGCCATCAACGTAAATGATAAGGTTGAAAAGAAGAACAATCTAACTTACTTATCTTGGGCTTGGGCTTGGGGAGAAGTTAAGAAAAATTATCCTAATGCAACGTATGAAGTTCAGTGCGGCGATTCAGACTTACCATACGTATACGATGAGAGTCTTGGGTATATGTGTAGAACTATCGTTACAATAGAAGGCGAGACGCTAGGTATGTGGCTACCCGTTATGGATGGTGCTAACAAATCTATGAAGGCTGAAGCTTATGAGTTCGAAACAAGGTATGGAACTAAGAAGGTTGCGGGTGCAACTATGTTCGATATAAACAAGACTCTTATGCGTTGTCTAGTTAAGAACCTAGCAATGTTTGGATTAGGTCACTACATTTATGCGGGTGAAGACTTACCCGAAACAGAGAGTGAGACTCCAAAGGTTACAGTCGCTCCTAAGAAGGAAGTCACAACAATCAAACTATCAAAGGGCGATGCGAATTGGGATAAGGTATTGAAGTACGTAGTGGCTAACAAGTCTGCGGGTGCTGATAAGTTAATCAATAACCTAAAGACAAAGTACGGAATCACAGCTACTGTAAAGAAAGAGATTGAAAAAGCTATTGCGTAATGAAAGATGTAATAGAGAAGCTAAAAGATGACAAGTATTACTACGGAGAGGGAGGTAAAAAATTCCTCTCTAATAGTGATATAGGTACTCTTCTTACTAATCCGAGGGAGTTCGGAGTTAGTAGACCCGACAATCAAAACTTTGCAAAGGGTAGGTATTTCCATCAGCTATTAATAGAACCCGACAAGGCTAGTGAGGTGGTCACGATAGATTCATCATCACGCAATACAAAGCTATACAAGGAAGCTATTGCTGAGATGGGTGTAGAGGTTGCCTTGCTAACTAAAGAGGCTGAGGAGGTTGTTAATTTAACCGACACAATGAAGAATAACCTATACTTTTTTGATAACATATACAAGGATGGAAACATCTACGAAGAACCTGCTGTCAAAGAGATAATGGGTCTTATGTGGAAAGGTAAAGTGGACATCGTATGTGATGATATGCTTATTGATTTAAAGACAACAAGCAAGCTAGCTGACTTTAAGTGGAGTGCTAAGAAGTACAACTACGATAGTCAAGCATACATATACCAACAACTATTTAACAAGCCTTTAATATTTTTTGTAATAGACAAGACATCGCATCAGATGGGTGTATTCAGACCTACTGAGGAGTTTATCAAGGGCGGTGAAGAGAAGGTTAAGAGAGCGGTTGAGGTATATAATACCTTCTTTGGGGATAGTCCTAAAGAAGAACTGTCAAGCTATTTTATAGATGAATATCTTTAGAAGACTAGTGTCTTCGAAGACACAAAAAAAACGGGTAATGTGGTTTCAAATTCCAATGGATTGCATTACACGAGAAGAGAAACAAGAAGTTATCCTTCAAACTATAAACACATTGGAAAAACAAATAAACATTATTACTTATGAGTAACACAGAAAAAGTATTCGCAAACGGATTTTCATTCAAGAGAAGAGAGGGTGCTCCCGATTTTGTAATTGGACAACAGTCAATCAAAGTTGATGAGGCTATTGCCTTTTTGAAAGAAAACCAAAAGAATGGTTGGGTAAATCTTAATGTAAACAAAGCCCGTAGTGGAAAGCTATATGTAGAGTTGGATACATTTGAACCAAAGAAAAAAGAAGAGGTATCAGAAGGTCTTGACTTTTAACAAGCTAACAATCAGTCAGTTAAGGGGTATCATTGATACCCTTTTTTTGACCCCTAATGTTAGGTATGCAAAATAATCTATAATATATACAGTATATATTTTTTTTAATTATATATTTATTTTATATTCGTATTATCGTTTTTAAAATTAACATTTTCAACACTGTTATTGAGAATCAGTTAGTTAACCAATTAAAATTAACATTAAATCTACACTACTATGTCACACATCATCACAATCTTCCGAAACATCCACGATACATCTACACCTTTCCATAGGAATGTAGTTGGTATTCTTAATAGAATAAAAGATGGAGCAACTAAGGAAGTAGTTAAGAAAATCAGACTTGAGAAAGACAAGTCACAACGTAACGAACTTAAGAAAGCATTACCATCAATATGCTTTTCGGGTAAGTTCACTAAAAGAAATGACTCATCACTGCTAGAGCACAGTGGATTAATATGCTTAGACTTTGATGGGTATGAATCCAAAAAGGATTTGTTACAAGACAAGGAAGTTATATCCAAAGACAAGCACACATTCTCTGTGTTTATTTCACCATCGGGTAACGGTCTTAAGGTTCTTGTTAAGATACCACAAGACGAAGAGAATCACATTAAGTATTTCAACTCTCTTGAGAAACGTTTCAACAGCAAGTACTTTGATAAAACTTGTAAGAACTTGAGTAGAGTTTGTTACGAGTCTTATGACCCTTTAATTTACGTGAATGAAAATTCAAGTGTATGGGATAAGATTGAAGACACAGAGTACAGAGAAGTTGTAGTTCATCAAGATGCTCCAACAATCCCAATCACAGATGAGAATAAGGTTGTTGAAATTCTAATGAAGTGGTGGCTCAAGAAGTACCCAATGGTTGAGGGTCAACGAAATCAAAACACATACATTCTTGCAATGGCATTGAATGATTATGGAATCAACAAGAGTTTAGCAATGTACTTTATGAATCAGTTCACAACTCAAGGGTTCACTGCTCAAGAGGTTCAAAGAACTGTTGACAGTGCGTACAGCAACACTCAGAACTTTGGAACTAAGTACTACGAGGATGAAGATAGAATAAACCAAATCAAAGCAAAGCTTAGAAGAGGGGTTTCAAAAAAGGAGGTTCGTCATCAGTTGGAGGAGGCACAGATTGATGGCGATGTTATCGAGTCTGTTTTGAATCGTGCTGAAGAGGAGAACAAGTCAAAAGTATTTTGGACAAAATCAGACAAGGGAGTTATTAAGATAGTGCACGTTTTGTTTAAGCAGTTCTTAGAGGATAATGGCTTCTACAAGTATTGCCCCGAAGGAGGTCGTAACTATGTGTTTGTAAGAGTAGAGAATAACCTTATAGACCATACGTCAGAGAAAGAAATAAAAGACTTTATACTGAACACATTGATTACTCTTGATGACTTGTCAGTGTACAATTACTTTGCAGAGAATACGAGATACTTTAGAGAGGAGTTCTTGACTCTTCTTTCAACAGTAGACATATACTTTATTGAGGACACTAAAGATACAGCGTACTTGTACTACAATAACTGTGCTGTTAAGATTACAAAGAATGAGATACTACCTATTGACTATATGGATTTAGGTGGATACGTTTGGAAAGACCACGTAATTGATAGAACATTTAATCTATGTAGTGGTGATGGTTGTGACTACCAAAAGTTCTTGTCTAGAATCAGTGGTAATGATGAGTCAAGGTTGAAGTCTATGGAAAGCACGGTAGGATTTCTTATGCACGCACACAAAAATTTATCTTACTCTCCCGCAGTAATTCTTAATGACCAAGTTATATCTGACAATCCCGAAGGAGGTACAGGTAAAGGTTTGTTTATGAATGCACTGTCTAATATGAAGAAGCTAGTTGTTATTGATGGTAAGTCTTTTACTTTTGAACGCTCCTTTGCATATCAGTTAGTGTCAGCAGACACGCAGATACTTTGCTTTGATGATGTAAAGAAGCACTTTGATTTTGAAAGGTTGTTCAGTGTTGTAACAGAGGGATTAACTTTAGAGAAGAAGAACAAGGATGCAATCAAGATACCATTTAGTAAGTCACCTAAGATAGCAATCACAACTAACTATGCCATTAAAGGTAGTGGTAACTCATTCGCTAGAAGAAAATGGGAACTAGAATTTCATCAACATTACAATAAGGATTTTACTCCGTTAGATGAGTTTGGTAGATTGATGTTTGGAGATTGGGATGACGATGAGTGGTGTAGCTTTGATAACTATATGATAGAATGCTTGCAGTCTTATCTAGATAAAGGATTAGTAAAAAGTAAATTTGTTAACCTAGAGATACGTAAGTTAGGTCAGACTACTAACCACGAATTTATTGAATGGTGTGGGATTATTGATGGAACTCCAAATCCAAAACTAAAAACTAACAAGAGAATCTATATGCAAGTTCTTTACAGTGATTTTATAGAAGACTATCCTGACTATGCACCTAGAACGAAGATGAGTTTATCTAGAACTAAATTCTATAGGTTCTTACAAGCCTATGGAGATTTCAAGGATGGAATTGAGTTTGAAAAAGGTAGAGACTCTTCGGGTAATTGGATGATACTAAGAGAGAGAGAGGCTGAAGTTGTAACTGATTTTTAGTTATGGATGTAATAGAAAACAAGTACGGATTTAGCAATGAGAAAATGCTTGAACAGTGTAAAGTACTGCACAAGATTATGTTTCAAAAGGTAGATGTAAAAACAGGAAGAGGTAGAAACGTAAAGGTTGTTAAGCAGTTCAAGTATAACTGTGAAGGAGATAACGAGGTTCGTGCTAGGATTAAACGAAGTATTAATTGGTATGACATACCATAAAAAATAATCAAATGGAATTTAGAGACTATCAAACAGAGATTATAAAAAAAGGTACGGATATTTTACGTACAAGTAATTTTGTCTACCTAGCTATGGAAGTTAGAACAGGCAAGACCCTAACTAGTCTAGGGATATGTGATAAGATGGGTGCTGAAAACGTTTTGTTCTTAACAAAAAAGAAAGCAATGTTATCAATTAGTAGAGATTATGACTTGATTTGCCCCGCATCTTTTGTTATATTTGTAATGAACTATGAAAGCATTCATAAACTACCCGATGTTAAGTGGGATATTATTGTGTGTGATGAGTCTCATTCAATGGGAGCTTATCCTAAACCAAGCAAGAGAGCAAAGCAAGTGAAGGAGCTTATTCAAAAGAACAACAGTAAGGTTATATTTCTTTCGGGAACACCAACTCCCGAATCGTACAGTCAGATGTATCATCAAGTGTACGGAATAAAAGGTAATCCTTTTAGTAGTTACAAAAACTTTTACAGATTCTCTGATGATTATGTTAAAGTTAAAACAAGACCCATAGGAGGTCTTAATATACGTGACTACTCTACAGGTCTAGAAACTATAATAGATGCGGTAAAACCATTCACGATTAACTACACGCAAGCAGAAGCAGGCTTCAAGGTTAAGATAAAAGAAAAGATTCTTGAAGTTGAGATGAGTGACATGACGTATAGGTTGGCAGCGAAGTTGAAGAAGGATTTGGTTATAGAGGGAAGTGATGAAGTTATTTTGGCGGATACTCCCGTAAAGTTGAGGTCGAAGTTGCATCAATTGTATTCGGGAACTATTAAGTTTGAGTCGGGAAATTCAAAGACAATAGACTTGAGCAAGGCTCAGTTTATTTATGACAACTTTTGTACCAACAAGATAGGGATATTCTACAAGTTCAAGGAAGAGTTAAAGGCTCTAAAGGAAGTTTATGGAGACCTACTAACTACAGAACTTAGTGTCTTCGAAGACACAGATAAGAGTATAGCTCTTCAGATTGTTTCGGGAAGGGAAGGCATCTCTCTGAAGAAAGCCAAGTATTTAGTATACTACAATATTGATTTCAGTGCAACTAGTTATTGGCAGAGCAGGGATAGGATGACTACCAAAGACAGAAGCAACAACGAAGTGTATTGGGTGTTCGCAAAGAACGGTATTGAGCACGGCATATACAAAGCTGTTCAGCAAAAAAAAGATTATACACTTAGACATTTCAAGAAAGATTTACTAAGTTTGTAATTATGACAGAGCAACAGATACAATCTAAAAGAATAAAACAGCTTGAGGCTGAGGGGTACTACGTATTGAAGTTGGTTAAGACAAACAAGAACGGTATCCCCGATTTGTTGGCACTAAAAGAAAGCGAAGTTCTTTTTATAGAGGTCAAGAGACCCGAAGGTAGGTTGTCAAAATTGCAAGAATATAGATTAAAAGAATTAGAAAAGTATGGATTCGACACAGAGGTTTACAGAGGATAATGATTACATAGGTTACGAAGTTGATTTTTGGGTTATGGATATTCTGCAATCACTATCTAGTGACGTTGCAAAAAATATACAGGCTCAAATAGAAGACAACTACTTAGACCTTAAAAAAGTAAATGGTTGGTCTCAGTACATTGGAGGTGTAGTTAAAGGAAGGAATCCTTATTTCTTTGAGATTGAATTTCTTAATGAGATGGGAACAGTTCCAATATTCCTAGACATTCAGCCAATAGATGTTGATAAATACTTAGATTATATAACAAACAAACAAGCACTTAAAACTTATGAATAATTTTGAAACAGATAGAAAAACAAGAGCTATGACTTTAAAGAATATTATAAATTCTGTTTACGAGCTAGACCTTATGGAGAAATGCAGAAGGAGGGAGTATACAGATGCTAGGCTAACATTTATGCGTATAATGCATGATGATGGATTTGGGTATACCGATATTGGAAGGATGTTGAATAAAAATCACGCAACAATTATTCACGGTTTAAAGTCATCAGATTGGATGCTTAAAAATGAAAAATCTTTTATCTCAAATTACCACATGATAAAAGAAGTTTACAATTCAAGCGACAAGTTACTTGACTATAAAAGTAGTTTACAATTAAAAAACTTGGTAATTCTTGCAAATAATCAAATAAAAATGTTAAATTTGGACAATGCTCGTCTAAAAGATGAGTGTAAAGCGTTTAGAGAACGAGAAGGAAGGTTCTCATCTTTGTTTAAATTAATAGATGAGAGAACAAAAGATAAGGATATCCCGGTAATATATAGAAAACTTAATACGATATACAATGGATTATAAATTTGAAGACGTAGATAAAATAATTGGATTCTCATCTTGGAGTCTAAAGCAAAAGCTAGATGAGTTATATAGAATAGATTCTGATATGTACTGTAACTTAGGTACTGACTCAACAAAAAAAGAAAAGCAAGAGGTAAAAGCAAAGTCTAGAAAAATATATTCAGCAATCAAAAAGATTGATGAGAAGACAGGAAAGACTCTTTTGTTTGCAATGGATAGTAAATAGTAGTAGTAGTGGTATGTATAGAGTTAAAACAGAAAGGCTGAGTTATGTAAATCATTTGATGGATGAGTTACACTCATGCCTTAACTCTATATATGAGGATATGATTGATGAAGATTACGCTCAATTAGATTTGAATCTAAAGGATATGATTAATAAAATAGAAGAGATACAAGAATCTTTTGATGATAAACTTTAACAATTATGGCTAATAAAAGAATAAGATTAACTCCCGAAGAGTTTGATTTAGTAAACGAAAAGAGAGCTTCTAATCTAGAGAACGTCAATGATAACACTTCATTAGATATACACTTACAAGAAAGAGGTATAGATAAGAAAGATGTAGTCAGTGTTAAGCATTGGCAAAGTGCAAGCGGTGAGTATAGATTTTCTATTGTAACCAAAGAAGATGTAGGATTAAACCACGAAGATTTGTTTGGTAGGATAAATGAATTGGTTTCTAGCCACGCTCCCGAATACTCGTTTCCTGAAATAAAGAAGAAGCAAAACAAGAACTTATTGGTAATTAATCCTGCAGATATTCACATCGGAAAGTATGCAAACTCCGAGGAGACAGGTGAGGATTATGACTGCGAGATAGCTGTCAATAGAGTTATAGAAGGTGTCGGAGGTTTGCTAAAACAAGCAAGCGGTTTTGAGATAGATAGAATTTTATTCTGTATTGGAAATGATATTCTTCACGTAGACAATGTATACAATACAACTACAAAAGGTACTCCACAAGACGCTGATGGCAAGTGGTGGGAGCATTACGAAATTGCACTTCAGTTATATGTAAAGTGTATTGAAATGTTAAGACAGGTTGCACCTGTTGATGTGGTTCACAGTATGAGTAACCACGACTACCAATCAGGTTTTCACCTAGCACACACATTAAAAAGTTGGTTCAGAAAAGCAGAAGATATTACGTTTGATATTAGTGTTTCCTACAGAAAGTATTATAAGTACGGAACAAATCTAATAGGAATCGAGCACGGTGATGGAGCAAAACTAGATAGCCTTCCTTTGCTTATGGCTCAAGAATGTCCTAAGCGTTGGGCATCAACAAGCCACAGGTATTGGTACTTACATCATCTACACCACAAAGTAAAACACAAGTGGAGAGACGCAAAAGATTTTATAGGGGTTACAGTTGAGTATATGAGAAGCCCTTCTGCTGCTGATAGTTGGCACTCAAGAAAGGGTTACACGGGAGCACCTAAAGCTGTTGAAGGATTTATACACAGTAAGAAGAGTGGTCAAGTAGCAAGGTTAACTCATTTTTTTTAAATTAAAATTATATATTATGAAATGTCCTATGTGTAGTACAGAATTACTTTGGGGTTCAGATTTTGATTATGAAGACTTTGGTAAGGAAGCAGGCGGTATAGTTAGTGTTAACACTTGTGTTAATCCTGATTGCTCTGTTGAGACTGTTGAGATTTTTACATCTAATGAGGTTTGAGAATAGAAAAGATTTAGAGAGAGAACATAAGGCTATTAAATTTTTTGTAAATATATTTGGAGGTAGCTTTAAAAAGCTAGACCCTAACGATATAGACTTCAAGGTGTTTGACAAAGACTCTAATCTAATAGCTTATGTAGAGGTGAAGGGTAGGAAGAGAATGATTAAAGATTCTTTTCCGTTACCTATCTCAGCATACAAGTTGGTAAAGCTTAGTTCTAAGAGGTTGAATCCTGTTGTGATATGGGCTTGTGAGGATGGAATAATATATGGAAAGATAATAGATATACAAGGAACTATAAAGTGGGGAGGTCGAAAACCTAGAGAGGGTTCACACAACGACCAAGAGCTTATGGTTTACTTTAATGATTCAAAAGAGTTTAAAAAATTAAAATATTAAAAATGAGTTGGTTAAGTAAGTTATTAGGAACAGGAACAAAAGGCATTGGAGACTTGGCGAAAGACATTCGTGAAGCTATCAAGGGAAAAGAGTTAGACCCAAACAAGCAACTTGAAACTGCTGAAAGGTTGGTTGCATTACAGACAAAGATTAACGAGGTTGAGGCAGGTCACAGAACAATGTTTGTGGCGGGTTGGAGACCTTTTATTGGTTGGGTTATAGGTGTAGCTCTATTGTATAATTTTATTCTAAGAGACTTAATTATTTTCGCACATCCTGAATGGAGTGACTTGCCTGCTTTGCAGATGGATGAGTTGTTTACAATACTATTTGGTATGTTAGGTTTAGGTGGAATGAGAACGTGGGAGAAAAAACAAGGGCTTACAAAATGATAGATAAGATATTAAAAAAACTTAGGTACACCAACAAGCTAACATCATATCAAAAGTTTGCGTCAAGAGTTGGTTATATGGGTAGTGGATTTTTAATTGCTGCTCAATGGAAAATAGACCCTGTACTTTATGTTATAGGGTTTGTATTTGTTATAGTTCAAACGAGTTCTAGAAAACAATGGAATCTAGTGGCTCTTAATTTAAACGGGCTCATCGCTTGGTTAGTACATTTATTATTATGAAGTTAACACATTGGGGATTAAGTGTAGGTATGGTAAAAGGATTACTTGTAGGAATAAGACACTATGAGTTTACGGTAGGTGATGCCTATGAAGTAGACCACGTTTTATATTTAGGAATATTTCAGGTATTTCTTACTATGAGATACGAATAATTTTTGTATCTTTGAGGTATCTAAACATCAAGTCAATGGTTTTCGATTTCGGTCAATTCTGTTGACTTTTTTTATACATAAAAGTGTCTTCGAAGACACTAGTATCTTCTACCTCTTCGTCTTCTCCTTCTTTTCTCTTGAAGTTTTGTCTTAGGTTTTATCCTCTTAGGTAAATCGCTACTACCATACTCAGCCTCCCATCGAACTGCTATCTCAGGGAGGTTCTTGTGCATATATCTTCTTTGTGCTTCGCTTTTAAATGGCATACTTATATTAATAATCGTTATACATTTCTTCTAACATTCTTTCTCTTTCTTCTCTCTGCTGTGCTTTGAGTTCCTTCATCTCCTCTTCATACTCTAGGTCTCTAAGGTCTTCCATTTCATCATAGAGTTCGGGAAAGTATTTCTTCATCTCCTTCTTAGTAAGTTTGATTTCTTTCTTACTAGGCTTCTTTTTCTTCTTTCCTTCTATCTGATACTCAGAGAAGTTTAATATTCTAAGTATAGCTTCTCCGGGGTCAAGACCTCCTTCAACAAGCTTCTGAATATTGGCTGACATCTTACCTACATTGGATGCAGGAAGACCTGTAAGGCTAACCAATTCCAATTGGAACTTTCTCCAAGCAACTGCAGCTTTTTCAGGGTCTTTTATTTTAGATGCCCTTACAGCAGATTGAGTTAGTATGGCTGCTTGATTTAATACACCTGCAGATTTTACGTTACCTGCCCAAGGCTTTCCTGTGAAAAAGTCTCCTGCCATATTCACCATCTCTCCTAATATAAAGAATGCATTCAAGTTACCAACGATTGCAGCTCTTAACAAATCTTCTTCATCATCATCTCTCCAATCTCTAAGAGCTCCCGGCAATCCCATTGCTACCCATTGAAAGAATACAGGCATCATAATGTGATACGTAAACATTGTTCTAATGTTTTCAGTAACAGTTCCTTTTCCTGCTGACTTATCCCAAGCCTTTAGCTTTCTCCACAGAGACCTACTTGCTTGTATTTCTTTTCTTAAATACTGCTTAGGTGTTGTAAGGAACATATTCAAACCTCTAGTTATAGGGTCTGCGGTTTGGAATAAATCCTTATCCTGCAAGTCTCCTGACTGCTGTGTTCTTTTGGTATCTCTTTCGAACTTAATAACCGCATGGTCAATAGCCTCTTGCTCTGTTGCATTTGGATTCTTCTTTTTAAACTCAGCTTTATAGTAGCTGTAGTTAGGAAGACCTCCAAGATATATTGCTGCCCTATCTCCAAACTTAGTTGTAAATAATAAGAAGTTATTCATAAAGTCTTTAGTCTGACTAGGTAGAAAACTTTTAAGTTCAGTAGAGTCTGCATAGCTCTCAATAGCTCTCATAATTCCATCGAACTTTCTGTCTTGCATATACACAGAATTA
>Ga0209092_10003116_pt1 | contig 14672 bp, 13 predicted proteins | sample FraStrMetagenome_FD_187446 | JGI IMG/M metagenome (GOLD analysis project Ga0209092, IMG submission 187446) | Marine eukaryotic phytoplankton communities from Arctic Ocean - Fram Strait ARC3M Metagenome (SPAdes) (version 2) | ecosystem: Environmental > Aquatic > Marine > Oceanic | place: Fram...
CACACCCAATTCCTCGTAGTGAGCTGGGTGCGTTGTCTTCATTATGCAGCATTTACCAAGTGGAATTGGGTGTGGATAGGGACTTACTTACTCTAGGGGGAAGAGATTTGTAGGTATGGCGATCGGTAGTGTTCCTCACGCGGGCGCAGCGATACAGGATAGTGGATGGATCGATCGAGGTTCGTTTGGAAGCTGATGCGGGACCGCGGAAGAGGTACGAACTTCGTTGGGCATCGATCTTTGAAAATGATCCATGGAACATGAGCAACTCTGCGTAGGTATCGATCATGACCATCATTGACTCGAATGTTTATCTTCAATGTATTTCCACTCAGGCGGGGGCGGCATCCACTCAAGGTGATGGATAAAGCGGTTTTGGTCCTGATGGGGACTCCCAAATCAAGCCAGAATGTGAATCTTTTTCGTGACGATCAGTCCTATATCCCTTTGAAAAAAAAAAGAAACATCCCTTTGAAAAAAAAGAAACGAAACGTGAGGAGATGATTTGGAAATAGGACGAAACACAAAACCTCACAAGAAATTGCGATCGATCATGCCAATAATTTACTTGAATGTTTATCTTCAGCGTATATTTACTCAGCCTGGGGCGGCATCCACTCAAGGTGATGAATCATTTCGAAATGCAATCTTGCTTCCATTTGAGATATTCCAACAAATGCTATAGGTTTTGCTTACCTTGGTCAAGGAATACATTCATTACCGACATCGGGCTTCTGTGAATTGGTCAGCTTTGTACTGGCGAAGCCTAATGGATGATTTAGGAGAGTTTGAAATATGGTGAGATACGGAATGAAGGATGCAAAACTGAAACAAACACAATCCAAAGATAGGTTGAAAGAAGAAGAACGCATCAGAGTAACTATGACAAAACCAATCAGTGCAGATATGAAAATCGCTATGGAAAAAATTAGTATTCATCACAGCGTTGTTCGCTCCTTCGTCACACACTACCTTTCCTTTATTGAGTTCCGTTCCATAGAATCTCACGAGTTCCAACACATAACAAACGATCGGAGGATATTTTGGAGTTGGATTCATCATTACAGTCCGGACATGGACCTCAAGAAGGGGAATCCGAAGATCTCTTTGTTCGTCATTTCGTTTTGATATCTAGAGTTATGCAGTTGATAACCTCCAAGGAAAAGAATGACATTTATTTTTTATTTTCACTTACAAATTGACATAGAGCAGTGCCTAGTTATGATGATACTTCCTTCTCTTCCTCAGCATCTGCCTCGGCATTGGCTGCAGCGCAACAGGTAGTCCATGCCGCAACAGCTGGTAACAAACATTCAGGTTGAGCTGATGAATCTTGTGAATCCGGGGAGGATTCCACGGCTTCCCTCTGAGTTTGAATGGAAAGAATACAAGCTTTAATAGCAGCCTGTTCATCTTTGCACATTATTTCACATGGTGATTCTTCAGCTCCTTTGGCAGCGTTCAAATCCATGTTGGGACGATTTTATGTCATCGTAATGTAACCACCACTCAGTAAAGAGCAAATATTTTTGTGTGGTTTCTGTTGAATGTAGAACAATTGTTCGTAGGATATGTACGATAGATACTTTAGCTCTTTCAGATGAAAGGTGAGAGATGATCTTTTACACTTGTCCATATGTCGTGTAGATAATACGTCATAAGGCATTTGGTGACAACATTTAAAAGAGCACGTACATTGAAATGATACCATATTGATTAGTCCAGCAGTAGACTTCTTTTTTTTGTGTAAACGAGAAGTTCATGGTAGGTTTGATTATTTATTTTTTGGGATCGTCACAAATTGTCATGACTACACATAAATTGAACCTTCGCATCATATATGGCTTCTGAATGGATAACCTTACTCTTAGAAATTTTGAAGTTGGTGGATGTATTCTTTCGTTTATTGTGGAAACTATTGACATTTCTGAAGCCAAATCCTTTTTGCAATTGTTCTGCGTTGAATGTTTTGTTATTCAGTGAATTTGGTGTGTATATTGATTGCTTATTCCTTCGGTGGGTTGTCTTGTGATGTTGTGGTGATGTCATAGCATGAGTTTTAAATTTGAAGTCATGTTTTTGATAACGTTTTGTGGTAGAATATGTTCGATATCATTTTCGTTCTATACTGTGATATTTGTATCCATCTTCGAAATGCTGGTGGTTCCATGGTAACTTTATTGTTACTTTTTGATTCATCTTTTGGAGTTGACTCCATGCGAAGTTATTTCGTGGTTTTTGGTTTTTAGTTATATTTTGTTTTGGTGTCGTGTCCATATTAGGTTTGGTGATGTCTGTTGACCCAAACCCCCCTTATGTAAGGAAATATTTGTCTTTTCACTTAAATGATCGATTTCTATCATGACAATATGTTCTCACACAACAAAAAAGACGTTTATTAAAATAAAAAATAATGTACACTATAAGAGTTAAAATTATTTCTTTTGATGTAGCAAATATCATACACATTGTAGTAAATCCTTCAATAATAAAACTAACAAACATTTGTAGCGCTTCTCACTATCTCGAAATCCTTGTCTCGAGACCGCAAAATTTGATGTATCAATATCATGAATACTTGAAATCGTTCCTCCTCCAAGCTTATCTTCGAAAGAGTACGTTGAATACATGAAACTCGCATGTATTCGGGAAAATATTGACAAAAAATGAGTGGAATTATTTTTACTATACGTTCTTGGTGCAACAAGGTCAGAACATATTTCAAATGCATTTTCGCCGTCTTAGTTGAAACGATCACAATGCGTGATATCACAGCAAGATGCGCATGCAGCTCCACTAAGAGTCCATGGAGCTCCAGAGCAACCACCTAGTGCTGGTCCTCTATCGCAAATGAATGGTGCACTTGTGGGACAATGAGCGATTGCGCATTGCTTTTTCGTGCAAGGCTTACAGGCACCAAGATCGTTATCATCGTCAAGAGTATCATCAGTGTCGCTGTCATTGGCATCGTCATCATCATCTTTTTGGGTGTTCACCATATCATCTGTAGGAGGGGTAAAGACTGGATCAGGACGAGTGGCAATATACCAAATTGTGTTTGACATAGAGTGACCATTTCCACCTGCAGATGTGAATGCTCTATCAGTGAGTTTGAGTGTGTTTTCCAATGCTTTTTGCCTTTGTCCCAAAACAGACTCTGATGTATATTGTAAAATTGACCTGATGACATAAAGAAAGGACAAGTGAGAAACGCAAATGCGGTAAAGAGAAAATTAGAGACAACCACTCTAGATATAACTTACCAGCCTTGTTCTGTGCATCTCTCGTCTGCTTCGCAACTCTTTGCGAGACTAGGATATAATTCCTGTACCCAATCCACATCATAAACTGCTTCAGATATTGGTGTGACGGGTAACAACTGAATTCCGTACACCTCAAATGGAAGATTTCCAAACCAAGTTTGGAACTGAGCCATGGTGTTCCAAAGCATTCCCACTGCAGATTGACCATAGTTATCAGGATAGATATCATTATGACCATTTTTACTACGAGTTATATGCCAGTATCGACTTGCTGCATTGACCTCAGTAGCAGTGAGGATTCGTCCAACATCACGAATATTCAGAGATCTTTCAATATTTTCAACTCTAGTCGAACCTTTGGAATCGAAGTTGTTCCATACATCAGTCATAATGCTTCCGTACATACCAATAGCTTCATAGGCAGCAATGGCTTCGCTTGAGCTTTCTTGATTGCGTCCATTTGAATATGGATTACCTCCAAGGGTGGCGATTCCACTGGCCCAACTTGAGCCCAAATACCAATCTTTATGACGAAATGTCGTGAAGAAGGGATCTTCAGAAGATGGATTAGCAAAGTCTCTAATAAGTGCAACAACATTCTCAAAGTAATCTCTACCCCAGGTTGGATCGAAAGATGCTAAAATCGCAGCTGCGTAGACATGATATCCCTGGTGGAAGTGATGGTCATTGTAAAACCCTTGACCAAAATTAGCTCCAGGATCATTCAAAGCGGGACAATCTGGAAAAACATTGTCACAATGACCAAAATCAAATGAGCATCCACAGTTGACAAGGCCTCCCCATTGGCTATCATATGCAAATATTGCTTCTGATTTCCCATTCAACCAAATTTCAACACCCTTTTGAAGTTCATCAACCGCTGCTTGAACATCCTCATCTGATGGAAGCTGATGTTTAATTTTCTTGCAAGACATTCGGATGTTCCTGTAGTCAAGATTATTTTCACTGTACATGCCATGCGTGTTTCCTGAGCAAAGGGCTTTCAATTCTCGTGAAATAACCAGAATTCTACCCAATTTTGCTAACATTTTTCCACTGAAATAAGTGTCTCCCGCACCAATCAAATAGTTATCTGGAATTTTGTAATGTATATCAGTTACAAGCGATTCTGCCAACGCTGGGAATAAGCTATAGTGAGGAGGGCGAGGGGCAACGAATTTATTATTTCCAAGAGTATTGACTTCGGATAAATCTTGATACATTGACCAAACTGTATTGTCCTTGTTTTCCACGGGAACGGTTAGGCATGATCTTCCATGCAGAGTTTCTTCGCAGTGATTTGTTTCGTGCATTAACTTTGTTGAGTTTTGTTGAGTCATTTCTTGAATTTGATGACCCAATGCGTACATCAAGATACCTTCATTAGCTCCATCGCTGAATTTTGAAGAGGAAAGGTAAATTTAGCACAAAGAAAAACAACAGAAAATCAACTATGCTCAAACATAGCTTTTGCATGATTTACAATGTAGAACTTACCCCGACACTTTTTCCATTGTTGACATCCTTGTTGCATCCCAGTTAAATTGTATGAGTGCAAATGGCTCCGTTTGAAGATCGCTCCTTTCAACTAAGAAATGAACGGTTGGTGAATATGGGTACACATCTGCATGTTGCCTATAAAGTTCCCGTTTCTTGTCTGTCACTTCGCTTTTGTGAAGATTTTCGCAAAAATAAGGGTATCCTTCTCCACTTGAGCAAGAATCCAATAACGCAACACGAACCACCAGCTCATTCTTTGCATGTGAAGGAGAGTCCTCTGCAATCAATTGAAACTCATTAGTTTCGGAATTTTGCAAGCAATAAACGTTTACTGGTCGGGAGTAAAAGACCATCCAAGTGAAGTCACTGTTTGCAAAATGCAATTGAACTTCTTTCTCAACAGGGATAAGAGTAATATCTTCTTCTTTGGGCAGTGATGCGTCGGCACATTTCATATTTACTTCTTTGCCATCGATTATTGGGTTACTCTTAAGCACACTCTTTGAGAAGATGGATGGTTTAATTCCACTCTTGTATATCATAGTACCATAGGGCATTCCACGAATAATGGGCATCCTCATTGATTTCTCATCGTGATCTCCCTGTTTCATGCAAGACAAAAGGAGATTCTGTTCAGAAAAATCTGGTAAAATACAAATACAACTCAAGTAAAGATTTTATACTCACATATCTCAGTACAAGACCAAGTTCACTTGGCGGCTCACTCAAATCATAAGTCATACTATTACCATAAATTGCATGAAGATTCGCTTTATCACTTGCGCCCTCCACTGCCTCTTGCCAGCCAATACCACCAATCGTTAATCCGAAATCTGGAATATTGTACATCTGTACAACTTGATTGTTCGCTAACTTTGTAGGTAAATTCATTGTCAAACCAGGGATAGGTCCGGCCACGTCCAAAATAAATGGCATGGAGTAGACCTGATTATTGTTAGTGTATCCTTGATTGGGATCAAACAATAGAAGGTTTTCGTACCAGGCATTGGTAGGGTACGTGGCACCAACTTTTTGCAAATCTTCACGTGCAACGTCGCTATCTCCAGATTGGACTGAAGAGACGGTACTTTCATAGCTCGAAAGCACATGAGGACTTGACCCTAATGATCTTTCTGGATATAATGGAAAAGTGATGTCCATTGGCGATGTCGTAGACATTGGATGCTTACTAAGATCAATAACAATTTTGGGATTGTTAAAGTCAATCATTTTGTGAAACTGATTTGTGGTGGAATACATAGTACCCAGTCCCAAAACAACTAGGACCCCAACAACAATTGAACATGTCCTAATCATGTCTTTTCTTAGGGCGGCCATTTTTTTTGGTTTAGTAGCAGGGTATGCGCTGTGTGAATGAATACTTTCTTGAAGTAAAAGGGAAAGTTGCGATCCAAACTCTTGTTCTTTGCTCACACTATCATAATTCGAATTTGATACAACAGAAAGGGATGTGGATTGGACAAGTTCCATATCCCTCTTCATGGCGAGTATTTCTTTCGCCCAATCGAACACCATTTTGATTTCGAGCTTGTTTTTTTTTAATATTCAAACTCTTTTTTGTGATGAACGATGGATGGGTGATGGGTAATTGCAGAATTGATCAATCACCAATATTTGTGTGTACGTATATTTGTACTTTGGGGGAAAGACCATAAACTATAACAGGAACAAACAAACAAACGTACATGTATTCTGTAGCATTGGTCTAAGTAAATTTAATCAGGTCGGATATTTCGTCTTTTTGTGCTAAAGAAGGACTAAGTACGGTTTCACTTAACGCACTTCTATTAAGAGCGAAGAAGCGGGGTGACACCTTGTATGTACGATAAATGTAGTAAAAAATTGACATCACCAACTTCAATATGACTGCATATAGAATATTTAAAGATCGAATCTTTTTCAAATTGAACTAAGACTTAAATGGATACCGATAAAAGAAATTTTTCTACGGTAAACTTTTCAGTACATATTCACTCAATCAGCGATTGCAAATTATGCAAATACATTCAAAGAAAATTGTTTAGATGTATCTAGCTGTGTACACCGTAACCACCCATATTTACTTCACGAGCAAAAGCATTATGTAATTAAAATGACTGGGCGCCGACACCTATTTTATTTACAGCAGTCTTTATCGTATTCTTTTTCAGTCTTGCATAAGTCACATGCAAATATTTTTCTTTTGCAATGTTCTGAAACTGCGCAGGAGGGTTTTTCTGACGTATTCCTCGATTTGCAAGAATTTTGGTGTCTAACTATTCTACAATGGAATGCGTCGGAAGGAGTGTTTTGCAAATGATGAACTTGGGAGTGAGCAGACTTTATTATTTTACTCCTATTCGAGCTAATTGTATTGAGGAATACAATCAATTCGACCCAAAAAAATGATGAATATTATCGACATCTTAACTCAAGTTCCAGCTGTATTAGGTCATGCAGGAGACAAAAATTGCATAAGTAAGGTGTCAAGAGGACACGTTTTTTGTGTCATTTTCGAAATTCAACGCGCAGATGGTGCTCCTGCTGGAAGATGATGCATCTCATATTTCTGGAATCCCGAGTTATGACGAGGTGCATTTGAATTTTGGAGAGTGGGTGCAGCAGATTTTGAATTTTCAAATATGACGTCATAAATAATTACAGCACTGCATTATTTATTTGTTTTTGTCGTTTATTTATTTTTGGTTTTAATGATGTCTACATTGACAACAATTATTTGTTTTGATCAAAATATCATAAGTGAGGTTTCTATTCTATAATTTACTTGACTACATTTTGATTTGATATTTGAATGAATAGGTAGACTTCATAATAACATATTTTCTAAAAATCATCATGAACATCATTGTTTGCATCGCCTCTGAAACCACTCCAAACATTACCTCTGGGCTTGAAACCTAATCTTCGCATTTCTTCTCTAATTTCTTCTGTTGGTACATTATACTTAATTGCGCCAGTAGTAGATATCCATTGTTGCAATTTTCCAGTGTGCCATTTATCAGGTTCCTTAGGGTTGTTCGCCAAACCTTCAAATCCTGTCAATCTATCTACAATTTTTCCATCTTTAAATACAATCAAAGTTGGTAAGGTTTTCACCTGCAATTTCGCTACGAAGAAGGGCGCTTTTTCAGCATTTATACGAAGAAATTTGCAAGAGGTATGGAGAGGTGCAATCATTTTCAAGTGATGATCCATAATTTTACATCTTTCGAAATCGTCGTGAAAGAAATGAGCCGCCACAAATTCGGAACCTGTGCATTCCGTTAAAAACTCATCCTGCGAGATAGTCCTGTATTGACCATGTCCCTTGGCAATATTTTCAATTTTTTGAATCTGCGCTTGTTTTAATTGTGACAATCGACTATTACGTATAGCTTCCAATTCAGGATCATCATCTAGATCTTTTAGAAATTCATCATCCGAATCTACTTCGGATTCATCATCATCTTCGTTTCCTTGGATCCGATCTTTGTTGGCAAAGATTTTTCTTGCCTCTTCCTTTAATGCCAATCGTTTACGAGTCTCATCTTCCTCTTTGAGACGCTTCCTCTCGGAATTCTCATGCCTTTGCTGTGCTACCTTAGCTGCATGTGCTTTATACGCAGCTCCAGTCGGTGCTCGATCTTCATCATCAATTTCATTGGTACCAGTCCTATGTTTTTCCTTTAAATCATCCATGGCTTTTGTGAGACGTTTGTTGATGTTTTCCGACATTTTTTCTTGCAATTCCGTTGCACTATCATCCTAGAAAAAAAATTAGAAAAATTGAGCATGGGGAATAAAAAGGATGGATCAGAAAGTCTTATTCAGGATACAAATGAATACAACCGACGTTGAGATCATGGTGTTTGGTGCCAACGAGAAGGGCACAAAATGTGACATCTCGCGTAAAGGAATTCCTTCCAACATGAATTCATAAAGTATTCCACAAATGCTTTATGTCGGTAATGCTATTTTTTGGGAATTGCTATATGTTTTATATCTCTTTTTGAAAACTAACCTGTTCCGAGAATGGATTGGCCATTGGATCCAATGGATTGGCTGCAACAAATTTAGCAGCTTTTCCCGCTCCAGCTGAATTTTGAAGGGACGGCATTTTTAACAGGTTCAAAAGTTAATTTCCTGGAGGGATAATTGTGTTAGATTGGTGGAGAATGGTGGATGCTCTTGTAGGATGGAAGTCACTTTGCCTGCAACCAGTAAGCGTGGACCGTGATCAGAGGTGTATATGGAACGGATTTTGAATTTGAAATCATTTCTGAGTACGAGGATTCTCAATATTATGTTCCCTACGTAGAGAACGATAGAAAGGACGATTCATTAGCATTGTTGTTCCGCTTGAAATCCATTTCCTAGTATGTAAAATATAGTATGGTATTGATTTCTAACTGTTTCTCTTTTTTTCTATAGAGAGGTGCTGTTGGTCTGCTTTATTGAAGGATCACTTTTTCCACGATTAATCTGCTGGTCATGTGGGCAACACTTATTTATTTATTACCATACACGTGAAGATTAGAAAAGCAGCATGATTTCTAACATTTTATATTGCATTTTTAACTATTAATTTTTTTTAAAACATAACAGTAGAAAGGATTTTGTCAACACCCCACTAAGAGAGAGCTTTACCCAATGAAGATTCCAATTGAGTTCCTTCATATCCATACAATCATATAATCAAAATTATGGAACAATTAGTTTTCAATACAACCGATTTGATTCAAAAGGAAGAAGCTTCCTACGATAGATCATTAGAAAATGGAGCAATTATCGACACTTGCTGTAATGAGCCTCAAAAAGCATTCGTATATTCCTATCTCGGCTACCTTCTCCTAGTTATCCTCACATGGAATAGAGGTATAGTCAAACCCATGCGTCTTATGGCAGTTTTTTTGCATGAGATATCACATGCCATAGCTTGTTGGCTTACATGTGGTACGGTGAAAGGAATCGAAGTAGATCATCATGAAGGTGGAGCAACTCGATTTATTGGGGGGTTGCAATGCTGTATTATCCCAGCGGGATATTTAGGGGAGGCTTTTTGGGGAATGATTTTTGTTATCATGAGTGGTGGGAGAAAAACGGCAACATTTGCCGCGGTGGGTTTTATCACATCTCTCCTTGTCGCTCTTTGCTATTCGCCAAATCGGTTCATGGTTATTTTGAATGTGACATATGCTATGATAACTTTGGTATTCACTCTGATAGAATGGTTTGTATTTACTCCGATTTTGATGTATGTAATTTTGATGTATGGAGTTTTTGTAGGAATTTATTCCATTGCTGATATATACAACGACTTGATATATCGGACCATCGTGGGTTCAGATGCATATGCCCTATATGAAGAAGCACCATGTTGTCTCCCAAAATGCGTTGGAGTACAATGGTTAATCATAGCTGTAATATTCAACCTTGTTGGTGTATGGTTAGCCTTAGTTTTGATGAGTGATGAGTGCGCAGACTTGGGTTGGTTTGAATGTGCCTTTTCAGACTCTCTAATTTCATTCCTACCTGATTTTGTTGATCATATTGAAATGAATTTTGACCACTTTGGAAATTAATACGATTCCATGACTCTCATTCTTCCCAATTTTTTTCATATTAGTTCCAAGTAGTGGATTGGTGAAAGCTTCATGAAACATATTGAGCTATCTTCACATAAATACTCTCGGTATGTATAATTTTAAATGCTAATGATGCTCATAGCTCTATTTTATATACTCTGAAATCAAATAGAAGTTTTTTGTTTTCGAACTAAATAAAGTAAGAGTTCAAGTTTGGTTTCATTATATTCTAGGTATATAAGTATAATTGATGTACAATGTCCATCAAAAGTATTTATAGAGTAAAGCTAACCAATTTCCTTCTGGTTGCGAGTATCAAGAGATTTCACATCTCTTGGATTGTGCGTTTTGGCTGCTGTAGAAAGCATAAAAAATGCGACATGAAAAAGGTTGCGTGCGTCTAATACCATTCTGTAGTAGTTCGGGAAAGAAGTAATCTATCAAAGTTATTTGTATTTAACCGAAAAATAATAATACAAGTTCTGAAAGCACCTTCATTTGCATTTTTAGGGTTCAAATGAAGGTGCTTTCAGAACTTGTACTTGGTAAGGTCACAAACTTGAATTATTATTTTTCGGTTAAATACAAATCACTTTGACTTCTTTCCCGAACTACTACAGAATGGTATTAGCATCTAAAAACATACAGCAAAAGGTCTCGCGGACCGGAATCGAACCAGTGACCGATGGATGTCAGCTTCTACTACAGTCCACCGCTCTACCAACTGAGCTACCACGAGCTGTTGGGGGCAAGAGGATTGTTAAGTAATATAATACATATTATATAGGACTAAGTATTCACTTACATCACTCCTACCATAACTACCACAAACACCGTACACTATTTCTACACCATCCGTTCTTCGCAAACCTTTCGTATTCTTTTGATTGATAACTTGAGATCGCTCCGCTTCTTTCTGTATTTCTATTACTATTTTTTTTCTCGTAGGTTTTCAGAGTCACCTGATAATATGGACACATCCTCAGGAGTATTTCTGTATGTTCTATTTTGTATAATCATAATATCTTCTCCTATGTTTATGAGGACCTTCTCATTCTCCATAGGAGGTTCCAGGTCCTTGTCCCTATTGGTGCTCTTTGTATTCATCTTAAGTTGTCACCACTCCCTATCTGGTTCACTTTCGGCGTTTGGGTAACTATGGTATTTCATATTCTCCTCTCCTACAATAATGTATTGGAATCTTCTTCTGATAATCTACAATATCATCAGCATTACTCAATTTGTCTAGTTATCATTGGCTTCTAATCTTTGTCAATTGCGATACTAGCTCCTGGGACATCATGACTATTCATTTCTTGGATTGAATTCAATACAGCATTTATTTTATTATTTTCAATTTCACAATCTCTTTGACTGAAGTATCTTCATCCACCCTCTCATCAACGCCGATTCTTTTTCTGATCAGGAATAAAAAATCTATATCTCGCTATTTTTGCATCCTTCATTTCCTCAATCCAAGCGAATATATTTTATTCCCGCCGAGCCATGATGAGAGGTGCTCGCCTTGGAAACGCAGTTCCTGAGGAACAGCTTCGAAATGTTTTCCGTGCATTTTTTGCTACTTTGTCGCATTGTACGTTGATTTGAGAATAGAACCATGGTGGTAATTTGTATAATAGAGCTGCATCATATAGATTCTCAATGTGTATGCTGGTGATTGGTATGATATGTTCATATTCTCCATATACTTCAGATTTTACTTCATTGACAGAGGTTGTCACCTGTGCTGCTTGGGTAGGTTTCAAATATGCTATCGCTTCTACTGTTAACTGTTTTATATGGGAAAGTTCATACATAATGTCCTGGGAAGGGGTGGTTGTTCCTTCTGTCCTTGACTTGCAAAAAACTTGATAGATATTGGGTCCCACATTTCTGTACAGTGGAGCCTGTTTGGGGTCAATAAAGCATTGTTGGAATGGTGCACTTTGTCTGGTCTATTTCCATAATGGAGTGTGTAAGGAGCTAGAATTAGAAGCACCCATATATGGTGTGTATGAGAATTCTTTCTAAATTTGCCATTTCCTCACTGATGTTTTTTAAATATCCTCTGGCCAATTGTGTAATGAAGATATTGAATCATTAGGTATTAGGTGACCTGTTTGTGCCCAATTCATTATGGTAGCCAGAACCATTAACTATATCAGAAAGAGTATAAGCATGAAGATATTTTTTACATTTGTTGAATTCCTTGAGGGGGTTGCTGGATATGCCTTTTTTCGCCATATCATCCATTAAAGACAAATCATGCTCCAGTTTTATCTGATGTATTCCATTCAATCTTTCAATATGTTTCTTGTACTTTGATAAGAACTGTCCCATGTATTTGGGAGGAGGTTGGCTAAAATGTACAGTGGGATTTCTAAGGATAGTTACATTTGTTCCCAGCACAGTGAAGACATTGTTCTTTGGATGATGAGCTCCTGGAGTTTTTTTAGTTTCTTGGTCTAAATATAGATGGGGTAGGGATAGTCCCTGATATTGCATTGGGCTAAGAAGCTTATTTATCAGTGTCTCACATTGAGTTGCCGTAAGCGTGGTAGTGGGGGTTGGGCATAACAAAGATTTATATATTTTTGTTAAGGTTCTTTTTCTTTTGTTTTCCATCTTTCTAATGTTGTTTCCAACATTCTCATCCACGAAGCCGCCGTGTGCCTGATTTTCTCCGGTGCGTAACTTGAATCCGATATATGCATCAAGCTTGCCTTTGTGATCGCGTTTTCTATAGAAATCCCATTTCTTAAATTTTTGCATATACTTACCATTACCGCTATTGTCCTAGGTCCACATTCAACCTCATTTTGTTTCCGACATTCGACATCTTGCCATCTACATTGCATCCTAGCTCTCCCGAAGGCCTTTTTTGTTGCCTTGGCTATATCGCTATATGTGTTGCCTTTCCCCATCGAGTCCAACATCCAGCCTTTACAAGTTTACTTTGCTTCCAAATAACGGCTAAATTCCAGTGTCCACCTGTGACTATCCCCAAAAATATGGGTATGATATAAGTCCCGTTTGGTTTATAATTCATAACTGATATAGATCTAAATTGAGTAGATCTGATATCCCATCCATGCGTTGGTTTCCATGTTTGCAGGGTTGTGGATATGCTTGTGTTTGCAATAAAAATGTTTGCTGGAGTTTGCATTCTGATATTTCTTATAGCTCTGTCTAATGAATAAGAGAACATCCATCGGTTGCTAACCAGTGCACTAGCAATGTCCCCGCAGATTCGTATTTTCTCTGTGTTGTTTGTTGATGTTTCTTTTAGATCAGAGACCTTTAATTCCTTTTTGATGATTGATTTTTGATCGTACGATTTAGCATTGATGTCAATGTTGTGTTTAAGATCGTCTTTTAAGAATTTGTTGGAGGTAATAGGAGTATCCTGTCATATTTTTTCGCAAGTTTGAGTCTCTTATCCGATGGATCGTTGCAGTTGGTTAATTTTGTTATGCATGTGCTTATAGTTTTTAGAGTTCCTTTTTGCGCATCCATTATCTTCCTTTTTTTAATATTTTTCAATTCTCTAGATGTTTTGTTGATGTGGATATGCCACATTATACCATTATAATTTATGTCGTTCGAAGTTTTATCCAAGTGTTGAATTAAATTGTCATTTCGTGTTTGTGATGATTGGTTTATGCAGTGGTCTAGTATCTGTGCTCCTTTTTTGAATGCAGTTTGTTGTTTGGCACATCATTGACAGTGTTTGAGATTAAATTTGATCAAACTTGGTTTGAGTTCAAAGTTCCAGGATGTGCACATCCTGTTGCATGTTGTGCCTGTGCAAAATTTCTTTCTTTCTTCGAAAGTTCCTTGCCTTGTGCGTGTACGATGGTTGTTTAGTTTCTTTGGTCGATCCTTGTCCGAAGCATTTTTTAATGATCTTTTCAATACCTTCCAAGATCCTTCTTCGATGTTATGCTTGATTCTGAATTCACTTTCATAATCTTTGCTGACAACACCAACAACTTTATGGAAACCCATCACCTTAGCTTCATTGATCTCTTTAATCTCGTTCCATAACTTTCTGTAGTTTTAACGGACGATATTGATTGAAACCGTAATAGTCCTTGATATAGGATAATTGATGAAATGAGTCTTGCAATAATTGATCTTCCAATAACGAATGTAAGTCTTTTTTGCCAATGCTCATCAACTGGATGTGCCTAGACGTTTCTATCGATTATTGTGCGTTTAGAAGTTGAAGTAAGCTGCCCCTGGGTCCTCGTGATCGTGTATGAAATAGTAGAAATATGGGTCGTCGTACTCGAATGAATCGCTAAGTGCGCAAGCAAGAGGA